>Ga0114969_10005364_pt1 | contig 10052 bp, 6 predicted proteins | sample M_130807_MF_Meta_FD_87316 | JGI IMG/M metagenome (GOLD analysis project Ga0114969, IMG submission 87316) | Freshwater microbial communities from Lake Montjoie, Canada to study carbon cycling - M_130807_MF_MetaG | ecosystem: Environmental > Aquatic > Freshwater > Lake | place: Lake Montjoie...
GATGAATCGCTTTCGCCGCATCCTGACGCGTTGGGAGAAAAAGGTCGAAAACTACGAGGCGATGCTGCATTTTGCATGCAGCATCATTGTCTGGAATAAAATCCTATTGGGATAGGCTCTTACAATTCATTAGCCGTTGATGGGCCAAGTTATCGCTGTCATCAAATACCTGGCTCTTTTTTGTCAGAGTAAATGTACGGGTATCATTAATGTATTCACCAGCGTTGATATCCCGATACGTATTAAAACTGACCTCTCTTGGCGCTAACTTGTTGAATTATAAAGGTTGTCTAAAAATTTAGCTCAAGTATTTCTAATGAGTTTTCAGAGTCATGTACATTCTCTGAATAAGCATACAACCTACTGCTAGCATAAGTATTTACTTAGATTACTTATTATTAATCACTTTTTTTAATTGTTCCACAGAAAGTATGCCTATTCTGTTACAACAGATCAATGTTACATGTACGAAGTACCAGGCTGTTGCACGATTCACTTCTCTATCTTACTCCTTTTTTGCCCATTGGTGGTCAAACTTTTCGTCGAATAAAATTTTTTACCGTTCACTAACGTTTGTGCATATCTTAATAACCAGATTGCTCACTGGCGTGACAAACAGAACCGGGGGATGTTTATGGCAACCTATGTTTCGATAGGGGGGATAAGAAAGCCCCGTAGAGCAACCACGGGGCGTTGGTGCTGATAGCACTCAGGCTTAACGCTTTTTCTTGTGCCCTTGTACTGCTTTGAATCGTGGGTTGGATTTACAGATCACATAGATACGGCCATGGCGGCGTACCACTTTGCAATCCGGATGGCGATGCTTTGCCGAACGCAATGAACTCAGAACCTGCATGATGACTCCCTATTATTTTTTGCTGCCGAGGAAACTGCCAAACCGTTGTTGGAAACGGGCGGTGCTGCCTTCTTTTGAGAACTCTTTCTGCTTGCCGGTATAGTACGGATGCGAAGCAGAGGAGACATCGATCGTGACATACGGCCAGCGTTGGCCATCAAGAGCGATAGTACGCTCGGTTTTAATGGTCGAACCCACTTTGAAATAGGTATCGGTGCTGAGATCGTGGAATACCACGGTACGGTAGTTGGGATGAATGCCTGCTTTCATGATGAACATAATTGTTATGTTATAATATAACAATTACTATAAATTGCACCAAGAAGAGGATCAAGGAGAAAATGTGTTTGCAGGTTATTTAATGAAAATAGTTTTCATGAACAGCATGACAAACAAAGAAAAAGGCCGCATCAGAGTGCGGCCTTAGTGTTTATAAAGAAAAGAAGAGGATCAGTGATGCTTAACCGGATGGCTGTGTTCCAGATCTTCAGACTTTTTACCGAAGCGGCGGCGAACCACCACGAAGAACACCGGTACAAAGAAGATTGCCAATACGGTTGCGGCGACCATCCCGCCCATCACACCCGTACCCACGGCATTCTGTGCGCCAGAGCCTGCACCGCTACTGACAACCAGCGGCATTACCCCTAGGATGAATGCCAGCGAGGTCATCAGGATAGGGCGCAGACGCATACGTACCGCTTCCAGCGTGCCTTCGACCAGACCTTTGCCCTCTTTTTCCATCAGGTCTTTGGCGAATTCCACAATCAATATGGCGTTCTTCGCCGATAGCCCAATGGTGGTCAACAGGCCTACCTGGAAGTAAACGTCGTTCTCCAGCCCACGCAGGGTTGCAGCGACCAGAGCACCGACTACCCCCAATGGCACCACCAGCATTACCGAGAAGGGTATCGACCAGCTTTCGTACAGTGCAGCCAGACACAAGAACACCACGATTAGCGAGATAGCATACAGTGACGGAGCCTGGTTACCTGACAGACGTTCCTGATAGGACATACCGGTCCAATCATAGCCCACGCCGCTTGGCAGTTTAGCCGCCAGTTCTTCCATCATGTCCATAGCCTCACCGGTACTTTTACCTGGTGCAGCCTGACCGAGGATCTCCATGGATGGCAGACCGTTATAGCTTTCCAAGCGTGGCGAACCAAACTCCCATTTCGCACTGGCGAAAGCAGAGAAGGGCACCATCTGGCCGGAACTGCCCCGGACATACCAGTTATCAATATCACTCGGCAACATACGGAACGGGGCTTCAGCTTGCAGATAAACTTTCTTCACACGGCCACGATCGATGAAATCGTTGACGTAAGATCCGCCCAGTGCAGAGCTTAAGGTAGTATTGATATCACTCAGGGAAACGCCCAGTGCCAGCGCTTTTTCCTGATCGATTTCCAGTTTGAACTGCGGTGTATCTTCCAGGCCGTTCGGACGCATACCGACCAGTAAGTCAGGATGCTGCGCCGCCATGCCTAGCAGTTGGTTACGGGCTTCGGTCAGCTTTTCGTGCCCCAGGTTACCCTGATCGATCAACTGGAAGTCAAAGCCTGTCGCGGTCCCCAGTTCAACAATCGCTGGCAGGTTAAAGGCGAATACCAGACCATCCTTAATCTGTGAGAACGCCCCCATGGCACGCCCCACGATAGCGGGCACCTTGTTTTGTTCACCGCTGCGTTCAGACCAGTCTTTCAAACTGACGAATGCCAGACCGGTGTTCTGCCCTTGGCCGCTGAAACCGAAGCCGTTAACGGTAAATACCGAGTTAACGTTGTCTTTTTCATTGGTCAGGAAGTAATCGTTCACTTCTTCCAGCACTTTTTGGGTACGTTCCTGAGTCGCACCTGCTGGCATTTGCACCATGGTTAACAGCATGCCCTGATCTTCATCCGGCAAGAACGAGGTAGGCAAGCGCAGGAACAGCAGGCCCATGCCAACCACGATCAGCAGGTAGATCACCAGATAACGGCCGGTACTGCGCAGGATATTTGCTACGCTGTCGGTGTAGTGATGAGTGCTCTTTTCAAACAGGCGGTTAAACCAGCCGAAGAACCCGGTAGTCACACCGTGATCGCCTTTCGCGATCGGTTTCAGCATTGTGGCACACAGCGCAGGCGTCAGAATCAACGCCACCAACACCGACAGCACCATGGCAGAAACGATGGTAATTGAGAACTGACGATAGATCGCCCCGGTTGAGCCGCCGAAGAAGGCCATTGGGACAAATACCGCCGACAGCACCAGTGCGATCCCCACCAATGCGCCCTGGATCTGATCCATGGACTTTCTGGTGGCTTCTTTTGGCGGTAAACCTTCTTCCGCCATTACACGCTCGACGTTTTCTACCACCACGATGGCATCGTCAACCAACAAGCCTATCGCCAACACCATACCGAACATCGTCAGGGTGTTTATCGAGTAGCCAAAGGCCGCCAGGATGGCGAACGTTCCGAGTAAGACCACCGGCACGGCGATCGTTGGGATCAACGTGGCACGGAAGTTCTGCAGGAACAGATACATCACCATGAACACCAGGATGATCGCTTCAATCAGTGTTTTTACCACTTCGTTAATCGAAATTTTTACGAAGGGGGTAGTGTCATACGGATAAACGACTTTCAGGCTGGACGGGAAGAACGGCTCCAGCTTGGTCAGCTCTGCTTTAACGGCGGCGGCCGTATTCAGCGCATTGGCACCGGTTGCCAGTTTGATACCGATACCGGAAGCCGGTTTACCGTTAAAGCGGGCAATCACGTTGTAGCTTTCACCCCCCAGTTCAACCTTGGCAACGTCACGCAGGAGCACCTGTGAACCGTCGGCATTTACTTTCAGCATGATTTTGCTGAACTCTTCCGGCGAAGTCAGGCGGGTTTGTGCAATGATCGACGCGTTCAACTGCTGTCCTGGAACCGGTGGAGTCCCACCAAGTTGGCCTGCTGCGATCTGGTTGTTCTGCACTTTGATAGCCGCGATAACATCCCCAGGCGTCAACTGGAAGTTGTTCAACTTGTTCGGATCCAGCCAGATACGCATCGCATATTGGGAGCCAAAGAGCTGAACGGTACCGACACCAGAGGTACGACTGATAGGATCCTTGATGTTGGAACCTACGTAGTCCGCGATATCTTCCTGCGTCATGCTGCCGTCTTCAGAAATAAAGCCGGCTACCATCAGGAAGCTGCTGCTTGATTTCTCCACGCTCACGCCCTGTTGCTGCACTTCCTGCGGTAACAGGGGCATGGCCAGTTGCAGTTTGTTCTGCACCTGTACCTGAGCGATATCCGGATCGGTACCCGAGTTGAACGTCAGCGTGATCTGAACGTTACCAGACGAATCACTGCTGGAGGACATATACAACAGGCCATCGATACCGTTCATGTTCTGTTCGATAACCTGCGTTACGGTATCCTGCACCGTTTTGGCGTCAGCGCCTGGATAGTTGGCGGAGATAGTCACCGCCGGTGGCGCAATGGTCGGATATTGCGCGATAGGCAGCTTCATTATCGACAAGATACCTGCCAACATAATAATGATGGCAATTACCCATGCGAAAATGGGGCGATCTATAAAGAACTTAGCCATGTATTACCGGCTCCTTTTTTATGACTTCTTCGCGGATTCAGGCTGAGTCTGAGCGGCGGCCTGGCTGTCAGCTTCTTGCGCTTTCACCTGGGCACCCGGTCTAATCTTCTGCAAGCCAGTGACAATCACGCGGTCGCCAGCTTTCAGGCCCGCAGTCACCAGCCATTTATCGCCAATGGCCTGCGCGGCAGTTAGCGTACGCAATTCCACTTTATCGTCAGCGCCCACAACCAAGGCCGTTGCTTCACCACGCGGGTTGCGTGTTATACCCTGTTGTGGAACCAGCAACGCTTCATTGCGAACGCCTTCATCCAGACGGGCACGTACGAACATACCCGGCAGCAGGGCATCATTTGGATTAGGGAAGATTGCGCGGATGGTGATGGAACCGGTGGTTTGATCAACGGTAACGTCCGAGAACTCCAACGTCCCTTCATGCGCATATTCCTGCCCGTTTTCCAGCAGCAGTTTCACCTTGGCTTTACCGTTTTCCTGTTGCAGGGTACCGTCGGCCAGTTCCTGTTTCAGACGTAGAAAGTCATTGCTGGACTGGGTGACATCCACATACATCGGATCAAGCTGCTGTACGGTGGTCATGGCAGTCACTTGCCCGGTGGAAACCAGTGCGCCTTCGGTTACGGTAGAGATGCCAGCCCGGCCGGAGATCGGCGAAGTGACCTTGGTGTAAGCCAGATTGATGCGTGCTGCCTCTACTGCGGCTTTGGCAGCTACCACGGCGGCGTTGGCTTGCAGCTGAGTTGAAACGGCAGTGTCGTAGTCCTGCTTACTGACGTAGTTGGTACCCAGTAAAGGTTTGTAACGCGTCACCGTCAGACGGGCGATTTCCGCAGCGGCCTGGGCCTTGGCCAGTTCACCTTTGGCACTGTCATAAGATGCCTGATAGGTTGCCGGATCGATTTGATAAAGTGAAACACCGGCCTTTATATCGCTGCCTTCGGTGAAGTTACGCTTCAGGATAATGCCGCTAACCTGAGGGCGAACTTCGGCGATGCGGTATGCTGCGGTGCGGCCAGGAAGATCGGTAGTAATGTTGAGAGGTTCAGCCTTCAATGTCACGACACCCACTGTAGGAGCGGGGTGTTGGGCACCTTGTTGCTGGGTTTCTTTATCGTTACATCCTGTAAGCACTAAGCTGCCTGAAAGCATCAGAACTGCCGCCAGAGGCGTTAACCCTCTGTTTTTGTTCATAGAAAAACCTCAAGTGTCCGATTTCAAAATGATCAATGGATCACAAGCTTTAAAACCCATTGCTGCGTTAATTTTATGTGCGTGCTATAGTACATACATTCGCGAATGTATGTAAATCACACTTCCCCTAAAAAGCAACGTCATGGCACGAAAAACCAAACAGCAGGCGCTAGAAACACGGCAACAGATTCTCGACGCTGCAGTGAGAGAATTCTCTGAACGTGGCGTTTCAGCAACGTCACTGACAGATATTGCTACCGCGGCGGGGGTCACGCGCGGTGCAATTTACTGGCACTTCAAAAATAAGGTAGACCTGTTTAGCGAGGTTTGTGAGTTGTCACAGTCGAAAATAGGTAACCTGGAGTTAGAGTATCGGGCAAAGTTTCCTGATAATCCACTGCGTATTTTAAGAGAGATTTTGATTTACATTCTGACAGCTACAGTGGATGACAGCCGTCGCCGTGCCTTGATGGAGATTGTGTTTCATAAGTGCGAGTTCGTGGGTGAAATGATGCCGTTGCATGACGCGCGCAAAATACTTTATCTGGAAGGTTACGATCGTATCGAATGCGTACTGCGCAATAGCATGGATCATGGCCAGCTACCCGCCGATTTACATACCCGCCGTGCCGCTATCATACTACATGCCTATGTCACGGGCCTGATGGAAAACTGGCTGTTTATGCCGGAAAGCTTTGATCTGAAAGCCGAAGCGAGTGTATTAGTAGATACCTTCATCGATATGGTGCAACTCAGCCCGACCCTGCGCGTACAACCGCCAGAGCTGACAGAGCGCCAACCTTTATAAGGAGAGCTTTATGCCATCCGTTTTACTGATCGCCAATGGTGCGGCTTACGGCCAGGAGTCATTGTTCAATGCGTTACGCTTGGCCATTACCCTGAAAGAGCAGCAGCCCGATCTTGATCTCAAGCTGTTTCTGATGTCCGACGCCGTTGTTGCCGGTATTGCCGGGCAGCAGCCGCGTGAAGGTTATCATTTGCAGCAGATGCTGGAGATCCTGACGGCGCAGCAGGTTACGATAAAACTGTGTAAAACCTGTGCCGACGCGCGCGGTGTCAGCCAACTGAAACTGGCCGATGGCGTCGAGATCGGTACGCTGGTGGAGCTGGCGCAATGGACGTTGGCCGCCGAAAAGGTGCTGACCTTCTAAACCTCAACGGTACATCACCAGCAACGTTTTTCTTATTCATCGCCCGCCTGCGATCGTGCTAGTCTGGTTTTCCATTGCCAAACCGATGTTAAATCATGAGTCGCAGGTTCGTCACAGCATCTTCTCAGACTGTTTCTCTGTTGCGCGGAGCAGATATGACCCGCACTATCGCTCTATTTCTGCTGTTGTTTGCCATGGTTTTTCTGCCTTCCGTTGTTGAGGCGGCGCAGAATAGTGATATCCCTTCCCGTAGTGACATTCAAAGCCAGCTTGATACGCTAAACAAGCAGAAAACCGTGACGCCGGCCGAGAAGCTGTCTCAACAAGATTTAACCCAAACCGTGGGACTGCTCGATGCTATTGACCGTACTCGGCAAGAAGCTAATGACCTTAAGCAACAGCTTCAGCAGGCTCCGGTAAAATTACAGCAGATCACCAAGGCGCTGGAGGCGCTGAAAAACCCGGCCAATGAGGCTCTGACCCGCGCCGAGTTGCAGCCGCTTTCCCTGCGGCAGTTGGAAAGCCGTCTGTATCAGACGCTGGACGATCTGCAGAACACCCAGGAAAGCCTCTCGACTTACAACAGCCAGCTTATTTCGTTGCAGACTCAGCCAGAACGGGTACAGAGCACCATGTACACCGCCTCGCAGCGCCTGCAAGAGATCCGTAATCTGCTTAACGATCGCTCGCCAGGGCAGGCGGCGTTGCGCAGCACTCAACAGGTGATGCTCAATACCGAGCAGGTATTGCTCAACGCTGAGATAGAGTTGCAGCGTAGAAGCCTGGAGGCCAACACCACGTTGCAGGATCTGCTGCAGAAGCAGCGTGATTACACCACCATGAACATCGACGCGCTCGATCACCGGGTGCAGGTGCTACAGGATGTGGTGAATAACAAACGCCTGACGCTGTCAGAAAAAACGGCGAAGGAGGCGCAGACCCCAGAAGATACTACCGACATTCAGCACGATCGCCTGGTGAGCAAAGAGCTGAACGTCAACCGCCAGATCAGCCAACGGCTGATTGCCGCCACGGAACAGAGCAACACGCTGTTCCAGCAGAATATCCAGGTCAAAAACTGGCTCGATCGTGGTTTGCAGTCGGAACGTAATCTAAAAGAGCAGATCCAGGTGCTGAAAGGCAGTTTGGTGCTGTCACGCATCCTTTATCAGCAGCAACAGAACCTGCCGCCAAGGACGCTGGCATCGGACATGAGTACCCAGATCGCCGATCTGCGCTTGGAGCAGTTTGAGGTCAATCAGCAGCGCGATGAGCTCTTCAAGGGCGATGATTTCATCAACAAACTGGTGGCTGCCAGCAAAGAAAAGGCCAGCGGCGATGTGATTGATGCGCTGAATGAAATTATCGATATGCGCCGCGAATTGCTTGATCAACTGAATAAACAGCTCAACAATCAGCTGTCGCTGGCGATTAATCTGCAGATCAACCAGCAGCAACTGACCAGCGTTTACACCTCAGTGCAGGACACGCTGACCCAGCAGATTTTCTGGGTTAACAGCAACCGACCTATCGATCTTGCCTGGCTGAAGGCGATGCCGGGGGCAATTAAAGAACAGCTTGCCGCGCTGAATTTCAAGTTTGAACCCGGCCAGATGTTGATGGGCGGATTACAGGCGCTGGTTTTCCTGATCCCGCTACTGATCGTCATTGGGCTGCTGTGTTGGCGCTATCGCCTGATCGATAGCCATTTACAGAAACTGGCCAATGATGTCGGCCAGTTAAAGCGCGATACCCAACTGCATACGCCGAAAGCCATCCTGCTGACGCTGCTGAAGGTGTTACCGGGCTCGCTGTTGCTGCTGGGGGCCGGGTTCTGGTTCTATCGGGCAGAATTCACGGTCAGTGATTTTATCTGGGCGCTGTCGCAACAGTTGGCACTATTCTGGCTGGTATTTGGCTTTACCTTCCGCATGTTGGCGCCTGGCGGTATTTCAGAGCGCCACTTTAATACCCCAGCCGATCACTGTGCTCATTATCGCCGCCAGACGCTCAGGTTAGGCTTGGCCTTACTGCCGCTGATCTTCTGGTCGGTACTGGGCGAAAAGGCACCGCTGCGGCTGGTGGAGGATGTGATTGGTCAGGTGGTGGTGATCCTGACCCTGGCGCTGCTGTCGGTGCTGGTATTTCCGCTGTGCCGCGACAGTTGGCGTGAGAAAGGTTCCCATGCGGTGAGGCTGGTGATCGTCACGGCGATTGCCGCGATGCCCATGATGCTGCTGGGGCTGGTATTTGTGGGTTATTTCTACACCGCTCTGCGCTTAGCGGGGCGCTGGATTGACAGCATGTATCTGTTCTTTCTGTGGAATATTGTTTATCAGGCCGCCATACGTGGCCTGAGCGTGGCGGCTCGCCGCCTGGCCTATCGCCGTGCTTTGGCGCGGCGTCAGAATCTGGCAAAAGAGAAAGAAGGTGCTGAAGGCAGTGAGGCGGTGGAGGAACCCCCATTGGCGCTGGATCAAATCAACCAGCAGTCGCTGCGTTTGACCACCATGGTGCTGTTCCTGGTGTTTGCCACCGCGTTCTATGCGATTTGGTCGGATCTGGTAACGGTATTCTCTTATCTCGACAGTATTTCCCTGTGGCATTACGCCAGCACAGTCGCAGGCACCAGTGTGCCACAGGCGGTTACTTTGGGGAATCTGATGGTGGCGATCGTGGCGGTGATTGTCACCTACGTCATGACGCGCAACCTGCCGGGGCTGCTTGAGGTGCTGGTGCTCTCGCGTCTGCAACTTCGGCAGGGAGCCTCTTATGCGATCACCACCATCCTGACCTATCTGATCACCACCGTGGGGACGATCACCGCGCTGAGTTCGCTGGGCGTTTCCTGGGATAAACTGCAGTGGCTGGTGGCGGCGTTGTCTGTGGGGTTGGGGTTCGGATTGCAGGAGATCTTTGCCAACTTCGTTTCCGGCCTGATTATTCTGTTTGAACGCCCGGTGCGTATTGGCGATACCATTACTATCGGCACCTTTTCGGGCACGGTCAGTAAAATCCGCATTCGCGCCACGACCATCACCGATTTTGACCGTAAAGAGGTGATTATTCCCAACAAGGCGTTTGTGACCGAACGGCTGATCAACTGGTCGCTGTCTGACACCATTACCCGCGTGCTGATTAAGGTCGGTGTGGCTTACGGTTCCGATCTGGATAAGGTGAAAGCGGTGCTGTTGCAAGCGGCGCGCGAAAACCCGCGC
>Ga0114969_10005367_pt1 | contig 10051 bp, 7 predicted proteins | sample M_130807_MF_Meta_FD_87316 | JGI IMG/M metagenome (GOLD analysis project Ga0114969, IMG submission 87316) | Freshwater microbial communities from Lake Montjoie, Canada to study carbon cycling - M_130807_MF_MetaG | ecosystem: Environmental > Aquatic > Freshwater > Lake | place: Lake Montjoie...
GCCACGAGTGTCAAATGAGGAAAGAATTCGCGAGTTCTGAGAGAGAACAAACTGATGATCAGCAATTTGCAACACCGATCCAGGGAGAATCTCTGTTGGACCATTGACGCGTCGTCCATCGACGAACGTTCCGGTCATGCTCCCAAGATCGCGAACATAGACTCGACCCTTGTCGAGGGATACTTGCGCATGCCGGACTGAGATGGTGGGTTGATCGATTGCGACATCGGCCAAAGCACCCGTTTCTGCGTGCCGACCGATTGTGATTGAACCCATTGCCGAAAGATCGACTCCTGCCGCGTCATTTTGCAGGAGAGTCGGTTGGTCGAACAACTTTCTGATGGCCCCCGATGAGATAGGAACCGCACCGAGCGTAATGACTTCGTCGGGATTGATGCGTTCGCGAATAACGCGGCGAGGCGGTGAACCCACAAACGTGCCGTTACGACTCGCCAAATCCTCCAGCCAGATTGCTCCTTCTTCAATCACAATTCTTGCGTGTCGTCCCGAAACGCTGCGATCCTGAAGCACGATGTCACAGCCCGGCGCTCGGCCGAGTAGAAATACACGTTGAGAAAGGTTGGGAGTCACTGGTTCAGTGCGCTTTTGTATGTCCACGCATCTCTCGGCGAAGACAGCGAATGAATACCTGTTTTTATTTATCCCGTGAACAATAAACAGGCGTTTCACTCTAGAACAGTACTTCGCTCGGCACGGACATGCACGCTCTCTTTTTTGACGGTACTCCCATCAGAGATCAAATACATGCTGCAGTCGGTATTTTGAACACAATCCTTTCAGAACGATCCACCGTGAAACCTTTTCGTCATGCGTGACCGTCGCTTGAAAGATCCAATCCGTTCACGGACCGGGAACCAACGGAATGGTTTTTTTCGCTTGCTGCCCTGCCTGAATCATCGCAAGGATACGATCGGGATCGTAAACACATCCGGCCCACGTGCCACCACTGGCCATCTGAAGTGCTGCCCACAGGCGAGTGTCGTGAGGCAGTTTGGGATGAGGCTTAAGATCTGTTCGAGATGCTCTTCGGTCAAGTGAATCTTGAGCCTCGCCTGGCGTCAATCGTCGTTGGCTGTCTCCCACCAAATTCACAGAACCTTCTAAGCGATTGAAATCGATTTCGATGCGCACAAGATCACCCTCAAGAAGTTTTCCAATCGGTCCGCCTGCAAGGCCCTCGGGACCAATATGACCAATGCATGCACCCGTTGAAACTCCTGAAAAGCGGGCATCTGTCAGGAGCGCCACTCTGTTGCCTCTTGGGAGATGCTTGATCGCACTTGTCACCTGATAGGTCTCTTCCATCCCGGTCCCCATTGGACCGATTCCCGTGAGCACAAGTACATCTTCCGCTTGAATGTGTCCTGCTTTGATTGCCTCGATTGCACTGCGTTCACTGGTGAACACTCTTGCCGGCCCTTCAATTCTGTACACACCATCCTCATCGATTACCTGAGGATCAATAGCCGTTGCTTTGACGACCGAACCTTCGGGCGCGAGATTGCCTCGCGGAAAAATCATCGTGCCTTTCAGTCCGCGGGCCTTTGCACGTTCCGGTGAAAAAATTACATCATCAGGATTTATTCCATCGAGTTCTTTGAGCAGGTGGCGAAATCGATCGCGCCTCAAAGACGTTTTCCACCATGCAAGATTTTCACCTAATGTCTTTCCCGTGACAGTCATGACGCTGGTGTCAAGCAAACCGAGTTGATCCAAATGCAGCATCACTTCTGGAACGCCTCCAGCCAGAAATACTCGCACCGTCGGATGATGTTCCGGACCGTTTGGAAGAACACTGACCAATCTCGGCACACGGCGATTGACTCGAATCCAATCGTCCACCGTGGGCACCGGCAAACCGGCAGCATGTGCGATTGCCGGAATATGAAGTAACAGGTTGGTAGAACCTCCAAAAGCAGCGTGCACTGTGATCGCATTGGTGATGCTTTCTTTGGAGAGCACAGTTCCAATGGTGATCGATTGTGCCGCCATGTGGTGCAACGCTCGCGCGGAGCGACGAGCCATATCGAGCCAGACTGGCTGGCCGCTCGGCGCAAGTGCCGAATGCGGCAGCGATAATCCCAACGCTTCGCCAACCACCTGCGCCGTGGCTGCGGTTCCAAGAAACTGACATCCGCCTCCCGGTGATGCACACGCTCGACACCCAAGATCGGCTGCTTCTTGAAGCGTTACAAGCCCTCTGGAAAATCGCATTCCAAGAGTCTGTACGGCTCCTGCATCTTCTCCTACTGCAGGTGGAAGTGTCACACCTCCCGGAACAACCACTGACGCAATATCACCGAGCCCTGCAACAGCCATCAACATCGCCGGAAGGCCTTTGTCGCACGTTGCAATACCAAGCACTCCTTTCCGCAACGGAAGCGAACGAGCCAATCTTCGAAAAATAATGGCGGCATCGTTGCGATACGGAAGACTGTCAAACATGCCTGTAGTGCCCTGCGTGCGACCGTCACAGGGATCTGAACAAAATCCGGCAAACGGAATTGCACCCAGCGATCGAAATTCCTCGGCCGCAGCCTGCACAAGCAATCCGATCTCCCAGTGACCGGTGTGATAACCCAGTGCAATCGGGCTTCCGTCCGGCGCCCGAAGTCCGCCTTGCGTGCTAAGAATCAGAAACTGATCTCGGGCTGATTCTTCTGGACGCCATCCCATTCCTACATTTTGCGAGAGGCCAAAGATATCACCGCTCGGACTTTCTACGAGCATCTCGGGCGTCAGTGGGAGACTCCCCTGAACACCGGGAGCGCTCGAAGTGATTTTGTAGATATCGGGGTCTGATGAATCGTATACCGACTGAACATTGTCGTTCACAAAAGAATTCTCCATAGTTCTCTTTCCACAACAATCCAATGAAGGGTCATCGGATTACTGACTCCTTTGTTGCTTTGGCTGCTTTGGCGCGTCACTGTATTGCCCTACCCCGAATTTCTCAGACAGCTCTTCTGAAAGACGGCCGCCGCCTTATAGTAGAGCGGTTGGGCGTCATCGCAGTCGACTGTGGTCCTGGTTCGACAGAAGTTCAAGGTCGATCGCTGTTTCTAGTTGTCTCTGGATTTTTCACCATGAAACTCTGCCGTTACGTACCGCTCGAAGCATCACGTGATTCAAACGTTCGAGTTGGGCTTGTTCGCAGCCACACGCATCTGGCCGATCTCACGCACGCCGGAATCGGAAGCCTGACTGAAATCCTTGAATCCGATGCTCCTTTGGAACTGATCACAAACGCCCTACGACAGCCTCTGCAGGAAATTCCACTCCAACAAATCCGAATTCTTGCACCAATCGAACGCCAGGAAGTGTGGGCCGCAGGGGTTACCTATCTGCGCAGCAAATCGGCCCGTATGGAGGAGTCTGAATTCAGTGCCACCGCGTACGACCGCGTTTACGATGCGAATCGACCGGAAATCTTCTTCAAATCACAGCCCGACAAGGTTGTAGGAACTGGCGACTCGGTTGGAATCCGTCGCGATGCAACGTGGAATGTACCTGAGCCTGAGTTGGCACTCGTGATGAATTCGCGAGGAGTTCTCGTCGGCTGCACGATCGGCAACGACATGAGTTCTCGCGATATTGAAGGGGAGAATCTCCTCTATCTTCCGCAGGCAAAAGTCTACGATCGCAGCTGCTCTTTAGGACCATGGATCGAACTGGGGCTTACGGAAGAAGTGGCACGAAGCAGAATGATTTCGATCACGATTCGGCGCGGATCCGCAATCGTATTTAGTGGCGAAACCTCTCTCGGCAATATCAAACGTGGATTTCCAGAACTCATCGAGTTTCTTTTTCGAAGCCAGAAGTTTCCGCATGGCGCAGTGCTGCTGACTGGCACTGGAATCGTACCAGATGAATCCTTCACGCTTGCTGTTGAAGATGATATTGAAATCAGCGTCAGCGAACTCGGCACGCTTTGCAACAAAGTCATATTGGTTTAACACGCGGTCCTTTTTTGTCCTCACCACTCTTGCAGTGCACTTTTTATGAAACTGTCTGGAAAAAATATTATTGGCACTGAAGTTCTCAGGAGTGAAGAGTCATTCGTTGCAACGAGTCCTCTCGACGGAACTGTGCTTGACGGCCGATTTGAAATGGCAGGCGTGGCCGATGTGGATACTGCAATCCGTCTGGCTCTTGTGGCCTTTGAATCCTTTGGAAAAAGTTCGGGGACATCCCGGGCTGATTTTTTGGAACGCATCGCTGCGGAAATTGAACTGCTCGGCGACGATCTTTTGCAGCGGGCGCATCTGGAAACGGGCCTTCCTCTGGCCCGACTCACCGGCGAGCGTGGTCGCACCGTAACCCAACTGAAGATGTTTGCGGCCTTGGCTCGCGAAGGCTCGTGGGTCGATGCTCGAATCGACGTCGCATTGCCGCTACGCCAGCCGCTTCCTCGCTGCGATCTTCGTCGAATGCTGGTTCCACTCGGGCCGGTCATCGTTTTTGGTTCGAGTAATTTTCCGCTTGCTTTTTCTGTTGCCGGAGGAGATACCGCAAGCGCTTTGGCCACTGGAAATCCAGTGCTTGTGAAGGCGCATCGCGGCCACCCTGGCACTTCCGAACTTGTGGCCCTCGCTGTGCGTCGGGCCGTGGCGGCATGCGGCATGCACGAAGGCGTTTTCTCAATGCTGCATGGCGCTGGCAACGTCATTGGCCAAGCGATGGTAGTTCATCCTGGATCACGTGCAGTTGGGTTTACCGGCTCGCGAACCGCAGGCAGAGCCCTTTACGACGCAGCCTGTTCACGCCCAGAACCAATTCCCGTATTTGCCGAGATGAGCAGTCTCAATCCTGTCTTCCTCTTAAGCGGTGCTCTTTCACTGCGTGCCACTGCAATCGCCGAGGGGCTCAAAACTTCAATGACTCTTGGAGTCGGTCAGTTCTGCACAAAGCCCGGAATTGTCTTTGCCGTTGAAAGCCCAGAGTTCATTCGCTTTCGTGAAATACTTGCTGATCTCGTTGTAAAAACTCCGGCGGCAACCATGCTGCATTCCGACATCCATCAGTCCTACTGCGATTCCCTCAAGCGTGTCGCATCGGTGAAGGAGGCCCTGCTTTTGGCCAGCGGTCAGAGCCAAACGAATCCTGCTGCCAATCAAGCGGTCGTAGAAGTGCGTGCCACCGACATGAAAACTTTTCTTTCCTCGAAACATCTCCACGATGAAGTCTTCGGGCCTTTTTGTCTTCTTGTTTCCGTTGCGACGCACGAAGACCTCTCTCACATTGCCCGAACGCTTGAAGGCCAATTGACCGCTTCCGTACATGGCACGGAGAACGATTTGGTCGAAGCCGGAGGACTGCTCGACGTGCTTATTCATCGCGCGGGTCGAGTGATCGTCAACGGATTTCCAACCGGCGTGGAGGTGTGCCATGCGATGCAGCACGGCGGACCATATCCAGCGACAACAGATTCTCGATTCACAAGCGTGGGAGGAGCGGCTCTTGCGCGTTTTGTTCGACCGGTCTGTTATCAAGATGTTCCATCGGCGCAACTTCCGGAAGCATTGTTGGACAACAATCCACAAGGAATTATGCGTTCTCTCGACGGCGTTTTATCGCGTGATGTTGTGAAGACTCATGGGAGTTCCCAATGAGATCAATGAGATCAATGCGGAGACCGCTGCGTTTTCCGCGTTACGGGGTTGGATTTATTTCTGCGGTTTCTCTTTGATATGTTGCAACGCTTCGATTGGTCGATCCAAAGTACTTCTGAGCCACCTGCTGAATTTGCTCAGCCGTGACAGCCTCATACTTTTTGGGGCCGTCATTGATTTCCCGCCAGTCGAGCAGCGTATCGACAAAAGCAAGCTGAATGAGAAGGGACATATTGCTCTGAAGTCTGCGGTAATTTCCGGCCGCAACTCTGTTTTTCACTTTACGGAGTTCGCGTTCGCCAATCGGTTCTTTCTGCAGCTTTTCGAGAACATCGTACCAAGCCTGTTCGAGTGTCTGCGGAGTTGAGTCACCCCGAGTCTGGGCCTCAAACGCGAAAAGCCCTGCATATTTGCGAGTATCACTTGCTGTAGCAACACTTGAGGCAATGCCACGCCCCTCAACCATTTCGAGATAAAGTCGGCCAGTACGGTCGTTTAAAATTTCAGAAAGCATGTCGAGCGGGTAGCTGTCGGCATGTCCTGCCGGCACGGTGTGGTAGCGAATTTCAATTGCTGGAGGAAAATCTCCAGCGGCATTCATCCGTTGTTCGGCCAACTGACTGACCTCAAGCGTAACGACCGGTGCTGGCTTTTTGGTGCCCGGATCGAGCCTCGAAAAATAGCGTTCAATCGCACCACGCGCTTTTGCTGGATCAAAATCGCCAACGACGATCCCAACAAGATTGCCTGGTCGGTAGTAGGTATTCCAATATTCTTGCGCCTGATCAAAGGTGTAGCTGTTTAAATCACTCGGCCAGCCAATCACTGGCCACGAATACCCACATGATGCCCAAAACATCGCATCAAACTGTTCTTGAAAACGTCCGGTCGGGGTGCTGTCGGTACGCAATCGCCGCTCTTCGTGAACAACATCGCGTTCCGAGTAGAACTCACGAAAGACGCTGTCGTTGAGTCGATCGCTCTCCATCCATGCCCAGAGTTCGAGCTTGTTTGATGGAATCGTGATGAAATAACAGGTCAGATCGTGGCTGGTGAAGGCATTCATGCCACTGCCTCCAGCCTTTGTATACACCTGATCGAATTCGTCTTTCACGATCGTGGACAGCTGGGACTGTTCTTGAGAAAGTTGCTCAATTGATTTTTCAAGATCGGCCGCTTTGGCTTTTCCTTCCTCGGTGGACAGATCGATCGAAGCACAATCTCGCTTTCCCTTTGCAATGGCATCGGAGTGGATGCGACCTTGCTGGGATCGCATCAACGTTTCAAGTTTTCCACGAAGCAAACGCAGTTGCTGCGTGTCATTCGCTGGGTTCCAAGGATCGTCGATCTCACCGCGGTTCAAACGTTCATATTGAGTCGTCCACACGATCTGGTTGATCTGGTCACGAATGACTTTCTGATCCTCGCGATACTTCGCATCCCGATTCGGATCGCGTGTGCCGATCGTGTCGGTGCCTTTGAACATCATGTGCTCAAAGAAGTGGCTGATTCCGGTGATGCCCGGTCGCTCGTTGACGCTGCCGACTTTTGCGACCCATCCAGCGCTCACCACATGAGGTTGATCAGTTCGAGGAATAAGCAAAAACTGCATGCCATTGGGGAGCGTCAACTCTTCGACGGCAACCTGCTGGGCTTCTGCGACAGAGGCAGCCAGTAAAAGTGACAGACCAAAAGCAACGGCAAAAAAAAGGGCACACTCGGCCAGCGATCGCGTACGCAACATGCAACGATTTCCACAGCAGGGTAGAACGAAGCCTCCGACAACACTAGCTTTATAGACGAAGCAGCCTCCAATGGGCTAATCCAAGCGACGTACGAGCCGCCCGCTTGGCCAGCACGAGCGGGCATGCGTGTCATGCATGGCAGCATTGCAAACGTGATCTGCCCCACAAGCACCCATTCCGGAGCGATAAAACCGGGTGGCGGACCATTGGTCTTCTTCTGAATCAGTGAGCGATCTCATCTGGCTCGGCCAGAATAGTGGCGAGCAACTCACCGCGGGCCAGGAGACCCGCGAGACGGTCCAGTTCGTCGCGCTCATTCGGGGGCATCTGTCGCACGATCTGTTGGAGGTCGCGCCGGCTCTTATGGCTTCCCTTCGATACCCATGCGAGCTTCGATGCTGCCGCGTCGGGCCGCGACACAACCGGAATCCACATGCCCTCAAAGATTTCGAGCAACGTTGAACGGTCCAATTCGCCGGGGATCATCTCGCGGGGGTAGATGTCGATCTTGAGCGCTTCGGCTATGTCGAATAGCTGGAACATTGACCTGGCCTCGACGGCGTCACGAATGGCCTCGGCATCGAGCATGAAGCCCGCCTCGATGGCCGCGGTGATGAAGGTTTCAAGCGTGCGCGCAAGCGCTGGGTTGTCGACCACGATATCGATGTCCTGTGTCATCCGTGGCTCGCCGTAGGCGACACTCGTAATACCACCCGTCAGATGAAACCGTACGCCGTGCTGCGTCAGAATGCCGAGCAACCGCGACAGCGTGTCTCGAAATATCTCAGTCGGGTACATGATCAAGCATCCGCTGTATCAGTCTTCGAGATGTGGCATCCGAACCATACAGCCGCATTGCCGTTTCCCATTTCAGCCGCGCCGGAGGAATGGGACCGGTGCGAGCGAGGATCTCCCGACCAATAAAGCCCCGAGCCACGCGAACAGGGCAGCAGCCCGCGCCACGCGGAGATGCACCGGTAGAGCATCGATCGCTTCGCGGAATCGGACGTCGGTAGTGCTCTGAGACATTTGCATCGCAGCATCCTACGCCAACACGCCCGGATACAGAAGCTTGCAGGCGCATCCGATTCAGACGGGCATGGGATTGTCTCGGCGACGGAACTGGCGGAAGCTCGACGAGCATTTGGATTTTTCGATCCTGCTGAGCCGGAACGTGCCCCAGAGGCACATCAAGAGAAAAAGCCACCGCGAGGAGACTTCTGCTCGTTCCGGAGCCAGTTGTGGCACCGGCACCTTCTCTCAACAATGCAAGACATAGACCGATTACACTTCGCACGGGCAAAGAACGTTACCCAAAGACCACCGTGCCGCGGCCGTGCAGAAACACACGCTCTTCGAGGACGACTCGCACCGCACGAGCCAAAACTAATTTCTCCACATCGCGGCCGGCCTGGGCCATGCGGTCGGGCGTGAATGTGTGGTCGACGGCGATCACGTCTTGCGCGATGATGGGCCCATCATCCAATTCGGGTGTCACGAAATGGGCCGTGGCGCCTATCACCTTCACTCCCCGTTCAAACGCCTGGCGGTAGGCGCTCGCACCGGCAAAGGCCGGTAGGAATGAGTGGTGAATGTTTACGATTCGGTGCGGGTACCGACGGATTGCTTGCTCCGAGAGCACCCGCATGTACCTGGCCAAAACAACATAGGCCGGCGAATAGCCATCGATCACATGCAGCAATTGCTCCTCGTGTGATTCCCGTGACACGCCGGCGTGTGGCAGATGGTGAAACGGCACGTCAAACCGCTCCACCAATTCGCGCAGCACGTTGTGATTGCTCACCACCGCTTTGATCTGCCCCGGCAGGTCGCCGCAGGCATCCTTCAGCAGCAGTTCGCCGATGCAATGCGGCTCGCTTGTGGCACAGATCACGATCGGGCGACGGCCTGCGCGAGTCACTCGCACGCAGGCCGCACGCGGCAGCACGCGCGCCAGATCGGCTTCCAGTTCCGGCACGGCCACCGGCCCATCCATGCAGGCCACCTCGGCCCGAAAAAAGAAGTGCCCGGCGAGCGAGTCTACAAACTCGTGGTTGCTCACGATGTTGAGCCGCCGCGATCCCAAGACGCCGGTGATCCGGTGAATCAACCCCACCTCGTCCGGGCAGTCTACTAAGACGATCTCGTGATCTGATGCCTGTGGGTTCATGCCGGCACCCATGCCAGCACGACATCCTCGACAGAGACGTCCGTTTTCTTGGCGGCAATCTCGATCTGCTCCAGTGGAATCTTATCGGGATTCGTTTGCAGCCTGATCTGCTCAAGCTCCCAGGCCACCTCGTCTTCCAGCAGTTTTTTTCGCTCCTCTAGGCTCGAGAGGCTCTCCTCGGCGTGAACCACATCGGCCTGCTGCCTTGTAGCTCGGCTGGCCGATCGCATCGATGTGGCCGCGCGGCCAACGGTGCTGGCACTGGCGAGCTTGCCACCCAGAATCGCCGAGAGCACCGCGGTGCCAATCGATACGTATGTCTGCATCGACTTGTCGCTGGCCTGGGCTTTCTCTCGCTCTACTTTTTGGCGAGCCCGGTCGATGCGATCCTGAAGCGAGGCCAGCTTCACGGCGTTGCGATCTCGCACGCGATCCAAATCCTCGTCTCGGCGTTCTTTGACTCGCTGTGCGATCCGCACTCGAAAATCAGCCTCCGATTCGCC
>Ga0114969_10005368_pt1 | contig 10051 bp, 11 predicted proteins | sample M_130807_MF_Meta_FD_87316 | JGI IMG/M metagenome (GOLD analysis project Ga0114969, IMG submission 87316) | Freshwater microbial communities from Lake Montjoie, Canada to study carbon cycling - M_130807_MF_MetaG | ecosystem: Environmental > Aquatic > Freshwater > Lake | place: Lake Montjoie...
ACCTCTGCCAGCGGCTACATTGATTCAAAAGTAGCCAACATTTACGGTCAGCAGCTTCCGTTTAACCCCATCCCTTCGTCAATTTCCAGCATGGCGTTGACGATTACCTGTTACCGCTTGCTTCGCCGGGCTGAAGTGCCTGACGAAAAGAACAAGTTTACAGAGTCTTGGCGTGATGCTAAGGAGTTTTTGGACAGGGTTAATAAAGGAGAGGCTATGATTGACGACGTGGTAAACCGTGACTTTGCCCAGGTGGCATTTACGGTGCGCTCCACTACCTTTGGCGTAAAAGGGACTAATTTCCCTTCAACAACGCTATGAACGCCACCTTGACCATAGATGAACCAGCTTTTTCGAACAGCATCATGGCTGAATTTCAGAGAGTTAAGGTTCCTTGTCAGGCTGCAATGGCTAAAGCGTTTTATGAAATCACCATGAAGAACTTTGGAGCTGGTGATGGAGAAGATAGGCCAATTTCGTGGATTGGACTCGGAAAAGGAGTTCCTGGAAGCAAATACGCTAAAAGAGTTGGGCGTGAAGTTGCAACTTTAGAACTTGATGGCAACCTTGCAACATCAATTTGGCCCGTTGCGGAAATGCAAGAATACGCCACAGTTTCTACTGCAAATCAATACGCAACCGCCCACCAATGGGGAGAAGGAAATCAACCTGCCCGTCCATTTTTTCCAATTACTGGGCCTGAAGGAGAAACCGTAACGCAATACACCACTCAAAAGTGCGTGGATGCGTGCGAGGCTGAATTGACAAGGAGTTTAAAGTAATGGCCCTCCCAACACCCATAACAATTTCAGATGAGGCTGTTTTAATTCAGACAGAACTTCAATCTTGGGTGGCTTCTTATGGTGGAACCGCTGAAGTGGTGAGCAATCTAAGGGATATGTGGAATCAAGCCAGCATTAGCTCTGACACCCCTCGCGTTCTTATTTGCTACATGGGCGAGGTATCCCGTGGCTCATTTTCTCAAATTTCAGTTTGGCATCGTGTTGACCGTAATTGGACTATTGCTGTAACTAAAGGCAGGGGTTATTATCTTAATCGCGGAGAAGGATTATTTGACCCGTCCTCGACAGAAACCCCGCTTTATGATATTATTGAGTCTGTTCGAGACATTGTTCGCGGCATGACTAATATCAGCGAGGAAACGCCCTCTCCTGATTACAGAAGCATTAAACCCATGCAGTTGGGAAATTTAGTGGTAGATGGCTACACCATTGAAATAACAACAGCCAATGATATACCGTCAAACTTAACAACTTAATGAAAAAACTACTCGCAATCGTAATCGCAGTTGCTTTTTGTGCAACTATTCAAGCTGCTCCTCAAATTTTGCTTGGCAGTTTGGTCAGCGTCAATGGAACCAGCAACAGCCAAGTGGTTGCGTTGTCTCCACTTCAAGTTAGTTTTCAGGTGTTTAACTTTCAAAATGGTGGCCTTACCGACACTAACGCTGCTGCTCTTAAAGTGCAGATTTCCACTGATGGAACCAATTACACAACTTCATCGACATATCTGTTTCCGCAAACTAATTCTGGCGGATACACATATTACGCTCCGTCAACCAACGTCCAAGTTTATTTGCGAGTTCAAGCCGTCACCACTAATGCCGTGCTGCTTGGCGGTTCTTACGGCAATTAACATTTAACTATACAAAATTATGGCATATCCAACATTATCTGCGGGTTATTCATTGGCAAGTTCTTCTGGCGTAACAACGCTCCTTTGGGGAACTGATGGTCTTTTAGCTACACCCAGCCCCGGTGGCACTTTTGCTGGAACTGGTTTTTACATTGTTGAATCAGTTGACCAGGAAACCGATGCGGAACAAATTTACATTGAAAACGGCACGGGCCAAAAGGCTGCGCGTATCATCATTAACAACGGCCAAAAATGGACTTTAAGCGTTCAGGATGACACTACTATGACTCCTCCGACTGTTGGAAGCGTTGTGACAGTTGTTGACGGAGGAAATTTGCTTGGCGGTGGACGAATTGGAATTGCAAGCTGCAAAGTCATTTCTTCCGGCGAGCGTTTTAGCCGCAAAGGTGCGGCAATGCGTAACATTACCGTTGAGAAGCTGACGTTAGTTGACTATTAATAAATTATGACTGGGGAAAATCATAATCTGCCAAAGGGTTTGCTTGAAAAAATCGAGCAAGCCAAACAAGATAAAGAGATAATTGCACAAGCTAACTCAGTCCCCCTGCCAGGGGCATTGAGAGATGCGTTTTCTCCTCAACAAAACATTGTTGTAGGGAAATATGTTGTCAGGCCATTTTACGACCTTGATTTTGAGATTCTTCAGCAGATTGACCATCCGCTTGCTAAAATGGCTATGGGTGGTTCTAAATTTGGAGACAAGATTCAAGACCTTCGCGGTCAATCAGCTTGGGCTGTATGTTGGCTTTTAACTCATAGCGTTGATGAGGTAGATGAATTGTCTGCCAATGGGCCTGAAGCAGTATTAAAAGCATCAAGAAAGGAGTTTTCTCGTCTTCAGCTAGGTGGTTTGCTTGAGATTAGCAAAGCAGTTTTGGAACAGTTTGGGCGCTATTTTTCCACGGTTGTGGGATTAGTTCCAGCCGAAACTGAAGAAAGCAACTCATCAAAAAAAGCGTAGGCCCTTCCCGCGATGGGTGGGGCTATCTGTTTGACAAGCGATGCAGGTTAATAAAGTCCTACGGTTGGACTCCTGATTATGTAAGAAAACGTATTACGGGAGCGCAGGGATGGGCTTATTACTTTTGGGCCATTCAAAATGAAGCAACAATGTTTGGCGGTAGTCTTGAGCTAGAAAAGGGCTATGTTGCCCAAGAGATTGAAAGAATAAAACATGAGCGCAGAACTTAATGTTCAAGTAAAACTTACCCTTTTAGAAGGAGAAGTGCAAAAGATTGCTCAAAAACTGCAAACAGCGGTTGGTGGGTCAATGAATAAATCTGCATCTTCCGTAGGGAGTGGAGCATCTGAAAAAAAAGAAGCTGCTTCAAAATACAACATTGCTAAATTTGCAGAGCTTTACCTTAACTTTAAATTATTGCAACTTGCTTTAAAATCATTAAGCGTTGTTGTTAATGGGTTAATGGATTCATTTAAAAAAGCTAGGGATATATATTCTAAATCCCTTACGTCTGGCCTTGGCGTATCAATGACCACTAAAGCTGGAGCTTTGTCTCAAATATTAGGCGTTAATGAAAAAGAAGTGCTTAAATTTGGAGCGGCAATATCTTACATTTATCCACAAATTGAAGATTCAATAAAGATACTTGAAGAAACAAATAAGCCACTTGCAGAAGTTCAAATAAATATTGAAATTCTTAAAATAAAGTTTTTGGCAGCATCTTCTGTTATTACTTCTTCTATGCTTCCAGCTATAAATGAATTTATTGATTCAATATCTGCATTTATGGATGTATTTAAAGATTCGGAAGTTATTCAACAAATTTCTGCAACAATAGGTAAAGCTATTGAACTTGTTGGGTTGCTTGTAAGTTCTATTGCTTTTTCAATTCAATTTTTAATAGAAGGGTTTAAAGGATTATTGAATATTTTAGTTAATTTTTTAGCACTTATTCCTGGGCTTGGAATTAAACGCATGGAAATGACCCCAAGCAAATTGCCAAAAATGTTTGACGATATGGGAAAACAAACAGCGGCGTTTTTGGGGCAAAGTGGAAAATCTACTGGCGGATTGCCTCCCGCGCAATCGTCAATGAAGCAAATATCGGCTTCAGCTTGGGAAAAAATGGGGCTGGTTATTGGCGGCAGAGGCAATACCACCAATGAATTGATTAGACAAAGCAACAAGCACTTGTCCATAATTGCAGCTTCCGTAACAGGAACAGGCGTAGCTAGGCAATCGTTTGGAATGAACCCTACCGTTGCTAATCCATAATTTATGAAAAGACTTACAAACATTAAATCCACAGCAATTAACGGCAAAGTTACAATTACTGCTGACGTTGAGGAGTTTCGCTTTGAGCAGCCAGTTCAACAAGTGACTGTTGGCTATCTTAACCCTGCCAATATGTCCTGGCCTCGCCATTGTCAGTTAAGCCATGAAGCGTTCTTTGTTAAGGCATTTGGTCAAGGTGTTGGCATTATGCTGGATGATTTAGTGGCTATTGCGTCTGTTGTTGAGCCTAAAACCAGTTTTCCTCCAGTTGTTAAAGACAAGCTAGACGATTCTTTGACGGTTGACATCATCAGCGAGCTTAACCCAGACCTGCAATGGGAAGTTTCTGATGAGATTGGAGAGGCGCAAAATTGGGAAAAGATTGAAGGAGCTACTACTTCTATATTTGATAAAACAAAAGTTAAATCAGGCCAATTTGTTCGCTGCATGGCTTCAAGCGAAGCTGGATACGTTACAACCAACCCCGTAATGGTGGCATAATATGGCTACTCCAAGCAAACCATTGCCGTTTGGATTTGACCGCGCTGACGGCACGTCTTCGCTTCCGTCGCAAACTAATGGACTTCCGGGCGGAACAGCGGGAACTGCTTCTCCTAATGGTTCAGTAATTTCTAGCGGCAAAGTGGCTAATTTTGCTGGTTTTCCTTATTACGCTGAAGAAGAACCCGATAGCCCTGAAATTGAACGCGCTGAACAAGCTACGGCCATGCACCGTTTTCGGATGGCTTGGAACTCCGCTGTTAGCTTTCTTTCGGTTCTTGGCAGAGGAACATTTGTTACTGATTCAATCGGCAATCGTTGGCGTATTCTTTCCAGTAAGATTCAAAGCCAGCGTGGCGGTATGGCTACGCTTTCTGTTACAAGCGAAGCGTTGTCATTTGACTCGCCCCCTGATGAATTTCAAATTGTTCCTATTGAGCTAGGAGTAGATATTCTTAAACATCCCCGGTATGCTTGGGCTTTGCTCCCCTACACCACCGACAATTCTCTTGCAATTACAACCATTGGTGGCGTTACTATTTACGGAAATCAAATTAAAGAAGCCGTTGTTAGAATGATTCAGGCTTACAGGGATTCGCCTATTTATCCAAGTGCAAGTTATGTGCAGGGAACCGTTCAAGCTCTTGTTCTTCAGCAATTTCAAACCGCATCGACAAAAGGCATTGACGTTGTAATTCCAAACCCTAATGGATTTGTTCCTAAAAATAACGCAGCCCCAAAAGGGGGAATTGTCTGGGATGGTAGCGCGGGAACAATTTCTACATTAAGCAAAGATTACGAGTTTGTTACTGTTAAAGTTTTTTCTGACAATACGTTCTTTGCCACATTAATTGCTGCTGCTCGTGAAATGCTTTACAAGCTGTGGCGAAATGAAGACACTCCCCCCGTTACTGGATACGAGATTACTTGGGCGCAATATTACTTTGCCCCAACATACCTTAACCCAGGCAATTACGTTGAAAATCCAGTAGGCATTGTTCCGTATTATTTTATGTCCCCAACCCAGACTGGGAGCGCCACCATCTTTGACGAGCTTACGGCTTGGAATCCTCAATGTTTTGCTACTAACGGCCTTAAATACGGCCCTTTAAACCTGTCTTGCTTGCGTAAACCAGACGAAATTGACTACCAACGCACTTGGTTTAAAGTAACTCGCAAATGGCTTTGTTCTCCGATTGGTCATTGGGACCAGGATTTGCTTACTGGCAATAACCGTCCGCAAAATGCTAGTGGGTTTAATTACACAGGACAATGAACTTTAACAGCCCAATCCCAAGGGCAGTTCAGCCCAGATTTCACGAAAGCACCTCAATGAGGTCTGTGCGCGATAGCGATGCTAACGCAAAGCAATGGCAAAAAAGTAAGGTTATTAGCAGGTCTTTTAATGGAATTAATCAAGCCACAGAACAAAACACTAGGCAGATTCAAAAGTTAAAAAGACGCATTGTTGGTGGTGCTGCCGCTGCTTTAATTACTGGATGGTATTGGGAAGAAGGAAGCCGATTATACGGCAATCCAACAACAACAAGTTATTCTGAAAACCAAGTAATTAAGATTCTTGAAACTGATGCTATAGTCACAACTGGAATTGTTTGTGCTGGCAGCGGAACGCCCGTAATGGCAACCGCCGGGAAATGGGTGTGCTTACAAGATGTTCCAATACTTAAAAACGATGGAACTGATTTAGCTGCTTACATTCCCAAACTTCCAGCCGTTAGCGGCAGCCTTGACCCTGACAATGCTGGCAACTATTGGGAATTTTTAACTCCGTCAAGCATTTGCGTCAACGGAACAACTGTTTTAATCTAGTGCATGAGTTCTTATTTAAATTGCTGCACAACGGATTATTCTAGGAACTCTACTAACATTAGGGAGTTTTTATATTGGTACACGCCTGACGGTGAAAACTATCCTTATAGAGGCTGTGCTGTTGATTTGGCCGGAAATGCAGTTCCTTTGCCTCGCACGGATTTTGAAAATAATTGCTACCCAGACCCGCATGACGTTCCCGCTTGCGGAACTAATGGAATGGGCAAAGGAGCTTGGCCTGCGCCTTTTCCAACTCAAACTTTTGAAAAGCTATCAATTCTTAGAAACGTATCATTTACATATTCCGGAACGGAAATAACAGCTTATTACCTTGGTCACGGGTTAAAAGTTGGCAATGAAACATTTACCATTTCTAATCAATCTGGAACCAATTCGGTTTTAAATGGTTCTTGGACTGTTGCAAGCATTTATAATGCTAACACTTTTAAATTTAACGTATCTATTGCCCCAACCGCTGCATTAAATAACGCTGATTTAGATTTTAGGCAGCAAATAGATTTTTGCAAAAGCAAAGGGTTTAAAGTAGTTCATGCCAAAAAGTTATGGAATGGCAGGTATGGATTTATATCTGATTACGTTGCAAACCCTAAAGTAAGTTCTAAGTTTAAAGAATACAATGTATCTACTCAAATAGCAGATTCAGTTAGCGACGAAACTAATTCTTACGGAAACGATGGAAGTTTGGTGTTTAAATCATACGGAAGTTTAAAAATAAATGGCAATGCAAATTCAAAACAATCTCTTACTGCTGGAGGCGTAAGGGATTGTTACGGTTCGGTTTTTTATGCTCCCGGTGCTGGTCAATCTCACGAAAGATTTCCGGGCAATCCATCACTTGATAGCGATAGAGATTATTGGAGGATTGGTCAGGGGCCTGGGTTTCTTGTTCAAACTGATTATCCAGAATTAAGCCCTTTTAATGATTTTTTTAAAGGCAAAAATGAAAATGGAATGAAAGATTCTTGCGGAATTGATTCTGACAGGGCTGTTGTTAGGATTCCGTGGCCGTGGCATTTTAATACACTTAGTCCCCAATATTATCAAGGAACTATTGATGGTTTTGCTGCATGGGTTGAGCAATTTAATATAGAAACAAATACTTCTATTTACACAATTAATGGGCCAATTATTAGCGGAGCAAGTTATTCTCAATGGGATGATTACCGAGAAACAAAACAATATACAATTTCTAATTATAGCGTTACGGAAACGTCAATTACATTTAAGATTGGCGTATCTCAAGTAATTCAATCTGGAGTGCAATTAGTTAATCATAATGAAGAACCGCAACCTAGGCCAGAAATATATTACGGCAGCAAATATTCTTACAATTACATTGGGTCTTATACTGGAAACGCATCTTTAAGCTCTGAATACACCGCTGGAGCTTGTGAGGCTGAAGCTTTATCGCTTCTTAATCAATGGGACATGACCAATGATTCTGTTTATCCTTGGAGAACGGACGGTAATTGCGGAGTTGCTCCAATGGTAATTATTAAAGAAACAACTGGCGGAATTGGGTTTGGATATTGCGACACTCATGCGGACATTTCTTCGCTTGCTGCTTACGATGGCTCTATTTACGGAAAACCGCTTGCCGCTGGATATTATAATAAGGGATGGTTTGATTTTATTGAGGATGAGTGCCATTACACAGATGATGGTTTTGGCGCAGGAACTCAACAACTTTGCTATACATACGGCAATTACGCTCCTGATTATCTTCCCACTACAACAACCCATTGGACAGATGGAGCATTAGACACTAATGACCGAGGTGGGTTTTGGCAGCCATTTAGTAGATTTAAATCAAATTATCAATATGAACTTCCTCCTTTTGTAAACCACGGGTGCGCTTTTTCTGCTAATAATCAAGAAGCATTTTGGGTTTCTAAATGGGCAGAACTTAAAGAACCTCTTCCTTCGCAGAATTATTGGGGGGTTTGCGGTGTTCAGCCTAATCAATGTGCGTTAGACAGTCACGGCGGTGCGTTTTCCACTTGCGAGCCGATGCGCGACCTTCACGTTCTTGAGGTTTTAACTTGTGAAATTACCGCTGATTTGCGCTACCCCAATGCTTTTGCAATATGCGGCAAATCTACTATTGCAAGCATATCGGTAAATATGTTTGGATACACAAGAATTATCCATTCTTCCACTCCTTATTTAAGAGTTGGAGATAAAATTGATTTATTGGATGCCGCCGGCAATCGCCCTTATTTTAATATTACCGTTACGGATGTGGTTAGTGATACAGAGTTTTATTGTGGCACGGGTGGGGTTTTGCCTACTGGCGTGGTTGCTGTGGCATCATGGGGTTCTCCAGACCCTAACTGGTACGACTTGTCTCCTAAGGGTTATTTTGTTAGGACAAATGACAAAAATGGCGTAATTACTTCCCAAGAAGGAAATGTAAGGTCAACTGGGGCATCAAGGGGCATTATTGCCATTGTCCCGGCTGGCTCTCCAGAATTATCTAGCCCCGTATGGCCCGCTCGTTCAACTGTATTTTATACGGATTACCCCTACATTCAGCCAACTGAACATTGGTATTCCGCCATTAATCAGGCAATGAGCGATAGGTTTTGGATTACAAACCAAGATGCGCAAGTATCTGACGGAGATGAAGTTGACCCTCATTGCGCTATTAAACAAAAGAATGGGATGCCTTGCATTATTGCTCCTTGCGACCCAGTAATAACTCCGCTTGTGGAGGCTAGGCTTCATGCCCCAACTGGTGCGCCTTTGCAATTTGCAACTGACAGCCTTCATCAATGGAACAAAATGACTCCTCCAGATGAATGGGGAACAACTTGCAGTAACGTATGGAATTACGGAGAATCCCCGTTGGCATTTGCAAATCAATACGGAGTTGGTAACAATTACGCCGATTCTATTAACACAACCGGCATATCAACCGATACAGACACGGGCTGGGGATTAGCTGACCAATATTTTATACCATGAAAAACAAACTTATAACTCTGCTTTGCTTTTTGGCGTTTACGTCATTTGCTCAACTTGACTTGATTAACGTAGGAACCAACGCCGACAGCGGCAGCGGCGAGCGGATTGGCCGCAATACTTGGATTAAGATTAACAACAACGATTTGTGGCTTTCTACCCAGCTAGGGGTTAATTTTACCAACTGCCTGACCGTAGCAACTAACGGAGCCAACGCCGCCTACGTTCAAACGTCCGGCCTTAACACCATGTATCTTACTAATGGCCGCTCCCTTACTTCGTCTAATTTTGTGGGTTTGTTTACTAACGTGTGGCAATTTGACGTAACAGGTTCTCTGATAGGCACTAATAAGTCATTTACTAACTTTATGTCCACAGACGGGTCAACCTGGTTGCCGTTTGCCAGAACCAACCTAGCCACTCTTTACTCGTTTACTAATTACTTAACCAACGTCTTTGGCACTAATACGGTAATTTACACCAATACCTACACCAACTTTACCTATACAGGGGTTTATTTGGCCAGTTTAGGCTCCACGGCTACTGGGAGTGTGGCGGTTTATTCTTTGTCTTCTCCTCAATTAAACGGTAAATTAAACCAATTTAAGGCTCAATCGTTTGAGTTTGAAAAAATGCAGATTGTCCCAGCGTCTATAACCAACTCGTCTAGCTCAACTTACGGGTTTGGGGCAGGTCTTATTGGGGTGGACACCAATTACCTTTATATTTCTGTTGGATTTAATTCTTGGCGCAGAATAGCCATCCCCACAAACACATGGTAAAAGTAAGCCTTCAGCACATAGATAAATGCAAAGCGACCCG
>Ga0114969_10005369_pt1 | contig 10051 bp, 11 predicted proteins | sample M_130807_MF_Meta_FD_87316 | JGI IMG/M metagenome (GOLD analysis project Ga0114969, IMG submission 87316) | Freshwater microbial communities from Lake Montjoie, Canada to study carbon cycling - M_130807_MF_MetaG | ecosystem: Environmental > Aquatic > Freshwater > Lake | place: Lake Montjoie...
GCCATTTATCCCCAGAAAAACAGGGATTTACAACCAAAACAAGAAGCAGACAATGCCCCACGCAACGAGTGTACATCCAACCAGTGAGGCCCAAATGAAGACGTTTCTGATCGCTATCGCCCTTCTGTCTCTCTCTTTGACCAATACTGTCAATGGCGCCGAGGTTCCTGTCCCTGTCCCTGGCTCGGCTCACGCTGATGCCTGCGAGTGTGCTCGTACAGGTCGCGTGGCCCATCTGGGCCACAACCGAGGCTGCTACGAGGGGGTGGGTGTCGCATCGACACGTCTTGGGGCTATCGCTCGATGCTGCTACTGGAATGTGCGCACACCCATCGAGATCGCCTGCGTGCAGGGTCGATGCGGACGTTGGTTCGCTGTGGTCCGCTATCGCTAGGAGGCTCACATGAGCGCCAACACGCACCTCGACTTACTGCTAGAGCTATTGGCGTCCGAGCGTGCTACTCAACCCAGTCGCCCAGCGGTCGACGATGACATCACAGACGCGCCTGTGGACATCGTCGATCGTCTGCGGCAATTGGCTGGGACATCTGTCAGTGTTGTCACAGCGATCGAAGCACAGATCGCGGTCAATGAGATCATGCGACTAAGAGATGCTCTCCGTAAGAGCGAATACCTTCGGAGCCTGTGATGGGACGCATGAGCAGACAGAAGGGTAAGCGTGGCGAGCGTGAGGCGGCAGCCGAGCTCGGTGCTCTCCTCGGGTGTGGTGCTCGTCGTGGCGTGCAGTACCACGGCGGCCCTGATAGTCCTGATGTGGTGCTCGATGGTGGCGTGAAGATACACGTCGAGGCCAAGCGCACAGAAACGCTGTCTGTGTATGTCGCGCTATCTCAAGCAGCGAGCGATGCTGGTGATAGCACACCGATGGTATGGCATCGCCGCAATGGCAAGGGCAGCGTGTGCATCGTTGCGACTAGTAACCTCGTCGCACTCGCTCGCGAAATATGTAACACGCTCGAAAAAAATAAACTGGGAAATGTTACAAAAGTTGAAAAAGCCAAGGTACTACCGCGATTCGTAGCGTCTGGACCCCGCTGTGAGCCTACGTAGTTTGCCGTGTTTTTTAGCGAAGGTGCTCGCGTTTCGTTATTAGGCTAAAAATGGCAACACGCACCGACCAGAAAACACGCGCTGAAAAAGCCAAGGCGAGATACGACGACATCAAGCGCCGGACGAATGAAGCGTCTCGTGCGATGGGCAAGGCCGGTCGCGACATCGGCCCGATCCCACCAGTCGAAGACATCGCCAGGCTCAACGAGTGCGGCAAAAGTTTCCAGAGATTCTGCGAGGTCTACGGAGCCGAGTCGTTCCCTCTCGCCTGGTCGCCGGATCACATCCTCGCGATCACCAAGATCGAGAGCGCCGTGTTGCGTGGCGAGCTGTTCGCATTCGCGATGCCACGAGGTTCGGGCAAGAGCACGCTCTGCGAGTGGGCCTGCCTGTGGGCGATGCTCTACGGCCATCGGCCATTCGTCATGCTCGTCGGTAGCGATCAGGCGATCGCTTGTCAGATGCTCGATGCGATCAAGAGTCACCTCTCACAGAACGACCTCTTGGCCGCTGACCACCCTGCGGCCTGCTATCCAGTGCGAGCCCTTGAAGGCATCACCGCTCGCGTGCGAGGGCAGACCTCCGAGGATCGACCGACGCACATCCAGTGGAGCGCCGACCAGATCACGCTGCCTTGGATTCCGGGTGCTGCGTCTGCAGGTGCGGCGGTGCGTGTGTCTGGCATCACAGGTCGCATCCGAGGCATCAAGCACACTCGACCCGATGGCAGCGCTGTGCGTCCGAGCCTCGTGTTAATCGATGATCCACAAACTGACGAAGCCGCGAATAGCCCATCGCAGGTGGCTGCCCGCGAGCGTGTGCTCTCCGGTGCGATCCTCGGACTGGCTGGGCCGGCCAACAAGATCAGCGGCCTGTGTACTGTGACGGTCATCCGACCCGATGACCTGGCTGATCGCCTCCTCGATCGCCACAAGCACCCAGCATGGCAGGGCGAGCGTACCAAGTTGGTCTACCAGTGGCCCACAGCCGAGGAGCTCTGGAGCCAATACGGCGAGCTGCGTCGCGAGGGTCAACGCGAGGGCAAGGGCGGCTCTGTCGCCGATGCGTACTACGCTGCCAACCAGGCGGCGATGGATCTCGGCGCTCAAGTGGCATGGCCCGAGCGAAAGAACACCGACGAGTTGACCGCGATCCAACACGCATGGAATCTCAGGATCGATCGTGGAGAGAGTGCGTTTTTCTCGGAGTACCAAAACCAACCGCTCGCCGATGACATCTCATCAGACAAGTTGTCCAAGGTCGCGCTCAAAGTCAGAGCGTCCAACGTCCCTCGCGGCACGATCCCGAGCGGCCACAATGCTCTCACCTGTTTTGTGGACGTGCAGGAAAAACTGCTCTTCTGGCTCGTGGCGAGTTGGAGCGATTCGTTTGGCGGCCACATCGTGGCCTACGGAACCTACCCAGATCAGGCTGTGAACTTCTTCGAGGCTGGTAGGGCAAAGAGGACACTGGCACTGGCGGCCAATGGCGCTGGCTTCGAGGGGAGCCTGCGTGCAGGGCTCGACCACCTCTCACAGGATCTTATGGGTCGCGAGTGGCCTCGCGAGGATGGGGTCTCGATGCGGATCTCGCAGCTCATGGTCGATGCCAACTGGGGCCAGAGCACTCAGGTCGTCCGCACGTTTTGCAAACGCTCGCCATTCTCGGCCACTGTGATCCCGAGCCATGGTCGAGGTATCGGTGCATCGAGCCAACCGCTCGGCGACAAGAGCAAGCACCGAGGCGATCGTATCGGTCTGAATTGGCGCATCGGTCGGCTCGGAGACGCCGATGTCAGATCGTGCATCTACGACACGAATTTCTGGAAGACGTTCGTCTCGGCTCGCCTGCGTCTGGCTCTCGGCGATCCCGAGGCCCTCGCGTTTCACTCGGGCGAACACGATCTTTTATTCGAGCACCTCACGAGTGAATACCCAGTTCGTACCGAAGCCCGAGGCAGAGTCGTGGACGAGTGGAAACTATCGGGCCGAGAGAATCACTGGTGGGATTGTCTCGTGGGTGCGACGGTGGCCGCGAGCGTGACGGGCATCTCTCCGAGTGCGTCCGAGGCTGGCGGTCGTCGCAGACGCAAAGCGGAGATCCCGGCCACAGGTGGGCGTAAGGTGATCACAATCAAGAGGCAGCAATGAACACGATCAGTCTCACCAGCGTCGACGGTCTCGCTCCACGGGATGCCCTAGCGATCATCCACCGGCTGACCCGAGACGGGTCGGAGTTCCAAGCGGAGGTGGCGTCGATGCTTGAGGGTGTGTCGAGCAGTTCGACTCCGCTGGCGATCTGGGAGCTCGACGGCGCATGCATCGGGTGGGCCGCATCCCACATCTGGCGAGATATGCAGACCCTAGAGCTATTCGTCGACCCTCGCCACCGGGGGCATGGGCGAGGCAGCATCCTCGCCGGCGTCCTCGTGTCGTCGGGGAGGATCGACAAGGATCGGATGCTGGCTGTTTTCTCAAGCAGCACAGCATCGATCGCAGCGCGTCTCGGGTGTCGGTTCATCGTCGAGCACACCCAGAAGGGCAACGGCTGGTTGCCCTTCGACGTCCACGGGAGAGGCCCTACGGGATCTTCTGTCGGTGGCGTAGTTTCTCATGCATGAGCGACGTCATCAAAGATGCGATTGAGTCCACGGCTATCGGCCCCGCCAGCGTACGCACTGACGCAGGCGAGGTCACTGCCCAGGACATATCCAAAATGATCGAGGCCGATCGCTACATCGCTGCAAAAAACGCAGCCACCAGCACTGCGACGAACACCCGACGGGGTCTCAGGTTCAATCGGCTAACACCACCAGGCACGATCTAGCATGGGGCTCATCTCCGCTCTGTTCGGGCAACAACGGCGACCATCTGTCGCGATGCCTGTCCATGTGCGTGCTAGGTTCGATAGTGCCGAGAAGGGTGACGATCATCGCCACTGGCAGAATTCTGATGCCCTGTCTGCCGACGCCGCAGGCTCGCCGATGGTGCGTCGCACGCTACGCAACCGCGCCCGCTACGAGCGAGCCAACAACTCGTACCTAGCAGGCATCTCCTCGACGCTGGCAAACGATCTGATCGGCACAGGCCCACGACTCCAACTCAGCAGCGGCGACTCCACGATCGACCGAGAGATCGAGCGGGCATTCTTCGATTGGGGCTGGCAGATCAATCTGCCCAACAAGCTCCGCACAATGCGTGAGAGCATCGTCGTCGATGGCGAGGCGTTTGCCATGTTCATATCGAATCCCGCCTACGATGGCGTCCAACTCGACGTGCGCCTGCTTGAAGCCGAGATGATCGCCACACCATCGGCGATCCTCGCCAGTTCGCGTAACGTGACGCCAGAGGGCTCGACGGTCGACGGGCTAGAGTTCGACACGATCGGCAACGTCACCGGCTACCAGCTCCTCGGCTACCACCCCGGCAGCAATTCGATCTCCACCGTCACCGAATACACACGCATCCCCGCCTCGCAGATCGTTCATTGGTATCGGCCACAGCGTGCCGGCCAGCACAGAGGCATCCCCGAGGTGGGGCCTGCGTTGAAATTATTCGCAGCCATGCGGCGCTACACCGAGGCTGTGATCGCAGCAGCGGAGACCGCCGCAGATTTTGCGGCGTTCCTCCACAGCAACTCCCCGGCTGCGGAGGTTGACGAGGTCGACGCATTCTCAGAGATGGCGATCGAGAAGCGATCGATGGTGACGCTGCCAGAAGGGTGGGACATCTCGCAGCTCAAGGCCGAGCAGCCGACCAACACCTACCAAGCGTTCAAGCGTGAGATCGTGTCGGAGATCGGGCGATGTATGCAGTTGCCCTACAACGTCGCAGCCCTCGACTCCTCCTCGTACAACTACGCTTCGGGCCGCATGGATCACCAGATCTACGCTGCCACCGTGCGGGTCTACCGCGACGAGCTGGAGCGGGTGATGCTCGACCGGATGCTCGGGGCATGGGTCGCCGAGGCATCGCTCCTGGGCATCGTACCCGACTCGATGGCTCCGATCAGTGAATGGAATTGGTCGTGGGTGTGGGATGGGCGAGAGCACGTCGACCCATCCAAAGAAGCCGAGGCAGCCCGCACAAGGCTTGAGACGCTCACGACCTCATTGGCCCACGAATACGCCAAGCAGGGGAAAAACTGGGAGACGGAGCTGCGACAGATCGCAGCCGAGCGGACGCTGATTGACGAGCTGGGCCTCACGCCTGCTGCCGATGTGCCAGCCAGACAGCCATACCAGGAATTACCCACCCCATGAATTTCCTCATCCTCGATTTCGGCGACGAGTGGGACACCACCTCCGACGCATTTATCACCTTCGGACAAACGCTATGAACATCAACTCTCTCAAAATCGAATCTTCTGTGGAGTTCGTCGCTGCGGCCAAGGCCGTCGAGGGCGAGACTGTCGGCCCTCGTAAGTTTGCTATCGAGGCATACACGGGCGCCGCGATCAAGCAGGGTTGGTCAGCCGAGCCGATCGTGATCGATCTGGCCGGGATGAAATTCAACCAACGTATCCCCATCGTCTTGGGCCACGACTACCAGATCGGCTCGATCCTCGGCCAGACAACCAGCGTCCGAGCCGAGAATGGCAGGCTCTACGTCGAGGGCGAGATCCTCGCATCCAACGACGCCTCGGGGCGTGTGGTCGAGCTGGCCGACAAGGGTTTCGCCTGGCAGGCCAGCGTGGGAGCTGACGTCATGCGTCACCAGCGAGTACCGGCAGACCAGAGCGTCACCGTCAACGGCCAAGTGTTTAACGGACCAATCAGAATCGTGAAAGCCTCCAAGTTGCGAGAGGTTTCTTTTGTCACCCTGGGAGCCGATGACGCAACGTCGGTATCAATCGCCGCAGATGCGGAGGAGATTTTTATGGCGGAAGCCAACGAAATGCCCGAAGAGGTTTTGGCCTCTACGGAAGCTACGGCGGTCGTCGCCGTAGAGCCCATCGCTGAAACAGTTGAGGCGGGAATCGTTTCCGACTCGGCCAAGATCGAGGAACTTCATCAGAAAGTTTTGAAAATGGAAAAGATCATCGCCACACGCGACGAGCGGGTCACTCCCGCGATCCACGTCAACACGCCAGCCGTGCCGACGGGAAAGGTCATCGAGGCAGCGTTTGCCATGCAGTGCAACTTGCCAAACATCGAGAAGCATTTCGACGTGCAGACGCTCGAAGCTGCGGCTCGTGACTACCGACACACCTCCCTCGGAGAGGTGCTGGTGCGTGCTGCTCAGGATCAGGGCTACACCGGGTCGACTCGGCTCAACGGGTCGAATCTTCGCCCCGTCATGCAGGCCGCATGGAGCACGCACACGATCGCCGACATCCTGTCTGCGACGTACGGCAAGTTCCTGCTCAACGGTTTCAACGCCGTCGAGGCGACGTGGGACCAGATCTCCAGTGTTCGCAGCGTCAACGATTTCAAGACGGTCACGAGCTATCGGCTCAACGGCGGCTTTGATTTTGACAAGGTCGCCCCTGGTGGTGAGCTGAAGTCGGCCAGCGCATCGGACGAGAAGCGGACGCTCTCGGCTGACACGTACGGCATCATGTCCTCGATCACGAGGACTGATCTGGTGAACGACGATCTTGGTGCTCTCTCGGCCATCCCCTCGCGGATCGGTCGTGGGGCTGCGATCAAGCTCAACAAGGTGTTCTGGGCTGCGTTTTCCGCTGCGACCTATGCCACCGGCACTCCCGGCGCTGGCAACGCACTGGCGATCGCTGGTCTGAAACTGGCTGTGACTGCGTTCCGCAAGCAGACCGACACCGACGGCAACCCGTTGGCGATCGCTCCTGCGATCATCCTCGTCCCCGTGGACTTGGAGATCGCTGCTGCCGAGATCATGGGCTCCAGCCTGTTGATCAGCGGCAACACCACGGCCAACGTGGCGCAGAACGTGCTGGCCGGTCGGTATCGTGTGGTCAGTTCGAGCTACCTGTCCTCGGCGACGAGCTGGTGGCTGGCTGCTGATCCTCAGGATCTGCCCGCGATGGAGGTGGCTTTCTTGAACGGTCAGCGCAGCCCGACTGTTGAAACGGCTGATGCCGATTTCAACGTGCTCGGCATCCAGATGCGTGGCTACTTCGACTTCGGGTGTGCTCAAGCCGAGAGCAAGGGCTGCTACAAGATGGCGACTTCCTAGTCTGTTGTTTCACTACCGTCGGCAGTGCTCAAGCTGCCGACGGTAGGATTTTTTGCATTCTTTTTCTTTCACACTTTCTCGGAGGATTTTCAAAATGGGTACAGCTCTCTATCGCCAAGACGGCGTATACGTGGACCACACGCCATCGGGCGCGCTGGCTGTTGGTGATGTGGTGGTCATGGGGCCGCTGCTCGGTGTCGCAACTCGTCCGATCGCAGCCTCGGCACTGGGCCAAGTCGCTGTCGAAGGCGTGTTTCGTTTCGTGAAGGTGTCCGGTTTTGCTGTGACGCAGGGCCAGAAGATGTACTACCACGCCACTGCCGGCGTGGCCTGCGACAACAGCACCGGGGTAGTGGCCGGCTTCGCTGTCGCCGCTGTTGCCAGTGGTGATCTGCTTGTCGATGTGAAGCTGAATCCGGGCGCCTAGTTCTGATAAGTCCGCATGCTCTCGCGTCGCTGCAATATGGCGCGACGCGAGAGCTGTGTGGGTCTGTGGAGTTACGATGGCAGATGTGCTTAGAACTGGTGCGGCGTGGCTGGCCGGCCAGCTCAAGGCGTCTGCCGGCACGCTCTGTGCGTACAAGCGTGGCGCTAACACCGCCACGATCACAGCCACGATCGGTGCGTCTAGTTTTGAAAGCCAGAGCCAGAGTGGCGTGCAAGAGCTCTGGGAGAGTCGCGACTACATTCTCTCCACCAGCGAGCTGCCTTACGGGTTGCCTGTGCGAGGCGATGTGATTGTCGAGACGCTCGGAGATGTGGCTACGTTCTACGAGGTGTCGAGCCCGAGGGGCGTGGCGCCGTATCGGTTCGCAGATGCATTTCAGGCGATTGTGAGAATCCACACACAGCAGACAGATCGCGACATTGCGTACATCGTGACCGAGGCCGGAGACGAGATCGTAGTCCCATTGGCGGTTGACTAATGCCCACACAAACAAGAGTCTCCGAGCTACCGGCCATCACGGGCGTCACCGGGACCGACCTGCTGATCGTGTCGTCCAGCTCAGCCACCAAGCGTGTCGCGATCTCACAGATCGGCGATTACTTCGTGTCGGCTGGAGTGGCAGGCCCGACGGGGGCCAGCTCGACTGTCACCGGCCCTGCGGGTGGCGTGGGCGCAACTGGGCCTGTGTCCGATGTGGCTGGCCCAACGGGGGATGCGTCGACTGTGGCCGGCCCGACAGGTGACGTCGGTCCCACTGGAGCTGACTCATTTGTCGCCGGCCCCACGGGCGAGGCGTCCACAATCACAGGCCCGACCGGCGCGTCAGGCGATTCGATCACTGGTCCCACGGGTGACGCATCGAATGTGACTGGTCCCACGGGCGAGGCTTCAACGATCGCAGGCCCTACGGGTGACACAGGCGCACAATCTACAGTGACAGGACCGACGGGCGCAGTCGGGATCGGTCAGGTCTACGCGACTGGTGTCACTGCCCCAGAGCCTGCCAACGACGGCGAGGCGTGGATCGATACAGAGACTGGAAAATATTACATCCGATACGCCGGCGTATGGATCGAGTTCGGCTGGCAGCCAGGGGCGTGATCTAGATGCCGTTTTTTTCTCTACCCACAGGTGGCTCACCAGTTCTCGCCGGCAGCGGCGCGCCGACAGGCATCCTTGGTGGCGTTGGTGATCTGTATCTCGACACCACTGGCAAGTATCTCTATGGCCCAAAAGACGCTGTGACCGGATGGGGTGCGGGCATCGATGTATCCAGCGGCCCGACTGGCCCGACCGGAAATCCTTCGACTGTAACGGGACCTGTGTCGATGATCACAGGTCCGACGGGAGTGACTGGATCGACGGGCGCAACTTCGACTGTGACCGGCCCTACGGGGAGCACGGGCAGTACGGGCAGCACTGGAAATACGGGATCTACGGGAGCCTCTTCGACTGTCACCGGCCCCACGGGCAGGACCGGCCCACAGGGGACAGGTCCCACAGGCGCAGCGTCAACCGTTACTGGTCCCACGGGCAACACAGGCCCCAACGGTTTCGGAGACACAGGCCCAACGGGCAACACAGGCAATCAAGAGTTCTACGCGACCGGCCCAACAGCTCCGGCTGCGATCCTCGATGGCGCTCTCTGGCTCGATGACTCAAGCGGGCGCTACTACCTTCGCTACGCTGGCGTGTGGGTCGAGGTGGGAGTGCAAGGTGAGCAGGGAGTCACCGGCCCTAGTGGAGGACCTACAGGTCCCACGGGCGCTGGCGGTGCGTATCGCGGTGGCATCTCGCTCACCACCGCCACAGGCACTGTCGTGCTGACGAGCGTCAGTGATCTCTATCAGTGGATCGACCCAGATGGAGTGGATCGAGATGTGACTCTACCCACTGGCGTCTCCAATGGTTTTGATCTGGTAATAAAAAATACCACCACCGACTGGACCAAGGTGTTGAACGTCAAGACCACAACCGCGACTGGCGTCGTGACGATCGAGAGCGGATTCTCTGGCACGTTTCGCGGCAACGCGACGCTGATTTTTGACGGCACAAACTGGCAATACATCTTCAACGACTACGCACACTAGAACGGACCTCAACGATGGCACTCACATTCCCTGGCTCTCCAGCGATTGACGATCAAACCACTACGGGTGGCCGCACCTACCAGTGGACGGGCTACGCTTGGGACTTGGTTGGGAGCGGAATCGCCGGCCCTACTGGGCCGGCTGGTAGTGGCACGCCTGTCGTGATCGCAGTTGGCACGGGCAGCGGCGACCAACCCACAAATCTCGCGCTGGGTGGCAATGTCTATGACATCACATTCAATGGCACGGGCGTAGTCGCCAACCCCACAGGCACTCACACAGACGGC
>Ga0114969_10005372_pt1 | contig 10049 bp, 10 predicted proteins | sample M_130807_MF_Meta_FD_87316 | JGI IMG/M metagenome (GOLD analysis project Ga0114969, IMG submission 87316) | Freshwater microbial communities from Lake Montjoie, Canada to study carbon cycling - M_130807_MF_MetaG | ecosystem: Environmental > Aquatic > Freshwater > Lake | place: Lake Montjoie...
CGTTTCTGACTTACTGGCCGAGCGAGTTCAGCCAGATCCGCGGTCAGTATCGGCGCACGAAGTACGCCGAGGGGCTCACCGGCAATGAAGTGCTGTTCCAGATCAATTTCTCTATCGGTGCGCACGGCGCGCACGTGTTCTAACGGAGTCAGTCATGCGCACACTTACTCGTTTCACCGCCGCCATCCTGCTCGCGGCCTCGGCCTTGGCACACCCCGCTGCTGCCGCCGGCCTGCGCATTGTGACGACCACCGAAGATCTCGCGTCGCTGGCCCGTGAGATCGGCGGCGACAAGATCACGGTTGTCTCGCTCGCCAAGGGCTACCAGGATCCGCACTTTGTGGACCCCAAACCCAGCTTCATCCTCGCCGTCAATCAGGCCGACCTGTTGATCGTGGTCGGCCGCGAGCTCGAGATCGGGTGGCTGCCGCCGCTCATCAACAGCGCGCGCAACGCGAAGATCCAGCCCGGCGGGAACGGCTATCTCGACGCGTCATTGACGGTCAAGATTCTGGAATTGCCCAGCGGGCAGGTCACGCGCGCGATGGGCGATGTGCATCCGCAGGGCAATCCCCACTACTGGCTCGACCCGGGCAACGGACGCCGCATGGCGCTCGCCATCAAAGACAAACTGGCGCAGCTTGATGCCGCCAACAAGGCGACATATGAGGCGCGGTACGCGAGCTTCGACACCCGCCTCGCGGCCGCCGAGAAGAAGTGGGATGCGGCGATGGCGCCGTACAAGGGCACGAAGATCGTGACCTATCACCGGTCGTGGCCGAACTTCATGGAACGGTTTGGTCTGGACGTGATGGGTTACGTCGAGCCGAAGCCGGGCATCCCGCCATCACCGTCGCACACGATTGATCTGATCGCCGAGATGAAAGCCAAGGGCGTGAAGCTCATCGTCGTCGAGCCGTACTTCGACTTGAAGACGCCGCAGTCGATCACCAATCAGCTCGGTGGCAAAGTGCTGGTGCTCGCACCGTCGGTCGGTGGTGTGAAAGAGGCGACCGACTACATCCAGCTGTTTGAGTACAACGTCAACCTCATTGCCTCGTCCTTGAAGCAGCTCACTGGAAAGTAGGCACGACGATGGATTGGGCAATTCTCACATTTCTCGCGGCGCCGATTGCCGCCGGTCTCATCATTGCGGGGATTCACGCGTATCTCGGCCTGCACGTGGTCGAGCGCGGCGTCATCTTCGTGGACCTGTCACTCGCGCAGATCGCGTCGCTCGGCGCGGCGATCGCGGTGTGGCGAGGCGCGGATCCGCACGATCCGTCGATCTACTGGATGAGTCTGATCTTCACGCTCATTGGTGCGGCGATCTTTGCCGGCATCAAGGGGCAGGAAGCGCACATCCCGCAGGAAGCCATCATCGGCATCTCGTACGCGGTGGCGTCGGCGGCGGTCATCATCACGATGAGCAAGGCGACCGGTGAAGCCGAGCATCTGAAGGACATGCTGGTCGGCAACATCCTGTCGGTGCAGTGGCCTGAGGTGTATCTGACGGGCGCAATCTACGCGGCGATCGGCCTCTTCCATTGGATCTTCAGGAAGCGGTTCCTCGAGATTTCGCAGGATCCGAAAGCCGTCGCGGCGCGCGGCATCTCGGTGCGGTTCTGGGATTTCCTGTTCTACGCGTCGTTCGGTCTCGTGGTCACGCGCTCGGTCGCGATCGCAGGCGTGCTGCTCGTGTTCTGTTACCTGATCGTGCCGTCGGTTGGCGCGATGCTCTGGGCCACGAAGATCGGATCGCGGCTCGCGATCGGCTGGGTGATGGGGCTGTTCGTGTCGGCGCTCGGGATGTACTTCTCCGTGCAGTTCGATCTGCCGACCGGTGCTGCGATCGTGTGCACGTTCGGACTGGTGCTGGTCGTGATGGCGCTCATGCGTCCGTTGATTGTCAGAAGGGCCGCGTAGTCCAGGGTCCAGTGTCCGGAGTCCAGGGGCCGGTCCGGGGTCCAGAGTTCCCAATCGAGCTCTGGACCCCAAACGACCTCGGGAGTCGTTTCGCCTCGTCAGCAGAAACTGCCGTTTCCAAGAAACCCGGGTTTACGTTTTGGAGGCGAAACGACTCCCGAGGTCGTTTTACACGCTTGTTGAGGTATTACGGATGCTGATGATGCCGCGGCCGCGCGCTGATGACGAGTAACGCGGCAATCGCGATCATGATCGCGCCGCTCCAGTACGGCGCGCTCGGTCCGAGCCAGTCGAACGAGAAGCCCGCCCACAGTGGCCCCACCACGCGGGTCAGCGCGGTGACCGACTGCGTGGTGCCGAGCATCATGCCCTGATCCTGATCAGAGACGCTGTTGGAGACGATGCCCTGAATGGTCGGTGAGGTGATGCCCACTCCAAAGCTCATCACCGCGCACACGGCAAAGATCATCCACGCGGCCGGCGCGAACGCCACGGAGATGTACGCCACGGCCTGCACGGTGAGGCCGACGATCGCAATCGACTGATCGCGATAGGTCTTCACGAGCTTGCGCACGATCACCGCCTGGGTAATCGCTGACACGATGCCGATCACGCTGAAGAGCGCGGCGTTCTCGGAAGGTCCCCAGCCGAACTTCGCCAGTGTGAAGAGCGAGAAGTTGGACTGCAGCCCGCTGAACGCCACGTTGAAGACGAAGATGGCGAGAAACACCGGGCCCAGATGCTCGTGACGCATACCGCGAACCACGCCGGCAATGGGGTTCAGCGAGCCGAACGTCATCGGCACGCGCGTGCGTTTCTCGGCCGGCCGCGTCTCGGGCAGCACAAAGTAGCCGAGCACCGTATTCGCGAGCGCGAGGCCGGCCGCGAAGAACGCCGGCGCCGAGAGACCCCAGAAGTGACTGAGCGTGCCGCCAATCGCCGGGCCAATGATGAAGCCGAGGCCGAAGGCGGCGCCGAGCATCCCGAAATTGCGCGAACGGTTCTTCGGCTCGGTGACGTCTGCGATGTAGGCCTGTGCGATCGACACGTTGCCGCCGCTGATGCCGTCCACGATCCGCGCGACAAAAAGCATCGCGAGCGAATGCGCGAAGCCGAAGAGCATGTAGCCCACGGCAGAGCCAAAGAGACTGTAGAGCAGGAGAGGACGACGACCATGGCGATCCGAAAGCTTGCCGAGGATCGGCGCGGCGAAGAACTGGAAGAGCGCGAACGACATCGACAGCAGGCCGACGGTCATTGCGCTCTCACTGAATTGACGCACGACAAACGGAATGACTGGGATCAATAGTCCGAGCCCGAGCATGTCGATGAAGACGGTTACGAGGATGAATGTCAGCGCCATGGGTGCTATCAACTGAGTATCATGTCACCTGCATGACGGATTCACCGAACCGCGCCGTGGCGCTGCGCGTGGCGATGTGGGCGCTGGTCTGCTGGGTGGTGATCTTCTGGCGGATGTCGTACCTGCCGTTGATCGATCCCGACGAGGCGCACTACGCACAGATCACGCGCGAGATGCGGCAACTGGGCGACTACCTCGTGCCGCGCATCGACGGCGTGCCGATCATCGACAAGCCGGCACTCTTCCACTGGCTGCAGGCCGGCTCATTCGCGCTCTTTGGCGAGAATGAGTTCGGCGCCCGATTCCCGACGGCGATGGCGGCGCTCGCCCTCCTCGGCATCACCTTCTGGTTTGGCCGTCGTCTGTTCGGTAGCGAGACGGGCGAACGTGGCGCGCTCATGCTCGCCCTGACGCCGCTGTCGTTCGTGCTCGCCAGCTTCGCCATCTTCGACATGGTGTTCAACGCGTTCCTGTTCGGCGCGTTCGCATTGCTCGTGGTCTCCGCGCTCGAGAATCGGCCGAAGCTGCAGATCCCGGGCTTCATCCTCCTCTCGCTCGCGGTGCAGATCAAAGGTCCCTTCGTCCTCATCATCGTCGTCGCCGCTGGAATGTTCGCCGCGGTGCTGTCGAAGCAGACCCGCGAGATCCTGAAACGTATCCGCTGGTTCTGGGGTCTGCTTGGCGCCGGTATTCTCGCGCTGCCGTGGTTCATCCTGATGCTGAAGACCTTTGGTCAACAGTTCATCGACGGCTACGTGCTCTACAACAACCTGCAACTCTTCGCCGCGCCACTGTATCGACGCAGCTTCTATCCGTTCTTCTATGTGCGCGTGGCCATGTCGGCGATGTTCCCGTGGACCCTCGTCTGTCTCGCCGGCCTCATCGACGCGTGGCGCCATCGTCGTGACGGCCGTGCCTTCGAACCTCGACGCGTGCTGCTCTGGGCGTGGATCGCGGTGGTGTTCGGCTTCTTCTCGGCCTCGCGGTTCAAGCTCGATCACTACATCTATCCACTGGCGCCCGCAGCGTGCTTGCTCGCCGCCGACGCGTGGCAGTCGGCCGCCACGGACTCAACGCATCGCTATCGCTTCACGTCGTGGAGTCTGTTTGTCACCGGCATCGTTCTCGTGCTCCTCGGCATCATCGGTGCCGTGGCGCTCGCGAGCGTCGATCTGCGTCTGCCGACTGTGGCATCGGGCATCGTGCTCGCGTTCATCACGGCCGGCGGGCTCGCATGGGTGGTGTACCTCGCGGCGCGGCGATTCCGCCCATCACGGGCAGGCTGGCCGTTGATGGCGACGCTGCTCGTGCTCTATGGCGGCGTCGTGTTGATTGGCTATCCGGTGTTCAAGGAAACGCGGCCCGGTGCAGATCTTGGTGTGTGGTTGCAGTCCCACATCGACGCGCCGGATCACGTCGTGATCTATCGACAGGGGCGTTGGAAGGCGAGTCTGCGTTTTTACGCGCAGCACCCGGTGCAACAGACCGAGCGGTTGGATGAACTACTCGCCACGTGGACGTCGCCGGGCCGAACGTACGCCGTGATGATCGAGTCGGACGTCGATGTGCTGAAGCAGGCCGGCCTGCCCGTGATCGAAGTGCATTCGGAGCCGGCGATCATCGGCAACGTCGGCAAATACATTCGCACCCAGATCTGGGGCAAAGTCGTGATCGTTACGAACCGGTAGTCTTCCGCGATTTCAGATACCCAAACACGACCGGCAGCGCCGAGACGAAGACGATACCGAGCGCGACGAGCGAGAAGTTCTTCTTCACGATGGGGATGTTGCCAAACAGCGCGCCCGCGCCCACACAGATCACGACCCAGCCGATGGCGCCCACCAGGTTGTAGACCATAAAGGTGCGGATCGACATCCGGCCGGCACCGGCGACAAACGGCAGGAACGTGCGCACGATCGGTACGAATCGGCTGAGCGCAACCGCCCTGCCGCCGTGCGTCTCGAAGAACGCGTGGGCCTGATCCAGATACTTCCGGTTCAGCAGCTTGCCGAAGATCGTGTCGTTGTTGCTGGCCTGAAATACCCGGGGGCCGATCGACCGGCCGATAAAGTAATTCACGGTGTTGCCGAGGTACGCGGCGGCAATTAACAGGAGGGTGACGACCGGCAGGCTCAGCGCCGGCGCGGACCCGTCCGTGCCCATGACACACAGCGCGCCGATGGCGAACAGCAGCGAATCCCCCGGGAGAAACGGGGTCACGACCAGGCCAGTTTCCGCAAAAATGATGGCGAACAGGATGCCGTAGACCCACGAACCGTACGTTCTGACCGCCTCAAGCAAATGTGTGTCGACGTGCAAAAGGAAGTCTATAATCCGCGCCATGCAAGCAATGTACATCATCATTCCGGTTCTGGGCGTGCTCGCGATGGCCTACCGCTTCTATAGCGCGTTCATCTCCGCCAAGATCATGATGCTCGACGACACGCGCATCACGCCCGCGCACACGAAGGAAGACGGCCACAACTTCCATCCCACATCGAAGTGGGTGCTGTTCGGTCATCACTTCGCGGCGATCACGGGCGCCGGCCCGCTCATCGGGCCCGTGCTCGCGGCACAATTCGGCTGGGCGCCTGGCCTTATCTGGATCGTCGCCGGCGTGTGTCTCGCCGGTGCCGTGCACGACATGTTGATTCTATGGGCATCTACGCGGCGCGGCGGCGCATCGCTCGCCTCGATCGCGCGCTCCGAGATCGGGCCGGTCGCCGGCACCACGGCCGGCATCGCCATCATCTTCGTTGTCGTCGTCGCTCTTGCCGGCTTGGGCCTCGCGGTCGTCAACGCGCTGCAGGAAAGCGCGTGGGCGCTCTTTACGATCGGTCTCACGATTCCGATCGCGCTCTTCATGGGCTTCTACACACACACGTGGCGCAAGGGCAAGACGAAGGAAGCCACGATTATCGGCGTCATTGCGCTGATCATCGCCGTGGTCGCTGGCAAACCGATTGCGGCATCGTCCATCGGTCATTACTTCATCCTGTCGCGGCAGCAGTTGATCATCGCGCTCGGCGCCTACGGATTTGTGGCGTCGGTGCTGCCGGTGTGGATGCTGCTCGCGCCGCGCGACTACCTGTCGTCGTTCATGAAGATCGGCACCATCGGGTTCCTCATCATCGGTGTCGTCATCGTCAATCCACATCTGCAGATGCCGGCGTTCTCGAACTTCATCGGCGGCGGCGGCCCGATCATTCCCGGTACGCTGTTTCCGTTTGCGTTCATCACGATCGCGTGCGGCGCGATTTCCGGCTTCCACGGACTCATCGGCTCGGGCACCACGCCGAAGATGATCGACAAGGAAACGGACATTCGTCCGATCGGCTACGGTGCGATGTTGATGGAAGGCGTGGTCGGCGTCATGGCGCTGATCGCGGCGTGTTCGCTGCAGCCGGCCGACTACTACGCGATCAACACGTCACCGGCCGTGTATCAGAAGCTCAACATGGAAGTCGTCAACCTGCCGACGTTGCAGGCGGAAGTGGGCGAGACGGTGCAGGGCCGGCCGGGCGGCGCCGTCTCACTCGCCGTGGGCATGGCGCAGATCTTCTCGAAGATCCCCGGCATGGCCGGCATGATGGATTACTGGTACCACTTCGCCATCATGTTCGAGGCGTTGTTTATTTTGACGACGATCGATGCCGGCACGCGTGTGGCGAGATTCCTGGTTGGGGAGTTCATAGGCAGAGCCTCGCCCGCTACAGCCAGGATGGGCGACCATGCCTGGCTGCCTGGCGCGATGATTTCAACGGGTCTGGTCGTGTTCTCGTGGGGCTACTTCATCTGGGTGGGCAGCATCAGCACCATCTGGCCGATGTTCGGCATCGCGAATCAGCTGCTGGCCGCGATCTCACTCTCGATTGCGACGACCATCATCATCAACATGGGCAAGCTGAAGTACGCGTGGATCACGTTCCTTCCGTTTCTGTTCCTGTCGACGAACACGCTCGTTGGCGGGTGGATGAGCATTCGCGATAACTTCTGGCCCCTCGCGATCGGCGCCAACCCGAAGCTGCAGATGCAGGGCTACGTCGACACGGTCTGCACGGCCGCGATGATGATTTGCGTACTGATCATCATCGGCGCTGCGGCCCGCAAGTGGATCGCCGCACTCGGCCCCTCCGCGGGCGCTGCGCCGGCAGAGGCCTAAGAGCAAGACATCAACAAGGTCAAAGGCCTTCAACATGGAGTGCCATGAAGAACTCTTCATGCCTTCATGGTGAATGGTCTTGACCTTCCCGAGAAGGTCACGAGCGCCGTGGCGGCTTGCACGATCCAGGCGGCGCCGATGATCAGGACAAAGCCTTCGAAGTCGGCGTTCGGCTGCAGGTCCTGGTAGATCGCCCAGCCGCCGGCAGCGCCGAGAATCAAGCTGCCAGACATGGCGGTCGCCCGCATCCAGTGCTGCGAGAAGGCATTCGGACGGCTCGCGTAGAACGCGAACCCACAGAACGCCGCAATAGCGAGCGTGATCGCGGCGTTCAGGGCAAAGCCCGTATGCCGCAGAATCAAGAACATCACCGACAGCCACAAAGACGTGGCGATGTTGAACAACGCGATCGTTCGAAAGGCCAGACGCATGCGTAACTCCTCTGGCCAGGATCGTATGTCAAAGCACTTTGCAATGCAAAGATAATATCAACGGCCGAGCTGTCGTAGGATTCGCCGATGTCGAACACCTCACGTCCGGGCCGCCTGACCGTCGATCAGAACCTCCCGTTTCAACAGAACCTCAACGCTTCGGGTGTCGCAGTCGTTGTGGCCATGGCTTCTACAAATCGTCTGAAGGAACTGCGTGCGCTCGTCCCAGAGATCCTCAATGCGCTCGCATTGGTGAGAGCGGGTGAGGTAATGACCGTGGGCTCCGGCAGCCGTCAGTCATGAGATCCCCATCGCCGATGCGCTGTTCGATGGCACCAGTGGCAGATCGAATCACCGTAGACGCCGATCAGTGCGGGGGACGGCCTTGTGTGCGTGGGTTGCGGATTCGCGTGATCGACGTCCTCGACCTTCTGGCGACAGGCATGGCCAGTCAGCAAGTGATCGAGGAACTACCCGACCTGGAGCTCGAAGACGTTGCCGCCTGCCTCCGTTTTGCCAGCCGCCGTGTTGCTCGCTTGGGGTGAGGCCGTGGTGGCACACCAAGCCGACCTAATCGTGTCAGCGCCGCTGACACAATTTCCGTGGACTCACAATCTGCTGATTGTGGCGAGGTCCAGGAATACAGAGGAGCGCGAGTTCAGAGGTGGCTTGCGCCGCGCTGCGGCGCATTCGGTATGTCGCAAATACTGCGTACTAACCTTTGCCCAGAGTACGCAGTGTCTTCTACGCGTCTGGCGTCCATAGAGCGAATATCGCAGCCGCCAGCGGGCATCGGTCTTGCACTCCGACAACGCCATGTCGGACACGTTGATTCCCAAGGAACGCATCACGCGATCAATCTTCGTCATCCGAGGTCAACGTGTGTTGCTTGATGCGGATCTGGCGGAACTTTACGGCGTGTCCACGAAGGTCCTGAACCAAGCCGTACGGCGCAACATCGACCGGTTCCCTGCGGACTTCATGATTCAGCTATCTCCAGAGGAGGCTGGGTCTCTAAGGTCACAAATTGTGACCTTAGACGCGGGACGTGGAAGGCATCGCAAATACTTGCCCTATGCGTTCACCGAACAAGGCGTCGCGATGCTATCCGGCGTCCTCCACAGCCCGCGCGCCGTCGCCGTCAACTCGCGACGCAAGATCGGGTTCAAGTGAGGCGATCAAGCTCCACCACCCTCACCACCACCGTCACTTCATCCCCGTGCCCCTTGCCCGGCCGCTTGCTCTTCGGCACGGCGAGCAGTGACCGGTTGTTCTTGCTGTCGCGCCAGAGACTGGTTCGCCACGTGACGCCGTCGACCGTCGCGTCCACCGGCGTGCGGCCCCAGGGGCGTGTCGGCTTCGGTGCGAGCGCCTTCGGCACGGGCGCAAACGTCCAACCACCCTTGCCAGCGTAGCGGAACAGTGTTGCCGTAAACCTGATTGGTCGGCTGACCTTTCCTGTCACACCCGAAGCCTACGCTGTGTGCATGAACGGAAAAACAGACAAGTTCACGGCTGCGCGCATCCGCCTCTTCACCGCCACGGGAATGGCTGTTCAGAAAGGGCTCCCGTTCGACCGACCGCGAGTGGGCGGCCAGGCCCGCATGATCAGCGCCGACCAGCGCACCGTCCAGCAGCCCAGCTCGCAGGCATCGATGAGCCGCCGGCACGCGAGCTAGGAGCTTGCCTCGCCGAAGCAGTGCGAAAAGCGAGCGCTCTGCGGAGGCGGGTACAATTTCCCCATGGCACACGCGAGCGGCACATTTGACGTAGCACCGAAAGGCACCGGCGACCTCGTGGGACTCTCCGGGAAACTTACGATCATCAACGATCACGGCAAACATTCGTACGAGTTCGAGTAATCGATCGAGGCGTAGCGCGCGCAGGCCAAACCCGAAGGGCACGAAATACCCGCACGGAAGGCAGAATCTGGCGTGAATCGACGTCTGGATGGTCAAGTGTCAGGCATGGGCCTTGCCAAGGCATTGCCCATGCCGGAAGTGTCGCGATTCTTTGGCCTCGTCATCGCCATGTTCTACAGCGAACACGGCGTCCCCCACTTTCACGCCAGCTACGGCGAGCATCGCGCGTCGATCGAGGTTGAGACGGGTCTTGTTCGCGGCAGTCTGCCGCCGAGGGCGCTCGGGATGGTGCTTGAATGGCGAGC
>Ga0114969_10005375_pt1 | contig 10047 bp, 10 predicted proteins | sample M_130807_MF_Meta_FD_87316 | JGI IMG/M metagenome (GOLD analysis project Ga0114969, IMG submission 87316) | Freshwater microbial communities from Lake Montjoie, Canada to study carbon cycling - M_130807_MF_MetaG | ecosystem: Environmental > Aquatic > Freshwater > Lake | place: Lake Montjoie...
GGAGAATCATTAGATTGGATTATTTTTAAATCGTTAGAATATCGGTTCATAGAGGTAGTCCCGAATTAATTTTTTTCAAAAGATTGGTCGTACCGTTGATAGTTTCTATACCAACAGATTGTCCACTTGGTCCTTTATAATTACTATTTTCATCATATAGAACAATTGGAGGTATAGAAAAATTAGTAGTCATTTTAGAACGTATATCAGCACGTATAGAACGTTCTGTTTGAATTGCAAGCGCATCATTTATTTTTTCAATATTATCATTTACTGTAGATTTTATTAATACTCCCATCGGAGGAACTTGATATTTTGTAGGTATAATATTACCAGGTGTAGGTGGAAGCGTGGTAGGATCTGCACCATATCTATATCGCATGAGTTGAGCATCGGATACTCCCAATTGCAATACATTAGTAGCACGTTGATTTGCTTCTAGTGTTCTTGCCGTTATAACTGCATCACCAACGATTTTTCCCTTTAATGCTGCGAACTTTGGTGTGGTGTTGTTCAGAGTAGTTGATAAATCACCATATGATGGAGTGTTGATATTAATATCCGGCAGAGAAGCACGATTGATTTTGGTATAACTTGATAAATTCATTCCAACATCATTACGTGTATTCACTAATGTATCATATGATGGAGTACTAATATTGATATTTGGCACTGATGTGTTTAACATCTTGTTTAAATTAGCTGCTTCATTTACTGGTAAAGCCTCTGTAATTGCATAAAATGGACTATCGTATAGTTGTGTAGTCTTTTCCAATAGAGTTAATTGCATAGTTACTTCAATCACTTGTGATACCTCAGCATCAATATCAAACGTAGTAGACTCGTCCAGCATATTAAATTCCAATGTATTGATATAGCAAGGTTGATTGTCGTAAATATTCCCAACGGTAATTTTAAATAACGGTGGTATCATAAAACCACTGCTAGATACTCCCGTAGGAAACGCCAATCCCGTTAAGTAGTTTACCCGTAACCATGCCGTATTAATTTCCGATTGAGAGAATGCTGCGATATGGAATTTTAAGGATACCGCTCGTTTTACTCCACCGTATGTAACAAATCGTTCTGTTCGTCCGATGTATCGTTGTTCATTAAATTCAGGAGTAACTGTCTGGCGCAGGCTAGAAAGAAATGCCCGAAAATGTACATTGTTACTTGTCTGATTCGCGCCCGTTGTAGTAAACATAAACTTAATAATATCGGCCTTAATTCCCGACTCTACATCGGGAGAAGTCTGCCTATTTGCGGAATACAATCCATCATAGAACCCCGCTTTTGGGTAGAATGGTGTTCTATTGTACGGATCTGATAAGTTTCGTTCGGGGTAGAATACAACATTTGTTGCGTTATCAATACTTGCTGGGTATTGATTAAAATATCCCTGTCCTTTATTAGATTTTTCTAAATTTCGAAATATCCGAGTTCCAGTAATGTCGGTTTGTGATTGTTTTACGTATTTATCAAGACTTGATTTCCACGATATATAAACATCTGTATCTTTCGCTGGTGTGGATACTTTTATAGATTTACTACCACGTTGCGTGTTGGTTTGTGGAATTTTTATAAATGGTCCAAAGTTATCGGAAAATATTGTATCCTCCGGTCGTGCTGTATTTTGCGAGGCAAATGTACCGAGTAAATTATTAATTGGAGCAATCCATTTATTTAAAAATCGTGATAATATATTACTACCTGCTGTACTCGTGGTAAATAAATTTACGGTATCTTTTTGTAGGAATCCCCGTGATGGCATCGTAGATGCACCCGTCCCCAATATGCCCAACAATCCCGATATATTACTTTGATTAATGTACCGAGTAGAATGGGTGAATGGGACAGTATTAACTAATGGAGATGCGGGGTTATATAACCGCGTTTCTGCAAAGGTATTTCCTGTTTGCAATAACAGTTGCTTACCAATAAACAATACCCCATTCCCCGACTTTAAAAACTTAGCAACACGTTCTAAATCACGTTTAGTAGATACAATCGGTAATTCCCGAGAATCATCTTTAATCCGACTATAGGCACTCGCAGTATCGGGTTTTACTTGAACATATTGACCCTCTGGGGAAGGAAATCTATTGTAGATGTCCTGTGAAGTTTTCGTAAATCTATCTTCAAGATTCTTAAATGTCATAGGTTATCTCTTTTCGCTACGAGTGTATACACCAGTAACCAACATACGTGGAACCGTTGAAGTTTGTCCATCTACATTAATTGTGGTGGTAGCATTATTTAATGTACCAATTAACGTATCCAGTTTATTGTGTAATTGCTCAGTTCGTGCATTTGATTCCGGAGAAAGTGCACCTTTGGATAACAGATTAGTACCCGCCATTACGGTATCATTGTTATTCAATGCAATAGTACCCGTTGGGGTAACCAATTGACGGTCTCCGTATCCAGCGGATGATATTACATCATCCCCCTTTTGTGATGCAAATCCAGCAAAACCACCACCAGCCAAACCACCAGCCGCTCCTAGCAATGCTAAAGACAATCCTCCCGTTTCGGGAGCTAATATAAGGGCTGCCAGAGTTGCTAATCCGCTGCCAATTAAAGCTCCAGTTCCAGCAGCTTCAGGAGTAGCTCCCATTGCAGTACCAAGAGCGCTTCCACCCAAATAACCACTAGTTAATCCAGCTCCAACTCCAAGTGTCTGTCCGAGTAATCCAGTACCTATTGCACTCATACCAGCTCCAACTGTCGATGATGATGCCGTAAACGCTAGCCTATATAATGCAGCAGTTGCCATAGTCGCGGAAGAAGCTAATCCCCAGAATGTATCTCTAACTAAAGTAAAACCTTTCCCAAGAAAAGTTGCTGCGGTGGATAACGCACTCTCCGCTTTAGCACGTTCCGTCATTTGTTCTTCTATGGAATTTGCTGCTTGCGCAGATTGACCCCTCAATTTCAAAAGATCTTCATTATTAAGTCCCAAAGTTTTGACTAAAGAACGAACACTGGTTTGATTAAGATTGAGATTTTCTGTATTCGCCTTAATATATGCCAATGTAGCATCTGGACCTTGGGTTTCGTTTATTTTTGTTAGTGTTCCAAAATCTAGAGTGGCACCAATTTGATTTAATTGTGACAAGGAATCAATCGTACCATCCAAATTAGTTATCATGGATTCTTGGGCAGCTTGCACGGATGCTAAACTAATCCCTAACTTATCAGCATCTGCTGCTGCCTTTGCAAATGAATTGCCAAATACCAAGAATGATAAAGAGTTTTTATTGACGATATTTGCGAGTTGATTCCCCGACAATCCGGCTCGTCCCGATGCTGCTCGTAATTTTTCAAATTCGGCGGTGGTGGACACACCGGTAGTAATTAATGCTTGAAGTGATTGTGCTGTTAATTGAAACTCAGATTTAAATCCACCCTTTAAATTTTGTGCGAATGCTATAGCTCCGGCACTACTTAATTGGAATCCTTCACGGGTACTAATAAACGTATCGGTAAACGATTGTTGTGCAGACTGTAGTTGTGCCAGTGATACTTGCTGATTTGCATTAAAATTTGTTAGTTGGCCGAGTAAGGATAATCTATTTTGTACTTCTAGTTGGACACCGCTGGTCGCTGTAGTTCCTATGGCGGATGCAAATTTTATCCCAGCATCAGTAATTTTTAACAGTTCACTTCCAACACCTTTTACTTTGTTTGTAAAGTCCGACAGGGCGTTTGTATTTTTTCTAGTATTATCTGTATTATCTTTTTTTGCATCTGAGTTGTTTTTCTGGATTTTGAGAAATTCGTCCATAACGGGTATAAGTTTTTGGATTGTATCCGCTAAACTACCAAGCACTAGATCAGATTTCTCTATATTATCAGATAAACTTGCTAAAATATCTTTCTGTGAGGCCATACGTTATCTCTTTGAAGGGGTACTACTCTTGGGTTTCATCAATTCTGCTTCTTTTGCCTTAGTGTCTTCCAGCTGCTTCATATAAAAGGTACGCAGATATACTGGCATCTGGTATACTTGGTTAAATGTAAACCCTCCATTACTATAGTACGATAACGTAAATAGTATTTTATGGATGTTAATCTTATCGTCCGAGGTCAGGCCAAAAAAAGTTAGAGCCCATTGGCATCCTCGCTTGTATTGATTCTCCGCAATGTGAGCATTCAATAGCTAAATCAAAGTTCACATCAGGGGAAACCTTTTTAATCTGATCTCGTAGTGCCCGAACATCTCGGATAATCATCGCATCCGCAAATTCACGGATAACCTTGCGATCGGTGTTTCCATTCACCGAGGTAATAATATACTTCAAACGAGTTGATCCATCAGACTCAATAGAATTATTAAACTTCTTCATTGCATCTACTTCTGCCTTTACTGCCTTTTCATCCCCACGAGTTAACAACCGAAACGTAATAGCCACCCCCGTTGGAAGCGTTAAGGCGTATTGTCCATCTACCGCAGTTTCAGTTGGTGCTATCATTTCTAATGCTGATAAATCTACTACATGGTCAACCTTCCGACTGCATGCCGTGCACGACAGTTGAATGGGATACTCTTTTCCATACGCTAAAATCCGTGAAGCAACCATTACGGCATTTAAATCTCCGATAAATAAATCATCAGGAGAAACGCCTTTTGTTACTACCAAACTTTCCAGTAATTTATCAATAACGGTACCTTTTTGAATTAAATTCGTACTGGTTAAAATATCTTCTTCCTTAGCAGTCATATACTTGACATCCACCTTCCCTGACGCCAGGGGACTATCTGGTGGATACAACTTACCGCCACTGGGTAAATCTATTGTTTCGGTTGGAAATGCGTATTCTGCCATAAAATAACTCCTTAGACTAGTTGATTTTCCTACTACTATAAATACTATTCTTCTGAAATTTCGGTGATTATATCCTCTTGATACACGGTATTTATTTTTATACTACATCGGTATATCTAGTTCCCTTTCGTATTGCAATAATAATACCACGGGACACATTAAATTTAGATGCGATGGTTCTATCTCCAATTCCCATAGCTTTTAGTTTTCTAACCTCTCTCACCTGTTCATCCGTCAATTTTCGCAGACCACGTGCCTTAGTTAATTCTATACGCTTTTCTGATATTTTTTTCTTATGTTCGGCAGATAAATGCTTTCCTGTCCATGGTCGTGGATGATTTTGTTTCATAATATGTATGGTTGATGCAGAATGTCGTTTATTACGCATACTAGCACCAGCAATGCTAGCAACATTAAACATCATCCCGGTTGCTTTGTATGAATCTATATATCTCTGTTCTACGTCCAATAGTAAGGATTTGTCACAATATTCCAATATTTCAAATGTCATATTAGATTCTCCGTACAAATTATAGCTATTTTGTAAGTGTGGGTTTCCATGCTTATTGGCTCGTAGTCTATTGTAGTGATGATGTTTTCGTCGTGATAATTCTTGACTTGACCCCACATAAAATTTTCCAGACACGTTACAATATATTTTATAAATCCCAGAATCCATATATAAATCTCCAAATAAGGTACATATAAATAGTGGAACCCAACCCATTAATCTGGTATTTCCTCAATATTAATCAATCCATCCGTTTTTAACTTTTTTATAAATTCACTGAAAAAGGATTTATTTCTAATAACTTCAATATCAATTCCATCTACAATCTCATCTGCCATTTTTTGTTTAGCCTTAAGAATATCTCTCATATATTCATCTATGGTGTTGGCGCACATCATATAATACACTTGTACCTGTGATTTTTGTCCTATTCGATGAGTTCTGTCCTCCGCTTGTTCGTGATTAGCTACGGTCCAATCCATATTGAGGAACACCACTGTATCAATTTTGTGTTGTAATCCGTCGATACCCATGCCTGCTGCCATTAAACTAAAGCATCCGACCTTCGCCTCACCACTTACCAATCTATCAATTGACGCCTGGCGAGCTGTCTTGTTCATTTCACCCGTAAGGAGGGCAGCTTTGTCTCCATAATGTTCATTTAACAACTTTAACGGGTCTAGATAATTGCTGAATATTAGAATCGGTTTATCATTATCTAATAGTTCATCTATCATTTCAATTAACCGAGGCATTTTCTTTTCAATCAAGAACTTCTGTAATTTTGGCATATGTCCGATAGACGGCTTTTCTATTTTCCACCGCCCAAAAACTTCTCGTAATAATGTTTTATATTCCCGTTGTTCTTCTTTGGATAACTCCACATATAAATCGTTACGTTGCTTGGGTGGTAATTCCGTAAGAATTTGGTCTTTCTTTCGTCGGATAACCAAATCTTTGGTACGGTCATGTAAGTCTTGGAGATTACGAGGTGCTTCTCCTTTCCATCCCCCATACCGCTGGGTAAAATGAAAGAAGTTATTGAACCTATCTTTATCCAAGAAGTTCAATAAACTAAACGCTTCTATCGGGCGGGACATAACAGGCGTTCCCGTTAAGAAGATACAATACTTGGTTTTAATTCCAGGATACTTTCGGCGTTCTTTATACGACCCCAAAATACTTTTTGCTCGAATCGTTTGTCTGTTTTTTAGGAAGGTAGCTTCATCACAGACCAATAAATCAAATCCAATAGAACGAAGGTCATTGTGTATCTTGCTAACGGCATCATAATGCACAACATGAAATTGATGATTGAGATGACCGTCATGCGACTTTGAATCCCAAATGGTTGCATCTTTCCCCGTAAACTTTTTGATTTCTCGTTGCCAGTTCACCACTACGGATAATGGACACACGATTAATGTTTTCAATCCATGATATTGGGCGTATCCGATAGCTTGTGCGGTTTTCCCCAATCCCGGGGCGTCGGCAATTAAACACCGACCGCCAGCTCTATCTACAAATTTCACACCCACTTTTTGATATGCGTATAGCTGTAATTGCATTCCGTCAATGGTAAAATCTACATCTTCTTGTGCCCGAATTTCATCTAAATCTTCTCGGCGTTCTTTTAACTTCTCCACCATCTTCAATACGTTGTCATCACATTTAACATTTGCTACCCCAAACACCAGAAATGCTTTCGGTAAATGGACAGCAGGAAATTCCCAGTTCTTATCTACTGCATTCCATTTCCGTCCATCAATCTCATATTTGAACTTCGCCATCAGTTCGGGATTATAGGGCATGTCAACAACCGCTGTTTTACTATCCTTCAAGAAGATAGTAACAGTGGTATCGGTGGAGGCAATTCGTGGTGGGGTGGACGTTTGAGACACTTTTGCAAGCTTGAGGTGGGAAATGTCCTCACCTGCTAATACCAATCGGGAGGCGTCCTTCCAGACTTCAGGAATGCCCACGGTAGTAGACATCCACGTTAAATATGCTTGGTTTGTGAAATATACGTGGGTTAATGAATGTCCTTTATATTTCCCCCAAGTCAGTATAACGCTATTCGCTGACGGGTGTGTCATTCTGCACTTGGACATATTCAAAGGTATCGGTATTTAACCGCCATCCGTCTTGGGGAGACAAATGTAACATCCGCATCATTTCTTCGTTTGCGGATAATACCTTCTCGGAGAGTTCGTGCTGATAATTCTGTAGTAATTGATTGGTGTGTTCAATTAAATGCCGAAGAGCGAGTGGAACCGGCACAGTGGGTGTAGACATAACATATTCCTGTGTTTAGGTGTTTAGTAGTAATATATACCGTATTACGGAGTCTGTCAAGGGGTTAGTATAGATATGACCCCGATGGGCAATTGAACTGGGCAGGACTACACGCTCCGTATTCTATACAGACTCTCATATATCCTGATGCGGAAACTCCTCCGGAAACGCCTGTAGGACATTCCTTTGTTCCCGGTGGACATGCCGATAATAAGTTTGCTCCTATGGCACCAGTAGCTCCCGTTGCTCCCGTTGCCCCTGCTGGGGCAAGTGCGGGAGAGCAGGACGCATCGGCTCCCGCTACTCCACTTGCGGGAGGAGTAACTACGGCTGCTGCGAATAATGCGGTAGTTGCGAAAATATTTGGTGATGCAGCACTTGCCGTGACAGCGGTTACGGAATAACTAATGTTGGTGACAGACGATGGCGATACGCCGAAGGGAAAGTATGTTGACATATTAACAGCCGCACATTCCTTGAATGGTGATGATTCCACTATTATCCGTAGAAAATACCGTAGTCCCGTCTGTTAAGTTTCCACTGTTATTTGCGATAGTGGAACAACTACCACTACCGATATATAGAGAATTTCCATTACTTATGGTTCCCGTTGCATTATTTGTAGAGTAAACTTGATAGGTATTAGTCAATGTACAACAAAATGGTGCGGTTATTTCCGACGTATATCGTAGATAATTTGAGGAGTATGCTGATGGTATTGCCGTACATACACCGACACCAGTACACGTTCCCCGTGAATTTGCTAGTACATAACTACCACTACCTTTCGCTCCAGTTGCACCAGTTGCACCGCGTGGTCCTGTGTCTCCGGTATACGGACCATATGAGGTACCTGGTACACCAGTGGAACCTGTAATATTTAACGCAATACTCGCCGAACTGACAAGAGTACCTGTACGATTATTGAGATATTGTGCGGTTTCTGCGATACTTGCACTAGTAGCTTGGTAAACTAATGTATTCCCAAGATTATGTGGAAAAAATTTCATATATACATTCCGTTAAAATGGACCATCTATGGTACCGGTAGCTCCGGTTGCTCCCGTAAATCCGGTTGGTCCTACTGCCCCTGCTGCATATGAACAGGACCCAGGTATGCCACTCGTTCCAACAATACCGATTAATGCAACGGACGCCGACACTGCCGTAATTGCTGCACTTGCGGATACAGCAAAGGTCGCAATTGACGCAGTAACTGCTCCTGACGTATCGTATGACCCCGAGCCAAATGGATAAAAGCGTAGCATATTATTCAGTGGACAAAATGTAGAGTGAAGAACTAATTGATGTTACGGGTGTGGCTGACATATTTTGTAAAATAAATCCCACGGTTCCAGTACCTACGTTATAAGTGTTGGATTGCCAGGTATATCCCTCAACAAGTGGAACAAATTTATATTGGTAACTTGCACTATCAAACATAATATCAACAATCAACTTTGATCCTGTGACGGGGGCAACTCCAAATGAACGGGTGGTTTCTGTAAAGGGGATTTCTGATATGTTCCCCGAATATAATCGGAGTCTGGATTCGTAATTTGCACTTCCACTTAAAATGATGAAACTTTTATCGGTAGGAATACTTCCTGATACTCCGTATCCTGTTGTTGGTATACTTGACCCCGTGATTAATAACCTATGTTTATCGGTAAGACTATCACCAGCAACCGCAAGTGGAAATGACGTAAATGATACCGTGGAGGTTCCGAACGAGGAAGTGCCCGTGACCGTGCTCAGTAACTTAAGATTATACCACGTATATCCATTACTAAATGTGGTACCAATAATCGGTGGATCAAAATGCAACGATAAGCTTTGGGTTGTATCCAAAATAATATCCGTGACCAATGCCACCGAACTACTAATATCGTACGTTCCCTGTACCCGTGGTTTATCTATTTCCATACTAGCCGAGTCGGAGTATAACCGTATCCAACTTGGTCTATTTGCAACCACATCCAATAAAATATACGACCCCCCGAGGTCTGGTAGCGAACCGCTAGTGGAGCCACTTGCGGCGCTGCCGGACAGTATCGTATTTGTTATCGTTGTGGATTGTCTACTGAATTGTGTACCTGCTATTACTTGGTTTAATAAACCCATAGGTGTCTCACGTAAATGGACTAGTATATAAATATCAGCTACTCATGTTTTCCATACGAAAATTGCTCACCCATATATGAGTATGAGTGAGCAATTTGTACAGTAATACAGTATTATTCGGTTTCTAGTATTGGGAGTAATGCGTTCAATACAGCAGGTTCAAGCTGCATATCATCAGGAAAGTCTGCTAACTTAAGCGTTACGTTGAGGACTTCTACGGTCTGCTCTAATAGTTCCCCAAGTTCCTTATTTGCAATAGCAATTTTATCATTTGGGATTTGTAAC
>Ga0114969_10005376_pt1 | contig 10046 bp, 2 predicted proteins | sample M_130807_MF_Meta_FD_87316 | JGI IMG/M metagenome (GOLD analysis project Ga0114969, IMG submission 87316) | Freshwater microbial communities from Lake Montjoie, Canada to study carbon cycling - M_130807_MF_MetaG | ecosystem: Environmental > Aquatic > Freshwater > Lake | place: Lake Montjoie...
GAAATTAGGCCACATGGTGGACGACAAGATGCATGCAAGATCAATCGGGCCATACTCATTAATTACACAACAACCACTTGGAGGTAAAGCTCAATTTGGAGGTCAGCGTTTTGGTGAAATGGAGGTTTGGGCACTTGAAGCATTCGGTGCTGCCAATTTATTGCAGGAGATATTGACGGTGAAATCAGATGACGTTGTGGGTAGAGCGAAAGCTTACGAAGCAATTGTTAAAGGAGAGCCAATGCCTGAACCAGGGATTCCTGAATCATTCAACGTATTGTTGCATGAGTTAAGAGGTCTGTGTTTGAACATGACATTGGATTAATCCGATTGAGCTAACAAATTGTTGAATTTTATAACTTACATACATGGGATTTAGAAAGAATATCAAGGTTGCTCCAAAGTTTAATAAAATTACGATAAGCCTTGCTTCACCTGAAATGATCCTTGAAAGATCTAGCGGGGAAGTGCTTAAACCAGAGACGATCAACTATCGTACTTACAAGCCAGAAAGAGATGGTTTGTTTTGCGAAAGAATTTTCGGTCCGGTTAAAGACTGGGAATGTCATTGCGGTAAATACAAAAGAATCCGATACAAAGGAATCGTTTGTGACCGTTGCGGTGTTGAAGTAACAGAGAAAAAAGTACGTAGAGAGCGAATGGGCCATATCCAATTGGTGGTGCCTGTTGCGCATATTTGGTACTTCAGATCTTTGCCAAACAAAATCGGTTATTTGTTAGGATATCCTACCAAAAAACTTGACATGGTGATCTATTATGAGCGCTATGTTGTTGTTAACGCAGGTGCTGTGACGAACAAGGCTGGTGATGCTTTGCAAGTGATGGATTTCCTTACAGAAGAGGAATACTTGGATATTTTGGATACACTTCCAAAAGAAAACCAATATCTTGACAACAACGATCCAAACAAATTTGTAGCCATGATGGGTGCAGATGCTTTGTTTGAATTGTTGAAAAGATTGGATTTGGATGCTTTGTCTTACGACTTGCGTCACAGAGCCGATACTGAAACTTCTCAACAAAGAAAGAACGAAGCTTTGAAAAGACTTCAAGTTGTTGAAGCTTTCCGTTCAGCGAACAAAAACATAGAAAACCGTCCTGAATGGATGATTGTTAAAGTAGTGCCAGTTATTCCTCCTGAATTGAGACCTTTAGTGCCTCTTGATGGTGGTAGATTTGCTACTTCGGATTTGAACGACCTTTACAGAAGGGTCATCATCCGTAACAATCGTTTGAAAAGACTAATTGAAATTAAGGCTCCTGAAGTAATTTTACGTAACGAAAAACGTATGCTTCAAGAAGCAGTTGACTCATTGTTCGACAACTCTAGAAAAGCCAATGCAGTGAAAACTGAGGCCAACAGAGCTTTGAAATCTTTGTCGGATAGCTTGAAAGGTAAGTCTGGACGTTTCCGTCAAAACTTATTGGGTAAGCGTGTTGACTACTCTGCGCGTTCTGTAATCATCGTTGGTCCAACTTTGAAATTGCACGAATGCGGTCTGCCTAAAGACATGGCTGCTGAGTTGTACAAGCCGTTCATCATCCGCAAGATGATTGAAAGAGGTATTGTGAAAACAGTTAAGTCTGCTAAGAAAATTGTTGACAGAAAAGACGCAGTAGTTTGGGACATCCTTGAAAATGTATTGAAAGGACATCCTATCTTATTGAACCGTGCCCCAACATTGCACAGAATGGGTATTCAAGCTTTCCAACCTAAGTTGATTGAAGGCAAAGCTATCCAATTGCATCCATTGGTGTGTACGGCATTCAACGCGGATTTCGACGGTGACCAAATGGCGGTGCATTTACCTTTGGGTAATGCTGCTATCTTGGAAGCGCAAATGTTGATGTTGGCTTCTCATAACATTTTGAACCCTGCGAATGGTGAGCCGATCACGGTTCCATCTCAGGATATGGTCTTGGGATTGTACTACATCTCTAAAGGAAGAAAATCAACTGGCAAAAAAGATCCTGTAAAAGGAGAAGGTTTGTCATTCTACGGTGCCGAAGAAGTCATCATTGCATACAATGAAGGCAGTATCGACATGCACGCGCACATTAAAGTGAAAGCGAAAGTTAGAAGAAATGAGGAGTTGGTAACTGAAATGATTGAAACTACAGTAGGTCGCGTTATCTTCAACGAAATGGTGCCGGCGGAAGTTGGTTTCATCAACAAGCTTTTGACTAAAAAGGATTTGAGACTAATTATCTCTCAAGTTTTGAAAATCACAGGAATGGCTAAAACAGCCGACTTCTTGGATCAAATCAAAAACCTTGGCTTCTACCACGCATTTAAAGGTGGTTTGTCTTTCCGTTTGAGCGACGTTGTTATTCCTGCCGAAAAAGAAATTTTGGTAAACAAAGCTGCTGCACAAGTAGAAGATATTCAAAACAATTATAACTTAGGATTCATCACCAATAACGAGCGTTACAACCAAGTGATTGACATTTGGGGCAGAACGAATACGAAATTGACGAGCCACTTAATGGATCAATTGAAAACCGATCAACATGGTTTCAATTCTGTATTCATGATGTTTGACTCTGGTGCAAGGGGATCTAAGGAGCAAATCCGTCAGCTCTCAGGTATGAGGGGTTTGATGGCGAAGCCACAAAAATCAGGAGCGACTTCTCAGTCAATTATTGAGAATCCAATCTTATCTAACTTTAAAGAAGGTCTTTCGATCCTTGAGTATTTTATCTCTACTCACGGTGCTCGTAAAGGTTTGGCCGATACCGCTTTGAAAACTGCGGATGCTGGTTACTTGACACGAAGACTAGTTGACGTTGCGCAAGACGTGATCATCAACGAAGAAGACTGCGGTACTTTAAGAGGTTTAGAAATGACTGCTCTTAAAAATGACGACGAAGTTGTTGAATCCTTGCAAAGCAGAATTTTGGGTAGAACATCAGTTCATGATGTATTCCATCCACAAACAGGTGAATTGATCGTTACTTCTGGTGATGAGATCAATGAAACTGCTGCTGAAACAATTGAAGGTTCTCCAATTGAAATGGTTGAAATCCGTTCAGTACTGACTTGCGAAAGTGAGCGTGGTGCTTGTGCTAAATGCTACGGAAGAAACCTTGCCAAAGGCAAAAAAGTTCAAATGGGTGAAGCTGTTGGTGTTATTGCTGCACAGTCTATCGGTGAGCCGGGTACTCAGTTAACATTGAGAACCTTCCACGTTGGGGGTACTGCATCAACCATCACAACCGATTCTAAAAACGTAGTGAAATACGATGGTATTTTAGAAATCGACGAACTTAGAACAGTAATTAGCGTTGACGATGCCGGTGTTGAAAATGAAATGGTAATCGGACGTTCTGCTGAGATGAGAGTTGTTGACGAAAAAACCAAAATCATATTGACCACCAACCTTGTTCCTTACGGTGCTAAAATGTTTATCAAGCCCGGTAAAAAAGTGAAGAAAGGTGATGTAGTTTGTGAATGGGATCCATACAATGCGATCATCATTTCTGAGTCTGAAGGTAAAATCCAATTCGAAAATATCGATGAAGGTATCACCTACAGAATCGAAGCCGATGAGCAAACTGGATTTGAAGAAAAAGTAATCGTTGAGAGCAGAGATAAAAAACGTAACCCTGCTATCCACGTATTGAAAGGAAAAGACATCATTAAGTCATACAATTTACCGGTAGGTGCCCACATCAATGTTGAGGAAGGTGCTAAAATTAAACCGGGAGACATTCTTGCGAAAATCCCACGTGCTGCCGGAAAAGGTGGTGACATTACGGGAGGTTTACCAAGGGTGACGGAGTTGTTCGAAGCACGTAATCCATCTAATCCTGCTGTTGTAGCGGAGGTTGACGGTATCGTTTCTTTCGGTAAAATTAAAAGAGGTAACAGAGAAATTATCGTGGAAGCCAAAACTGGCCAAGTGAAAAAGTATTTGGTGCCTTTGTCTAAACACATTTTGGTTCAAGAAAACGACTACGTTAAGGCAGGTATGGCACTTTCTGAAGGAGCTATTACTCCTGGTGACATCTTGAGAATTAAAGGACCTACTCAAGTTCAAGAGTATTTGGTGAATGAAATTCAAGAGGTTTACCGTATGCAAGGCGTGGGTATCAACGACAAACATTTCGAGGTTATCGTGCGTCAAATGATGCGTAAAGTTGAAATTGTTGATCCGGGAGATACTCGTTTCTTGGAAAAAGAAATCGCAAACAAACTTGATTTCAATAAAGAAAACGACTGGGTATTTGCTAAAATGATTGTAACAGATCCAGGTGAATCTGATACGTTGAAGGCTGGACAAGTAATCTCTGCAAGAAAATTGCGTGATGAAAACTCTAAACTGAAGCGTTTGGATAAGGCTTTGGCAACTGCCAGAGAAGCCATTGCTGCTACATCAAATACAATTTTGCAAGGTATCACAAGAGCTTCTCTTCAAACTAAATCGTTTATCTCAGCTGCATCGTTCCAGGAAACTACAAAAGTACTGAATGAAGCTGCGGTAAGTGGTAAAGTGGATTACTTGGAAGGTTTGAAAGAAAATGTTATCGTTGGACATAAAATTCCTGCAGGAACTGGTATGAGATCTTATGATCACATCGTAGTTGGTTCGCAAGAAGATTATAGAGATATCATCGAATCTAAAATTAAAAAAGAAGCAGAACCCGCTTAATTTTAAAGTATGGCAGAGGATAGCAATAACCAAAATCAGTTGAACATTGAACTGAATGAGCAAATCGCCGAAGGCGAGTACTCTAATCTTGCTATCATTACGCATTCTACTTCTGAATTTGTGATGGATTTTATCAGGGTAATGCCTGGTGTGCCTAAAGCGAAAGTAAAAAGTAGAGTGATAATGACGCCTCAACATGCTAAGAGATTGATGAAGGCTTTGGCTGATAATATTGCCAAGTTTGAATCTGTGAATGGAAGCATCAAAGACGTAGAAGGAGCCCTTAATCTTCCTCTAAATTTTGGTGGACCAACAGCGCAGGCTTAAGCAAATACAATTTGAATGAAAAGGGGCAGTAATATTACTGCCCCTTTTTTTAGTTTTTATCTATCCCTTTTAATTGCGATTTAAAAGCCGACTGATTTTCCGCAATCGTGATTTTAAGTTGATAGATCCTTCAAAGACCGAAACTTCGTTTCTCCTATTAATCTCAAATCTCAGGAAGACAAGCATATTCAAAGCAACTTTTTGGGAATCGGTCACATTTGTCTTCCTGAGGTACTCCGAAGGATCTATCGCCACTTGCGGTAACACAACGGGTACAATTGCGGATAGTCGTAAAACCTATCTTACATTTGATTCTATTGAACGTGCATGCGTCACATGCAAACAGAATGACTAAAATGGTGCGACGCGTAAGCTCCCTTGAAAAATAATTTAGCAGCAACGATAGTGTAGTAGTATAAATTCTTGCCAGTGTAAAAGACAAAGTAGAGAATGGATCTTGGTTTATGTCGTGGTCGCTTTGCTATCCAGCAGGATTTTGTTTGAATTTTTTAATCCATTTTTATCATCGAGGGTGTTGTCTTTTATCTCGTAATGCTTCAGAAAGGTTTTTTTACAAGTGGTTTTATCTTTTTTTGAAAATTTATTTTTCCTGCAAATACTTTTGCATCAGTGAGTTGTGTTTAATTTGTTTTTTTTATCACAACTCATTTCAAAAATATTTGCAAGTAAGAGAAACATATCTATCTTTGCCCTCCCCAATAGCAAGGGTAAGTTCATTAAGGTGTTTTGAGATCGGAGAGATTATTGCGAAAAATAATATTGAATTTATTTAATAATATTTGGAAGTAATAAAAACTTAGTTATCTTTGTCGCCCCATTGAAGGGAATCGTTCTTATACTACTTTGAATCTATCGAGCAGCAATGCTTAATATATATAGATAAAGTTCTTTGAAATACTGAAGGAATAATGAAACATATACCTGAATCGAATATTTATATTTGATGATGAGTAATAATCTACTAGACAAAATTAAATAGATTATATCTACAATGAAGAGTTTGATCCTGGCTCAGGATGAACGCTAGCGGGAGGCTTAACACATGCAAGTCGAGGGGCAGCAGGTTGTAGTAATACAACGCTGGCGACCGGCGCACGGGTGCGTAACACGTATGTAACTTGCCTCTAACCGGGGAATAGCCCAAAGAAATTTGGATTAATGCCCCATAGTATTACGAGATCACATGTTTTTGTAATTAAAACTCCGGTGGTTAGAGATAGGCATGCGTCCGATTAGCTAGTTGGTGAGGTAACGGCTCACCAAGGCTACGATCGGTAGGGGGCCTGAGAGGGTGAACCCCCACACTGGTACTGAGACACGGACCAGACTCCTACGGGAGGCAGCAGTGAGGAATATTGGTCAATGGGCGCAAGCCTGAACCAGCCATCCCGCGTGAAGGATGAAGGCTCTAGTAGTTGTAAACTTCTTTTATATGGGAAGAAACCTGAGTACGTGTACCCAGTTGACGGTACCATATGAATAAGCATCGGCTAACTCCGTGCCAGCAGCCGCGGTAATACGGAGGATGCAAGCGTTATCCGGATTTATTGGGTTTAAAGGGTCCGCAGGCGGGGTCATAAGTCAGTGGTGAAATCCTGCAGCTTAACTGTAGAACTGCCATTGATACTGTGACTCTTGAATATGGTTGACGTGGGCGGAATATGACATGTAGCGGTGAAATGCATAGATATGTCATAGAACACCAATTGCGAAGGCAGCTCACGAAACCATTATTGACGCTCAGGGACGAAAGCGTGGGTAGCGAACAGGATTAGATACCCTGGTAGTCCACGCCGTAAACGTTGATCACTCGATGTCGGCGATACACAGTCGGTGTCCAAGCGAAAGTGTTTAGTGATCCACCTGGGGAGTACGTTCGCAAGAATGAAACTCAAAGGAATTGACGGGGGCCCGCACAAGCGGTGGAGCATGTGGTTTAATTCGATGATACGCGAGGAACCTTACCTGGGCTTGAAATCAGTATGACAGATCTGGAAACAGATTCTTCTTCGGACATATTGGTAGGTGCTGCATGGCTGTCGTCAGCTCGTGCTGTGAGGTGTCGGGTTAAGTCCCATAACGAGCGCAACCCCTGTTTCTAGTTGCCAGCGAGTAATGTCGGGGACTCTAGAGAGACTGCCGGTGCAAACCGTGAGGAAGGCGGGGATGACGTCAAGTCAGCACGGCCCTTACGTCCAGGGCTACACACGTGCTACAATGGCCAGTACAAAGGGCAGCTACATGGCAACATGATGCGAATCTCTAAAACTGGTCTCAGTTCGGATCGAAGTCTGAAACTCGACTTTGTGAAGCTGGAATCGCTAGTAATCGGATATCAGCAATGATCCGGTGAATACGTTCCCGGGCCTTGTACACACCGCCCGTCAAGCCATGGAATCTGGGGGTACCTGAAGTCGGTCACCGCAAGGAACTGCCTAGGGTAAAACCGGTAACTAGGGCTAAGTCGTAACAAGGTAGCCGTACCGGAAGGTGCGGCTGGAATACCTCCTTTCTAGAGCAGTTTTGTTACTTATTTCGCCGGTTTCGTCTGGCGAGGGTATATGGTTCTCCTTCATTATTTAAAATATTTTTTGCACCCGTTGACTCCATCGTAAATTGGATTATACGGGCACCTTGTTAGAGGTGTAGATAGTGGACTTATAGTCTCTTAGCTCAGTTGGTTAGAGCGCTACACTGATAATGTAGAGGTCCGCAGTTCAAATCTGCGAGGGACTACCAATGGGGGATTAGCTCAGCTGGCTAGAGCGCCTGCTTTGCAAGCAGGAGGTCAACGGTTCGACTCCGTTATCCTCCACAAACTCACGGCGTGTGAGGATGTAAATAAAGTTTTGTTTTTTGGAAATTAGCTCAATGGAAGAGCGCTCTTGGTTAATACCAAGGATAACATCGGTTCGATTCCGTTATTTCTACTAATTCGCAACGTGCGAATAAAGTTCTTTGACATATTGTTGAAAGGTTTGTAATAAGATTTTAAAGTTATTTCGGATAAAACCGATAAGAAAGTAAATAAGGGTGTATGGCGGATGCCTTGGCTCATAGAGGCGATGAAGGACGTGATAAGCTGCGATAAGCTTCGGGGAGACGCTATAGTCTTTGATCCGGAGATTTCCGAATGGGGCAACCCAGCTAGATTAATCTCTAGTTATCCCGCAAGGGAAGCAAACCGGGAGAACTGAAACATCTAAGTACCCCGAGGAAAATAAAACAATAGTGATTCCCTGAGTAGTGGCGAGCGAAACGGGAATAGCCCAAACCAACAATGTTCCGGCATTGTCGGGGTTGTAGGACCGCGCTGTGGAGAAGTGATTTAAAGTGGAATTACCTGGAAAGGTAAGCAATAAAGGGTGATAGCCCCGTACACGTAAGCATTACCATCCTAGCGGTATCCTGAGTACCACGGAGCACGTGAAATTCTGTGGGAATCTGCCAGAACCATCTGGCAAGGCTAAATACTACTATGAGACCGATAGTGAACCAGTACTGTGAAGGAAAGGTGAAAAGTACTCTGAATAAGAGGGTGAAATAGATCCTGAAACCGTACACCTACAAGCAGTCGGAGCCTTCGGGTGACGGCGTGCCTTTTGCATAATGAGCCTACGAGTTACTCTTCACTAGCAAGGTTAAGGAATTTAGTTCCGGAGCCGAAGCGAAAGCAAGTCTGAATAGGGCGTATAGTTAGTGGAGGTAGACGCGAAACTTTGTGATCTACCCATGACCAGGTTGAAGCCCCAGTAACATGGGGTGGAGGACCGAACCAGTTAACGTTGAAAAGTTTTTGGATGAGTTGTGGGTAGGGGTGAAAGGCCAATCAAACTGAGAAATAGCTCGTACTCCCCGAAATGCATTTAGGTGCAGCCTTGAGGTTGAGTGTTATAGAGGTAGAGCTACTAACTGGACGCGGGGGCTTCATCGCCTACCAAATCCAAATAAACTCCGAATGCTATAACATATACTCAGGAGTGAGGGCGCGGGTGCTAAGGTCCGTGTCCGAAAGGGAAAGAACCCAGACCATCAGCTAAGGTCCCTAAATCTATACTAAGTTGGTCTAACGTGGTCGGATTGCATTGACAGCTAGGATGTTAGCTTGGAAGCAGCTATTCATTTAAAGAGTGCGTAACAGCTCACTAGTCGAGCGATCTGGCGTGGATAATAATCGGGCATAAGTATAGTACCGAAGCTATGGGATAATTTATTATCGGTAGGGGAGCATTCTGTCAGCACTGAAGGTGAGTCGTAAGGCTTGCTGGAGCGGACAGAAAAGAAAATGTAGGCATAAGTAACGATAAGGCAGGTGAGAAACCTGCCCACCGTAAGACTAAGGTTTCCGCAGCCATGTTAATCAGCTGCGGGTTAGTCAGGACCTAAGGCAAACCCGAAAGGGATAGTCGATGGACAGCAGGTTAATATTCCTGTACTACCAATTACTGCGATGGGACGACGGAGAAGTGAAAGAACTACTAGCTGACTTCATAGCTAGTCTAAGGACGTAGGTATAAGATTTATAGGTAAATCCGTAAGTTTTGCTGAAATCTGAGTGATAACTGAGTCTTCGGACAAAGGAAAGTTCCTAATCATGCTCCCAAGAAAAATCTCTAAGCTTCAGGTAATTGGTACCTGTACCGCAAACCGACACAGGTAGTCGAGGAGAGTATCCTCAGGTGCTCGAGTGATCCGCGGCTAAGGAACTCGGCAAATTAGCCTCGTAACTTCGGAAGAAGAGGCGCCCCGCTCCGGCGGGGCCGCAGTGAAAAGGCCCAGGCGACTGTTTAACAAAAACACAGGACTCTGCTAAATCGAAAGATGATGTATAGGGTCTGACACCTGCCCGGTGCTGGAAGGTTAAAAGGAGAAGTCATCCGCAAGGAGAAGCTTTGAATTGAAGCCCCAGTAAACGGCGGCCGTAACTATAACGGTCCTAAGGTAGCGAAATTCCTTGTCGGGTAAGTTCCGACCTGCACGAATGGTGTAACGATCTGGGCACTGTCTCAGTCGCGAGCTCGGTGA
>Ga0114969_10005377_pt1 | contig 10045 bp, 16 predicted proteins | sample M_130807_MF_Meta_FD_87316 | JGI IMG/M metagenome (GOLD analysis project Ga0114969, IMG submission 87316) | Freshwater microbial communities from Lake Montjoie, Canada to study carbon cycling - M_130807_MF_MetaG | ecosystem: Environmental > Aquatic > Freshwater > Lake | place: Lake Montjoie...
ATGATGCATCTAAGATTGCCATCAATCTTATTACTAACATTGTGCTATTCCAAATGAATACTGCAATGAGAGCAGCCTCAGAGAACATAGAGGTCGAGAGAATGCGTCAGCTTATTACTCAGGGCGTACAAGGAGTACCCAGTGTTCCAAGTATTTCGTAAAAATAAACCGACTGTCACTGAGATCATCGCACTTCAAAATATTGGCATCATCGGGACTATCGAAACTCGTTCATGGCTAGCTCATGAATTCAAAGGTTTCCGCAATGCCCGTAGAGAAGATGTAGATGGTATGATTGAAAATTATGCTTCTGCTGCAACTCAAGAGCCAGAAGGTAAGTTCAACGATTTTGGCTTTAAGGATGATGAGGACTACGATGATTAACAATGACAAAGGCTAAGAAACCAATTAAAATTTATTTTAAATACTCTTTCTCTCCATGGTCACTATATGATCAGACTAGAGATGAGTCCTGGGCGGATGTTCAATTTGAGAGAATGAAGCAAGATCACCCAGGTGCAGAATATAAAAGAGAGCCGGAGGCAAAAGAAAAGAAATGACATACGGAAGTAATATACTGCCATCCAAGTTTGGTCGTGGAAAAGATGATCCCCAGGAATGGACTTGCATCTGCGATAAACATAATAGAAGATGGCACAAGAAGTGTCAGGTCTGTGGTATTGACAAGGATCTAGCTAAGAAAGCGATTCATGAATCTAAGCAGTAAACTTGGGTTAGGTCTGACCTATGGAGATGTTCTTCTTGTCCCTAAATTAGGGATTGTCTCATCTAGAACAGAAGTTAATACAGATACTTTCCTAACAGAGAGTATTAAGATGACGGTTCCAATCGTTGCAGCGCCAATGTCTTCTGTTACTAATGCTAAAGTAGCTAGGTCAATTTCTATGATGGGCGGTAGCGCTTTCATCCATAGAAATCAGGCAGTAATGTATCAGGTAAACGAATGGAGTGATTCAAGAGCTAATAACCCCAATTCAGGTAATGTAGGATGCGCTGTAGGTATCACTGAAATGGTGGGAGATAGGCTCATCCATCTTTATAAATATGGCTGTAGATTATTCTGTTTAGATATTGCCCATGCTCATTCAGTTTATGCTGAAAAATGGCTTAGTAGTATCCCCGGCTACATCATGGATGAGTCTGAGTTTATTTTTGGGTCAATTGCTACAGGAGAGGCTGTAGACTGGTATAAGCAAAGGTTTAACCCTACTGGCTTCCGTGTTGGTATCGGGCCGGGAGCGGCCTGTACAACGCGGGAGAAGACTGGTCATGGAGTACCCCAGCTAACCGCTGTCTCTGAATGTGTTCATGCTGCTGATGGTATTCCAGTTATTGCTGATGGTGGAATTAACACATCAGGAGATATCGTCAAAGCACTTGCGGTTGGCGCATCTTCTGTTATGCTTGGTAGGCTCCTAGCAGGAGCAGAAGAATCACCTCACCCAGGTCATTATTATGGGATGGCAAGTGATAGAGCTAAGAAGGAATTAGGCTACACTTCTGAATTTACAGAAGGTGTAGAGGCAGAGGTTCCAGTACATGGAACTATTGAGAGTATTGTTAATTCACTTATGTCTGGAATAAAATCTGGCATTAGTTATTCTGGTGGTCGAGATATTCGTGGTCTTCAAAGAAACTATGAATTTATTAAGGTATCTCCTGCCACTGAAAAAGAGAGTAATGTTAGAGTATGAATCTATTCGTAACTAAATATATAATGGAGAACTATGGCTGATGTATATGAAATTTGTTTAAATTGTCGTGAAGATGATTGCGATTTATGTGAAGACTCCTGGGTAAGCCCAAATGGTGATGAGTATTTTTGCATTTGTGATTGCAATAAATCAGATGACGATGGTATTCTAATCGATGTTCAATCAGATACTTGGAATAAATATCGTGATGCATATGAAGATCTAGATGACGATAAATACTACGATTCATGATTAATACAGTAGAACTCATCGGAACATATGGTGATGACTTTACGATTGCTCAGTCAGCATGGACTAGTACTAGCCGTGACTTGTCTGAGGAACGTAAGAACAGGGTGGGTGGTCTTCTCAGTATGCTTGCTAGGGAGGGCCACCATACTCCCTTTGAGAAGAGTATGCTTCATTTCTATGTTGTGTGCGATACAGCAAGTCATATTCACTTCCTTAAGCATCGCGTTGGTGTCAGTATTAATGCTGAGTCAGCACGTTATAAGGAATTGAATGATGATAAGTTCTACGTTCCTGAAGATTGGCCCGATCATCTCAAAGCCTTCATGAAGAGAAAGGCTAATTATCTATATGATGACTATCACTATCTCATCAATGAGCTAGAGGAATTGGGGTACGATAGGAAGAGAGCTAAAGAGTCTGCTCGTTTTATTCTTCCCTATGCAAATCAGCTAGGTCTTGATGTTAGTTTTAACATGAGGTCATTCATGCATTTTCAGGGTCTTCGCAATAAACCTGATGCACAAGTTGAAATCCGTGAGATTGCGGATCAAATGCTTCAGCTAGTCAAAGACACAGGAAAGTTTGATCTTACCTTAAAAGCTTTTGAATATTAGCTTTCTATGGTATAATATATACCATGGGACGTAGAGTACAATTTGCTTATCCACCTTGCCAAGTGGATCCGTCTACGGAAAAACCATATCCAAGGCATGATTGGGAGATAATCAAGGATACTCTCATTAAGAAAACTTTTAATGATGAGTCTATTTATTACTATAAGGTTCGTTGTAAGCGTTGTGGTATTAATGATCCCAATCCACCTCTACACTAGACTTGACAATCACTTCAAGAAGGGTACAATGTAGGTATGTCAAAGATATTCTCTAGCGGAATTATGGTCCGCTGTTCAAATAGCCCGTGTCATCATACGATGATGTACTACGATCCGCTCAAGACTAAGACGAACACTGATCCTCCGTGGCAGTGTGATCTTTGTAATGGTGGTCGTGGTCCGTTTATTCCTAAGGATGCTCGCGTAGGTCAGCAGAAACAGAGTAAGGGTAAGTAGTGATAATCGTTATCCTGATCGCCTTATTTAACTTTATTGCTTATATATTAGGTCTATCAGGTAAAAATATTGAGGCCGCTGGTATCAATGGCTCTTTGATATTATTTTATACATTTTTACTATGGGGCCACTACAAAGAGAAGTTCGCTAAGAAAAAGTAATGATAATGTATCTACGTCCCTTTATTCTTTGGAAGAACTGTTTTAGAATTATAGAGAATTGGAGTTATAAAATATGATTCGTAGACATGGACAGCCCGACGGATTTTGGGGCGTAGGTACAACTCAGGAAGTGACTGGCGCTAACGGTGCTTCACGCGCCGTCCAGATTGGTCAAGCTGTTAGCCAGCTTATTGTTTATCTAGACGTTTCTGGCTCTACAGTGATTACCATTCAGGCTGCTCATTCAGGAGAACCTGACGTAGATGGTACAGGACCACAGCCGCCGGAACTCTCTACTTATAAAGATCTTTATTGGAAAGCTGATCCAATGACTATTACCTTCGTTGGCAGTGGTTCCAGGGCAGTAATTGTCCCTGACTTTACTCCAGGTTGGGTAAGACTCACAAGTTCAAACAGCGTTAGCTGTCTCGCCGGTTGGGAAGTCTCAGCGGGAGACTGAAAGGGATAAATTATGGCAACATGGGCAGTTTACGGAGCTTTACAAAGCAGTGGTACTTTACAGTTAAATGCGACAGATCATATCTGGCTTACTGGTACATCATTTAGTAATAATGTTGTTGCTGGTACATATCAGGATGGTACGCATATTTCAGATTCAAATGATGTTCAAAGAGACACAGCTTCGCCTATAAATAATGTGAAGTATGTTACATCAAGCACGGCATCACTTAATGGTGCATCTGCTGTTGCTCTTAGCTCTATATCACAAACGTACGTTTCATTTAAGTTTGTTTTTTCAGACGTAGGTTCTGTTGCAACCTCTGCTGCTAAATTCTATGCTTATGATGGAGTAACAGATACCACCGCCCTTATTGGAATTGATTTCCAAGCAGCAGAACAAGGAGACTCAACTTGGACTGCTGCAAATGGTTCTGGTTCTGCGTTAAGCCTTGCTAATCAAGGCGCAAGTACAACACACAACTTCTATGTTATTCTATCTGCTTCACCAACATCTCCTGGTGCTAAATCAGGATCTGTTAAATTAACAATTACCTACGCATAATATATGCAGTAAAAACTGAATGTTGTCTTCATAGGGAAAACCGTCAATTTTGACGGTTTTTCTCTTTTATGCTATAATTTTTCTATGATTAAATGGGTAGCTACACTAAGTAATGGAGAAATTGCTACTGAGGGTGAAGAACCCTGGTCAGTAATTCCCGAAGAAAGACTTCCTTGGCCTCGTCTTTGCAAGTATCTACAAGAAAATAATCTACATATAGATGATATAAAGATTCTAGATGAAGATAACAATGTAATCTTGACACAAGTTGAAGATGAGTGGAATAGCAAAGGAGAACAACCTCTATATTACTCTATTCAATATGATGTAGAATTAGACAACATTTTGGGCGGTGGAGTATCAAAGACATTCCTCCATCTCGCCAGTCATTATGATGACCATATTGAGCATTTCTATATAGACTTTGATACTAAAGAAGTCAGATCAGAAATCACAGAGAAATACAGCCCAATAGTTCCAAGTCCATCTAGGAAAGAGTAAGGGAGAGATTTCTCTCTCCCCTATCGGACAACAGTTGCCTTGTAAAATCAGGTACTAAGTGAATTGCACTCTCCAGGTAAACAGGATGGAATCCCCAGTATTAAGGTTGACTTCAGAGAAGTCGGAGTACGCAAACATATCACCCGTAGCATTAGCAGAATTAAGGAATAGACCTGATTCCGTAATCGCATACGCAGAATCAGCAATAAGGTTAGCAATAACTTGGTATGTGTCACCAGCAACGGCAGTTGTTTCAATGCTTTCCGTACCGGTAGCTTTGCTTTGAACTTGTGCGTTTAGATCATTACCGCTTTGTAGAACACCACTACCTTGACCGTAGGCGACATACTTTGGGCCGTTGGTGTAGGTGGCGGGCGTTGTCTGTAGACGGTCAACAATTACTTTTTTACCTTTATTGGTAGTGTATGGACCAGCCATTTATTTTATTTTCCTTATAATTTTCTTTAGAAAAGACTCTTTCTTTTCCCAATGAGCGATCATTCCCAGATTTTCCTCTTCACCATTAGCTCTTGTAATAACAGCCTCTAGTCCAATCTTTTTTACAGGTGAGTTTACTTGTAGATTTCCCATATCAGCTATTAATTCATAGAATACAATAAAAAGATAGGTAGAGTACCTTCTTAAGGATAAAAATCTGTGGCATTAATAGATGATATGACTCTCTTTAATCTTGTTAAAGTAAGAACCTCTACCACTGGATCAGGAACAATCTCTCTTGGTAGTACCGTAAATGGCTATATTAGCTTTGTTGCCGCTGGTGTCCAAAATGAAGATATTGTGAGCTATGGCGTCAGTGACGGAACAAGCCGTGAGGTAGGAACTGGTGTCTATAGTTCAATTTCATCTACTTTAACAAGAAATGTCATAAATTCTACTAGTAGTAATCAACCCATTAACCTAACTGGTCAAGCTACTGTCTTCTTGACTGCAATTAATGTCAATGTCGCTGACAAAATTGGGTCTACAACACAAATTTTTAAATCTGCCGTCTCTGCTTTGGCAATTATCGCCTCAGGGACAGAAGGATCTTCTGCACAATCACGCTATGTAGGCGGAACCATATCTGGATCGCCTGTCATTGGTACATTTAAAGTTGGAGATTTTGTTATCTCTCAGGATGGTCGTACTTATGTTTGTACTGTTTCTGGATCTCCCGGTACTTGGTTATCATCTGTAGGAGCCACAGGCGTCACCGGTCCAATCGGAGTCACAGGAGCCACCGGAGTTTATGGAATCACAGGAACTACAGGAGCAACAGGTACAACAGGTATTACCGGAGTAACTGGTCCACAAGGTACAGCTGGTGTAACCGGTGCAACAGGAGTCCAGGGAGTAACGGGAACCACAGGTCCAATTGGTCAAACAGGACCAACAGGAACTCAAGGGATTACTGGTGTAGATGGTATTACAGGAGTAACAGGAGTCACTGGATCTACAGGCCCAACAGGTATTCAAGGTACTGCAGGGGTTACTGGTGCAACAGGAGGTACAGGTGGGACAGGATCTCAAGGTAGTCAAGGTAATAATGGTCAAACAGGGGTAACTGGTGTAACTGGTCCAACTGGTGTCCAGGGAGTAACCGGAGTAACCGGTATTACTGGTGTTACAGGCCCCACTGGAGTTGGAGAGACTGGAGTAACTGGCGTAACGGGAGTTACTGGTGCTACTGGTATAACCGGCCCACAAGGATTAACTGGTGTAACCGGCTCAACAGGATTAACTGGTGTTACAGGAGCTACCGGTGTTGCCGGTCAAACAGGAGTTACTGGCCCAGCAGGTACACAAAACGCGCACGACTCAGTTGTTGCTGCTACTGTTGCTACCTTACCTAATTCACCTTCTTATACAGCAGGAACCACCGGAGCAGATGGTGGTCTTGGTGTCGGAGCTAGATTTGATGCAACTACAAACGCTATTTTTGCAATAGATGGAATCCAGCCTGCGTCAGGAACAAGAGTTCTTGTTCAGACTCAAGCAACTGCTCAAAACAATGGTCTTTATGTAGTTTCAAATCCTGGTACAGCTGGAACAAGTTGGCGTTTAACAAGATCATCAGATTATGATAATCATATTGCAGAACAAGTTCAGCAAGGAGATTATGTATTTATAATTTCTGGAAATACTCTTGCTGGTTCATCTGCAGTTCAATATCAACTTGGAACAGGTATCAATAAAAGTATAATTATTGGTACTGATGCGATTAACTTTAGTCAAGCTGGTGGAGTTGGTGCTACTGGGCCTCAGGGTACAACAGGTGTCACTGGAGTCACTGGTGCAACAGGCCCGCAGGGTGTCACTGGTGTAACTGGTTCTGCAGGCATAACTGGCGTTACAGGTCCAACTGGAGTCGGGACTACAGGTGTAACTGGAGGTACGGGTGGAACCGGTGGTACCGGTAGCGCTGGTGGTACTGGATCTGCTGGGTCTGTTGGATCGACTGGTCCATCTGGAGCAACTGGCCCTCAAGGTGTTACAGGAGCTACTGGACCAACAGGTGGTACAGGTGGGACTGGTCCTCAGGGCATCACAGGAATTACTGGTGTAACCGGTGTCACTGGTGGTGCTGGTGTTACTGGTGGGACTGGTGGGACAGGTTCTGCTGGTTCCCAGGGAACTACTGGTGTCACAGGAGCTACAGGCCCAGGTCTTTCCAAAGCAATTGCCCAGGCAACTCATGGATTTAATGTTGGAGACGTTCTCTATTACACAGGTTCTGCTTATGCTAAGGCTAAGGCTGATAATGCTGCAACTGCTGATGTAATTGGTATCGTAATTGCAGTGGCAGACTCAGGTAACTTTACATTATCAAATGGTGGATATGTAACTGGATTGACAGGTCTTACAGCTGGTTCGGCATACTTCTTAAGTGCGACATCTGCTGGCGCATTAAGTGCAACAGAGCCTTCTGCTGTTGGATATGTATCCAAGCCTCTTGCAGTAGCCGATTCTACAACATCTGCTTACTTCTATAACTGGAGAGGCCAAGTAGTTTCGGCAACAGGAACACCAGCATCTACAGTAAGTTATGCATCAACAATTAAATTTGGCTAAAATACCATGAGGATATGCAATTATGGCTAATACCGCCGCACAGACATATGTAGGAGCTACTGGTGTAACTGGTCCAGCTGGTACATCTGCGTCTACAGATGGCTGGAATTCTATATCGGCAACTTTAACGTACTCTTCTGCTGATAGCCCAACTTTTGTTGCTACTACATCATCTGATTTAACCGGATCTATTGGCGTTGGATCAAGAATTAAGTTAACTCAGACTACTGTAAAGTACTTTATTGTTACTGCCATCACCTCATCAACAATAACTTTATATGGTGGAACAGACTATACACTAGCTAATGCCGCCATCACATCTCCATACTCCTCTCTTATCAAAACTCCTATTGGTTTTATCACTGACCCATTAAAATGGACTGTAGAGTTTACTGATACTGCTCAAAGATCACAAACTAGCCCAGTAGCGAACACTTGGTACAATCAAAGTACGTCCATAACTATTCCAATTGGTGCATGGAGGGCTTATTATACTGCACATATTCAATGTAGTAATGGCAATGTAAGTGATACGACTTATTCTCTTACTCTTTCAACAGGTAATAATAATGAAAGTCAGTCAAGTCTCACTACTGCGTTTAGATCTCCATCTATTTACGCGGGATGCTCATTACATACTGAAATATTTTTAAATCTTGCGTCTAAAACTATATATTATTTAAATATGAAGCAAGACAACAACGCAGGCGGAATTTATATACGTGGAGATTATGCTAAAACTGTTATTCGTGCAGAATGTGCCTATCTTTAAACTATTTTTGCCCAAAACCTTTATTTTTACTCTACAACCAAGAATAATATATAGAATGAATGGAATAATCTATGGGTGACGTAGTTAACAAATTTTATCAGGGTTATCTAGCACCATCAGGAACTAATATCACTGGTGTTACTCCTGCTGCCACAAATTATACAATCAAGCACATTGTATTTAACAATATTAGCGCATCAGGCGTTACGATTTCTTGCGCCTACAATTCACTTGGTACTGCTTCTAATTACATTATGCCAAGCGGTATTGTCATTGGTGCTGGAGAATGGGCAGAATCAACAGATATTTTTGTCCTTAATGCCACCGATTCATTATTTGCAAGTGCATCTGTAGGTAGTGCAATCACAGCTACTGTACATGGAGTAATAAGCACATAATGCCTTGGAAATTCTTCACTAACAGTGGGCAGCAGAAAATGTTTGACAGTTCTGTGGCTTCGTCTGTGTCTACTGTTGCTTCCGCGTCAAGTATTGCGGTTACTGGTCCTGGCACATATTTGCTTACTGGCACTACGACTGTGGCGACAATCACGGGTGGTGCTATCGGTATGACCATTACTGTGCAGGCAAGCGCTCAGGCATCCGGTACTCCTGTCGTGTTGACGTACGGTGCCGGGTCTAACGCAATCAAGCTCGCTGGTGGTAGGTCGCTTGGGTTGTATGCTCAGGTTCCTGCTGATACTGCCGCAGGGGCAGGTGAGTCCGTCACGCTCCGCTACGACGGCACCGCTTGGGTCGAGATCGCACGCGACCTTCGCAAAGTGCTGACGTACAACTTCGCTGAAGCTACCGGCAGTATTTCGTCAACGACCGTGGCTGGCGGAAACACGTTGGCTACAGCATCTTCGATTACGTTTGATGGTGCAACGCCCATTGTAATCACCCTCTATCTCTACTACTGGGCGACCGGTCAAACCGCCTCAAGTTCAGTCTTCGCGAACCTTTGGGATGGTGCTACCGCAAAACACCGAGTCGCGTACCTAAGCAACAGTGCGGTCGCTTCCCAGCAGTCGTTGACCCTGTTCACGCAGGTTCGGTTGACGCCTACGGCTGCGGCTCGCGCCTACTCGATTCGCGCTTTCCGCGCAACCTCCAACGGAGAATGGGGATCAACCGATAATCCGAGCGGCACCGGTGATAACGGGCAAGGTTTCATTCGGATTGAGCGGGACATCTAATGTCTTGGAACTTCTTTACTAACACAGGGTCGTTGAAGACAAGCGGTCAAATCGCTGCTGGTGTTAGCACTGTTGCTTCTGCTTCCGCTATCGCTGTCAATACTGGTTACACCATTCTTCTTACTGGCACTACTGCGGTGAACACGATGACTGGTGGTGTTACTGGTGGTGCTGTGACATTGATTGCGTCTGCACAAGCTGCTGGTGTGTGTGTTGTGTTGAACCATGCGGCTACGTCTAACGCTTTAAGTTTGCGCGACTCCGCTAATCTTGGCATTTAC
>Ga0114969_10005378_pt1 | contig 10045 bp, 8 predicted proteins | sample M_130807_MF_Meta_FD_87316 | JGI IMG/M metagenome (GOLD analysis project Ga0114969, IMG submission 87316) | Freshwater microbial communities from Lake Montjoie, Canada to study carbon cycling - M_130807_MF_MetaG | ecosystem: Environmental > Aquatic > Freshwater > Lake | place: Lake Montjoie...
CCGGGCCCGGTCCGGGCTTGCTTCGCACGGGGGCAGGCCCCGCGCCAGCCCGGACTCGCGGATGATGCTGGCCGGTCGCGCCGTTGTCAAAGCGAAATCGCCTTGTGTTGCCGCCGTCTTCGGGGGCGGTCGGGCCCGCGGAGGACTCCTTGCCACCCCGGGGGGGGCGGTCGGGCCCGCTCACCCCGCCAAGATCACGCCGGGGTTCAGGAGCCCGCCGGGGTCCAGCGAGCGCTTGAGGAGGCCCATGGCGGCCAGCCGGGCCGGCTCCGCGCTCCGGGCGAGGGCGGCCACCTTGGCTACCCCGATCCCGTGCTCGGCGGCAATGCTGCCACCCGCGGCCGCGGCCAGGTCGAGCACCGCCTCGTCGACCCGGTCGTCGCCCGGGGCGAGCCCGAGCACGTTTACGTGCAGGTTCCCGTCGGCGCCGTGACCGAAGAGGATCGTCCGGGACCCGGGGGCGATCGCCTCGATCCGCTCGCGCACCGCGCGCGCGAAGCCGGGGATGGCGGCGAGCGGCAGCGACACGTCCATCTTGTGCGGGACGCCCAGGCGCGCGATCGCCTCGGGGACGACCTCGCGCAGAAGCCACAGGCGCCCGACCGCCGCACCCGAGGCGAAGACCGCGTCGCGCGATGCTTGGCCGAGCGCGGCGAGGGCGCTCGCGAGTTCCTCGTCGACACCGTCGGCCCCCGCGCACTCGACGAGCAGGGCGCCACCGCAGTCGCGCGCGAAGGGTCGGCTCCCGCCGGTCGCGTCAAGTGCGAGGTCGAGTGCCTCGCGGAACAGGATCTCGAGCGCCGACAGGGACGGCAGGCGTCGCCGCAATTCCGCGATCGCCACGATCGCGGACGCGGCGTCGTCGAATGCGACGAGCGCTGCGGCGCGTGCGGCCGGGACCGCCACCAGCCGCAGGTGCGCGCGAACGACGATCCCGAGCGTCCCCTCGCTTCCGACGAGCAGCGCGCCGATCCGGTAGCCCGCGTTGTCCTTCAGCAGCGCGGGCACGCGCCCGACGAGCGATCCGTCGGCGAGCACCGCCTCGATCCCGACGACCTGTTCGGCCATCATCCCGTGTCGCACCACGTGCATCCCGCCGGCATTGGTCGCGATCATCCCGCCGACCGTGCAGGAGTCGCGCGGCGCGATGTCCACACCGAAGCCGAAGCCGGCCGCGTCCGCAGCGCGTCGGACATCGGCGAGCGTCGCGCCGGCACCGGCGACGAGTCCGCCGCTGCCGCCGTCGACCGGCTCGATCCCGTCGAGACGCCGCAGGCTGAGGAGCACCTCGCCGCCGCGCGGCACCGACCCGCCGACCAGCCCGGTATTCCCGCCCTGGGGAACGATCGCGCCCCCTGCAGCGGCGCAGGCGCGGACGACCGCCGCGACCTCGGCGGAGTCCGCGGGCCGCACGACGAAGGCCGCGCGTCCGCGCCAGCGCCCGGTCCAGTCGACCTCGTAGCCGGCGCAGCGATCGGGATCCGCGAACACGTGTCCCGCGCCGACGATTCGCTCGAGCGCGGCGCCGAGGGAGGAGCGGTCCATCGGCGCGAGACTGCTCCCGCGCGCCGGGCGATTCAACCGCCCGAGTCGCGGCCGCGGGATTCGTCGACGCGCACCGGATCGACCGTCGCCCGGTCGCGCGGATCGGGCTTCGGTTCCGGCCAGACCAGATAGATCAGTCCGCCCACGAGCGCGCCGAGCGCGCCGATCGCCCACCACAGGAGCCCGAGGGCGACCGCGTCGTCGGGCTTGATCCCGGCGTAGGGCAGGAGGAGCGCATAGGCCGCCTCGCGCAACCCGAAACCGCCCACCGTGAACGGGATCGCCGCCGCGAGCGAGACCAGCGGGTGGTAGATCGCGACGAAGCCGTAGGGCACGGCGAGGTGGATCGAGTCCACGAGCAGGTCCTGGCTGGCGACCTGCAGCAGGTGCACGACGATCGACGTGCCGAGCACGGTCGCGAGCAGGCGGCGGTCCCGGAAGTAGGGGTCGAGGTCCGACTCGACGAAGCGCCGCAGGCGATTGCCCGAGGGGAGAAAGCCGACCGCGAACGGGGCCGCGAACCATCCTCCGACGAGTGCGAGTCCGATCAGGTTCACGCCCGCGACGAGTCGCGCCGGCAGCGGTTCGCTCGGACCGAGCCGGATCGCGGTGATCGCGACCAGCACGAGTGCCACGAGTCCGACCAGCCGATCGAAGAGCACGGTCGAGAGTGCGAAGGCACGGCCGGGCGCCTGCCGTCCGAGGTGGAGCGCCCGGTAGGCGTCCGAGCCGAGCGTGCTCGGCACGACAATCCCGAAGAACATCCCGACGAAATAGAGTTTCGCCGCACGCCGGAAGCCGAGATCGAAGCCCACGCCGCGCGCGAGCCACATCCAGCGGGCAGCCGAGAGCAGCTGGCTCACGCAGTAGAGGGCGAAGGCCGCGGCGAACAGCCCCGGTTTCGCGCGCAGCATCGGCTCGAAGACGTCGCGCGCGCCGAACTTCCAGAGCAGCAGCGCGAGCAGGGCCGTGCTGACCGCGATGCGGACGAGCCCCTTCATCCCCGCACGGAGCGCGTCAGTCGCGAGAGCCTTGGCGAGGCGGCGCGTCGTCGCCGCGACGCCGGGGTGGCGGTCGGTTTCAACGCAATGGCCGGAAGAAAGCGCGCACGTCCTCGACGAGTGCTGCCGGCTCCTCCATCGCCGCGAAGTGGCCGCCCGCAGGAAAGCGCGTCCAGCGCCGCACGTCGTAGAGCTTCTCCGCCCAGGCCCGCGGCGGCCGGATGATCTCGCGCGGGAAGATCGCGCAGCCCGTCGGTACCTCGACGCGGAAGCCCTGCGGCGGGAACTTCCCGGCGCGCATCGACTCGCAGTAGAGCCGGCACGAAGAATTCGCGCTCGCGGTGGCCCAGTAGAACATGATGTTCGTCAGCAGTTCGTCCTTCGTGAAGCGCTTCTCCACGTCGCCGCCGCAGTCGCTCCAGGTGCGGAACTTCTCGACGATCCAGGCCGCGAGCCCGGCCGGCGAGTCGGTGAGTCCAAAGGAGAGCGTCTGCGGCTTCGTGCCCTGGATCTGCTGGTAGCCGGTCTCGTCCTTGAGGAATTGCGCGGTCTCCATGAGGCCGGCCATGTCCTCCTCCTGCGCGCCCTCCAGCGGGTTCTGAGGATTGGGCGGGAAGGCGACGACCATGTTCAGGTGGATGCCGACGAGCGACTCGGGATGGCGGAGGCCGAGGTAGGTGGTCACCATCGAGCCCCAGTCGCCGCCCTGCGCACCGAAGCGCGGGTAGCCGAGCCCGTGCATGAGTTCGACCCAGAGGGCCGCGATCCTCTCGGGGTCCATGCCCGGTTCGCGCGCCGGATCGGAGAAGCCGTATCCGGGCATCGACGGACAGACGATGTCGAAGGCGTCGGCGGGGTTGCCGCCATGGGCCGCGGGATCGGTGAGCGGGCCGATGATCTTCGTGAACTCGTAGACCGAGCCCGGCCAGCCGTGGGTGATGACGAGCGGCAGGGGCTTCGGTCCCTTGCCGCGCGCGTGGAGCAGGTGGATGCCGAGCCCGCCGACCCGGGCGCGGAATTGCGGCAGGCGGTTGAGCGCCGCTTCCTGGGCACGCCAGTCGAAGCGGTCGTGCCAGTAGGCGACCAGTTCGCGCAGGTATGCGACGTCGGTGCCGTAGCCCCAGCCCGACCCGGGCATCTCGGCCGGGAAGCGCGTGCGGGCGAGCCGCTCGCGCAGGTCGGCCAGGTCGGCGTCGGGGACTTGGATGCGGAAGGGGACGATCTCCATCGCCCGGGAGTCGCACGGGAAATCGCGCAACTCAAGGCCGGCTTGCCACGCCGCGACGGGCGGCGGTACCCTCCGTCTGCCTCGGGCGGCCTCCGCCACCGGAGCCCGCCCGTCCCCGCCACCAGCGCCGCCGGCCGCCGGCGGCTCCCCGACACGCGAAAGGAAGCAGCCGATGCAGAGCTACGGAATGGTCATCGACGGCCGCGCCGTCAACACGAAGGATCAGGACCCGGTCATCAACCCCGCCTTCGGCGAGCCGTTCGCGACCTGTGCGCGTGGCACGAAGACGCACGTCGACGAGGCCGTCGCGTCGGCGAAGAAGGCCTTCGACAGCTGGCGCAAGGACGAGGGAGTGCGCCGCGCGAAGCTCGGCGAGTGCGCCGCGGTGCTGCAGGCCAAGGCCGCCGAGATCGCACCGATCCTCTCCCAGGAACAGGGCAAGCCGCTCAACCACGCGATGATGGAGATCTTCGGCGCGTCGATGTGGTTCGGCTACTACGCGGGGCTGCAGGTCGAGCCGGAGATCCTGCAGGACGACTCCGACAAGCGCGTCGAGGTCGTGCGCAAGCCGGTCGGCGTCGTCGCGGCGATCACGCCGTGGAACTTCCCGGTGATCCTGCTCTCGTGGAAGCTCGCGCCGGCCTTCCTCGCCGGCAATACGGTCGTCGCGAAGCCGTCGCCGTTCACGCCGCTCTCCTCGCTCCTGGTCGCCGAGGCCCTGCGCGAGGTGCTGCCGCCGGGCGTGCTCAACATCCTGTCCGGCGGCAACGACCTCGGCGCGGAACTCACGCGCCACCCCGACATCCGCAAGATCTCGTTCACCGGCAGCGTCGCGACCGGCAAGAAGGTCATGATGTGCGCGGCCGAGGACTTGAAGCGCGTCACGCTGGAACTCGGCGGCAACGACCCGGCGATCGTGCTCGACGACGTCGACCCCGACCAGGTCGCCGAGGGACTTTTCTGGGGCGCCTTCCAGAACTCGGGCCAGGTCTGCTCGGCGATCAAGCGCATCTACGTTCCCGAGAAGCTGCACGACCGGCTGGTCGCGAACCTGGTCGAGCGCGCGAAGCGCACCAAGGTCGGCAACGGCATGGACGCCGACGTCGAACTCGGCCCGATCAACAACCAGATGCAGTTCGACAAGGTGCTCGCGATGGTCGAGGACGCGCGCAGCAAGGGCGGCAAGATCGAGACCGGCGGCGCGCGGCTCGGCGACAAGGGCTACTTCCTGCCGCCGACGATCGTGACCAATGTCGGCAAGGGCGCGAAGCTCGTCGACGACGAGCAGTTCGGCACGGCGCTCCCGATCGTGAAGTACAAGGACCTCGATGACGCTATCGCGCAAGCCAACGGCACCCACTTCGGGCTCGGCGCTTCGGTCTGGACGAAGAACGTCGAGCGCGGCACCGAGATCGCGCGCGAGCTCGACGCGGGCACGACCTGGGTGAACAACCACCTCGACCTCTCGCCGATGCAGCCCTTCGGCGGCCACAAGTGGAGCGGCATCGGGGTCGAGAACGGGAGCTGGGGCTACAAGGAGTTCACCCAGATCCAGGTGGTTTCGACGAAGAAGTCCTGAGACTGGCGCGCGGGGCGCGGGCCGGAAGGCCGCGCACCGCGCGCTTTGCCACTTCCCGGAGCGGACGGGGCTCCGGTCGGTCGCGGAGGAATTCCGATGGCGAGGCAGGTGCGGATCTCGACGCCCACGACGGGCCCAGCCGGCCGGCGAGGCTACCTCGTTGCGAAGTTCGCGATCGCCTGCGGGCTCGCGCTCGCGGCCTGCTCCAACGACGGCGGGCCGATCGGGACCGAGCCGGCCCCGTCGCCGACCATGGCTCCGACGGGCGCGCCCCCGCCCCCGCCTTCGCGTACGCCAGTTGCGACCGGGACGCCCGCGCCCACGGCCCCTCCCACGCCCGCCTTCGCGGCATGCTCGTCTCCCGACGACGCCGACTGCTGCGGCAACGGCATCCGCGAGGGCGAAGAGTCCTGCGACGACGCGAACGGCTCCGACGCCGACGGCTGTCGCGCCGACTGCACGACGGCATGTCCCGACGGGCTCGTCGACCCCAACCAGGGCTGCGCGACGATCGGCGGCGGCGCCTGCGAGGAGATCCCCGCTTCCTGTGGCCCCGAGGACCGCTCCTGCACGCTCGACCCGGCGGCGCTGCGCCGGACGGTCTCGTTCCTCGCCGATGACGCGCAGGAGGGGCGCGACAACGGGAGTGCGGGCTCCCGGCGCTCGCGCGACTTCATCGTACGGGAGCTCTCGACGTTCGCGTTTCCCGCGGCGGCCGGCGGCACGTTCTACGAGGAGATCCCGGGCGGCGGAGGCACGAACGTGCTGGCGCGGATCCCGGGCAGCGACCCGTCGAACCAGGAGGTCGTCGTCGTCGGCGCCCACTACGACCACCTCGGCGCGGGTGCGGTCGTCTTCAACGGCGCCACCGACAACGCGGCCGGCGTGGCCGCGGTTCTCGAGGTCGGGCGCGCGATCGCCCGACTTCCGCGCGCGCCCCGGCGCTCGGTCATCCTCGCCTTCTGGGACGCGGAAGAGGACGGGCTCGTGGGCTCGAATGCCTGGGCGAGCGCGCCGACCGTGCCGCTCGCGCACGTCGTCGCCTACGTGAACTTCGACATCGTCGGCGCGGCCCCCGTCCGCGGCTTCCGTCGCAACACCGTCCTGGTCGGCCTCGACACGAGCCCGGACCTGCCCGATCTCGTCGCTCGCGTGATCGGCGGGGATCCGCTTTCCGTGGCCCCGCTCTCGAACATCTTCGGCCAGGAGCGCAGCGACCACGCGGTCTTCGCGAACAAGGGCGTGCCGGTCCTCTTCTTCTCGGACGCGACCGGCGGCTGCTACCACACCCCGGGCGACGACGAGTCGATCGTCCACGACGCGAAGGTCCTGCGCTCGGCGTGGATGGCGGCGCGCTTCGTGCAGGAACTCGCGGACGGCGAGGGACGGCCGCGATTCTCGGCGCCGGGGCTGCCGCTCTTCCGCGACGCGGTCTCGCTGCGCGACCTGATCCGCCGCGCTTCGTGCGAACTCGGCGAGAGCGGGCTCGGGCCGCAGGAAGTCGCGACCTACGAGAGCGCGGCCGCGAGCCTCGACGCGATCGTCGCCCGCGGGGAGGGCGCGTTCTCCGGTGACGACTCGGTCGCGGTCGCGCAGACGGCGCTCGGGCTGGTGAACCTGCTGAGCGAGCTTCCCTGCCAGCGGAACTGAAGGGACGAGGCGGCCCGTGACGCGCGGCGATCAGACTTCCGAAGTCTTCCCGGATCCGCGACGGGCAGTTCGACGTCGGCGTCTGTTGCGCAGCCGGCGCAGGCGGCCAGCACATCGTCGGTCATCCCGAGATCGACCTGGTGCTGGTGGCGAAAGACCTCGGGCCGCGCGGCAGCTCGTCGACCCCGTGGGAGGCCGCCCGTGCACACGGTGAGCGAAGGCTCCTCGTTCGAGCCCCGGGCCGCGGGCACGCGCGGCCCTCGAGCGATCGAGCTTGCCGCCTGGGCGATCGTCGTCGCGGGCGTCGTGGCGCGGACCCTGCACCTCGCGACGAACCGCTCGCTCTGGGCCGACGAGGCCTCGCTCGCGCTCAACATCCTGTTCAGGCGCTGGGGCGCGCTCGTCGGGGATCTCGACCACGCGCAGGTCGCACCGGTGGGGTTCCTCGTCCTCGAGAAGGCCGCCACGAGCCTCTTCGGGCCGCGGGAATGGGTCCTGCGCCTCGTTCCATTCCTCCTCGGCTGCGCGGCGATGCCGGTGACGTGGGCGCTCGCGCGCCGCATCGTCGGTCCGGTCGCGGCTCTGGTCGCGCTCGGGATCGTGGCGGCGAGTCCGCAGGCGATCTACTTCTCGGCGGAACTCAAGCAGTACTCGGGCGACCTCTTCGTCTGCGTGGGGCTCCTGCTGGCCACCGAGCGCCATCGAGAGGCCCCGGGAGATCCGGGTCGTTTCCTTGCGCTGCTCGCAGCTGGCGCGGTCGCGCCGTGGTTCTCCCACCCATCCGTTTTCGTCCTGGCTGCGATCGGACTCGGGCTCGCTCTCGCGGTCGCGGCGCGGGGCTCTCGCGATCGCTTCGCGTCGCTCGCGACGCTCGGCGCCGGGTGGGCAGCAAGTTTCGGCCTCTTGTGGATGGTCTCCCTTTCCCGCGACCTCGGCGATTCCTTCCTCGTTGGGTTCTGGGAAGCGCGCGGGTGCTTTCCGCCTCCGCGCGTCTCGGCGCTGCCGTCCTGGCTCGCAGCTATCTCGGCGCGGATCATGGCCGACCCCGTGGGCCTTCCATGGCCGGGGATGGCCGCCGCGGTCGCCGTGGCCGGCCTGGTGATTCTATTCACGCGACGTCGCGGGTTCTGGGGTGTGGTCTTCGCGCTCCTCCTCGCCATCGCGACGACGTCGGCCGCCCTGCGCATCATGCCGCTCTGCGATCGTCTCGTACTCTACCTCGTGCCGGTCGCCGCGTTGCTGGTCGCGGTGGTCCCGGGCGTCGCGTACGCGCGCCCGTGGATCTCGACGGCGGGCGGCAAGGCAATCGTCGCCCTCGCTTCGCTCGCGGTGCTCGCTGCCTGCGCGAGCCGCTACCCGATCGAGCGCATCCTCCATCCGCCGCTGCGACAGGACCTGCGCCCCGTCCTCGAGCGCTTGTCGTCACGATGGCACCCGGGAGACGCGGTCCTCGTCCATTACGAGACCTGGCCCCCGTTTGAATTCTACCGCCGCGTGCTCGGGCTGCAGTTCAAGCCCGTGTCCCGGCTGGGCAACTGGGGGAGAGGACAGCGTTCGTCGGAGGCCGAACTCGACGCGATTCGTCCGCCGAGCGGGCGGACCTGGTACGTGGGGGTGAAGGCCACGGACCGGGGGAGGACCCGGCACAAGGAGTGGCTCGCGGCCCTCGGACGCGAGGGGGTACGCCTCGAGTCGATCGAGGCCGCCGATGCCGGGGCCTGGCTCTACGACCTGCGACCGCGGCAGACGACGGGTTCGGCGGTCGCACCGACGCTGCCGCTCGCGGGTGCGGCCGCGACGAACGCGCCGGCTCCCGAGGCCGCCCCCGAGGGCCGGTGACGCCCGCCGGGCCCCGCGGACGCGAGCGGCGCGGCTGCTGTCACATCCCGGGCGACGACGAGTCGATCGTCCGCGACGCGAAGGTCCGACCTACGAGAGCGCGGCCGCGAGCCTCGACGTGATCGTCGCCCGCGGGGAGGGCGCGTTCTCCGGTGACGATTCAGTCGCGGTCGCGCAGACGGCTCTCGACCTCGTGAACATGCTGAGCGGAGGTGAAGGAACGGGCTGGGTCGCGCGGCGGCGGCACCATGCCGAGGTCGTGGAACAGGCAGGCCAGCGCCAACTGCTCGCGGTCGAAGCGGACGTCGAAGCGCTCGGCCCAGCCGACGGCGAGCAGGTGGGTGCGCAGCGTGTGGTTCCACAGGTGGTCGTCGAGCGCCGCGCGCACCAGCGCCGCGGCCTCCGACACGACGGAGCCGTCGGGCATCCGCGCCGAGGTCGATGGGTTCAACGGGGCCTCCCTGGCGGCTCGAACGAGTCGGGCTCCGTCGACCGGGCCCCTCCGCGCGTTGCCGCCTTTGACATAGGTTAGACCTATGTCTTAGGAAGGGGTCCATGTCCAAGGAACCCACGCCCGAACAGCGACTGGCCCGATCTTCCCTGGAGCTTCCGGCCGCTCTGCCCGCCTTCGGCCAGTACGTCCCGGCGGTCCTGCGCGGCTCCCAGTTGTGGGTCGGAGGCCACTTCGGCACTCGACCCGACGGGTCTCTCCATGTCGGCCGCTGCGGGCAGGACGTGTCCGTCGGCCAGGCCCGCGAGGCGGCGCGGTCGGCCGCGATCAACCTGCTCGCCACCGTACGCGAGGCACTCGGAACGCTCGATCGGGTCGAGCAGGTCGTGCAGGTCTACGGCGTGGTCAACTCGACGCCCGACTTCTTCGAGCACACCTCGGTGATCGACGCCGCGTCGGACGCGCTGGTCGAAGTGTTCGGGGACGCCGGGCGTCACACGCGGCTCGCCGTCGGCGTTTCGTCCCTGCCCGCAAACCTCGTTCTCGAGATCCAGGCCATGATCCTCGTCGGGCCCTGATTCGACTTTCTTCGTCAGACCGCGATGCCAACATGATCAGCCGGCCCTCCCGCGAGTTCCAGCTCGGCGGACGATTGTCCCTCGACCTCACCTGGACGTTGCGATACCGCGCGGTGCGGCCGACGGAACTTCTCGAGTCTCCCCGGGATTTGGCCATGTGGCTCGGGCGGGTCG
>Ga0114969_10005379_pt1 | contig 10042 bp, 10 predicted proteins | sample M_130807_MF_Meta_FD_87316 | JGI IMG/M metagenome (GOLD analysis project Ga0114969, IMG submission 87316) | Freshwater microbial communities from Lake Montjoie, Canada to study carbon cycling - M_130807_MF_MetaG | ecosystem: Environmental > Aquatic > Freshwater > Lake | place: Lake Montjoie...
GAGGTGGTGGCGGCGGCGGCGGCGGCGGCGGCGGTGGTGGTGGTTGGCGCGGTGACCGCGGTGGTGGCGGCGGCGGCGGCGACCGTGGCGGTGGCGGCGGCGGCGGCGGCGGCGGTTGGCGCGGCGACCGTGGCGGTGGCGATCGTTATTGATCCCGCTGATCACGCTCACGCTGATCAGCGTTGATCCCCCCTAATGTTTCTTCAAAGCCCGCGTCCCAATAAGGTCGCGGGCTTTTTGTTTATCGGTGTTTGACGGGTGGATCAATAGATGCTTTACAAGGGGCCTCGTGGGGGAGACTTGCAGCTGCAGCCCCTCTTGATTTTCAGGCCTTCAGGGTCATAGCGCACCGGTTTTGGTGTTTGAAAGTGGCTGCGCGGCGCCGTTCCGTGGGGCAGATTGGCTGCCAACTGAACGAACATGGGGCTTCGACTTGACGGCACTGGGTGCGTTAGTGATTCCTTTTGAAACCACGATCCGACGAACAGAATTTTTTAGAACCTTCCTCTTTCATGTCTGAAACCCCAGAAATACCCGAAGCGAACGATCCGTTCAGTAAACAGGTGGCCATCACCATTGCGTTGCTGGCTGTAGTACTGGCATTCATCGAAAACAAGGGCGACAACGCCAAGACCGACGCCATCATCAAGACAAGCGAAGCTGCCAATCGCTGGGGATACTACCAGTCCAAGAGCATCAAGCAGAATATCTACGAGACCGAGTTGGAGATTCTTTCGCATCTCAAGCCGATTGCTTCCCACGCTGACGCGGTGGATCCGGAAGCCGCCGTTCGCCGGAAGTCACTGCTTGCTTCCATGGAAAAAGCCGCGGCGACGGCCAAGCGATACGACTCCGAAAAGGGCGACATCAAGAAGGAGGCCGAGCAGTTTGAGGCGGCGGCCGAAGCCAATGGCAAGATCAACGACCGTTGCGACCATGCCGCGCTGTCGCTGCAAATCGCAGTGGTGATTTGCTCGGTGGCCATCCTCTCACGCTGGCGTCTTTTCTGGTACATTGGGCTCGGCCTGGGTGTGGTCGGCGCCCTAATCGGAATGAGTGCATTCCGGATTTGACCGAAGTGCATTCGGGTCGGGCCGGAGCTTGGAGTTTTTCAGAGGATGTTCGCGGCTAACTCGGCCAAGTCGCTGCGTTCACCTTGCTGAAGTTCCACATGGGCCGCCAAGGCCTGCTCTTTGAAGCGGCTGATGATGTAATTGAAGCCATTAGAGGCCACATCGACGTAAGGATTGTCGATTTGGTAGGGGTCTCCGGTGAGCACAATTTTGGTCCCATGACCGACGCGGGTAAGGATCGTCTTGGCCTCGAGCGGTGTTAGATTCTGGGCCTCGTCCACGATCATAAATTGATGAGCGATGCTCCGGCCACGGATGTAACTCAAGGCTTCAACAACGATGGTGCCGGCTCGAAGCATGTCCCCGGTTCGGCGGTGCTCGTGACCCATGTTCAGATCTCCCAGCATTTCGAGCGCATCGTGAATGGGTTGCATCCACGGCGAGAGTTTCTCGTTGAGTGTTCCAGGCAGAAATCCGAGTTCCTTGCCCATGGCAATCGTGGGGCGAGCCACCATCAGCCTCCGAAACTCGCGGTCGTTCACCGTTCGCTTGAGCCCCGCAGCCAAGGCCAACAGAGTTTTTCCAGTGCCGGCTTTCCCCATGAGAGTGACCAACTTCACGCGCGGGTCGAGCAGCGCGTCGAGGGCGAAGTGCTGTTCGCGGTTCTTGGGTCGGATGCCCCAGACATTTTGGCAATCCTGGAGAGGAATGAGCTTGGTGCCACTGGCGTCTACTTTGCAGAGCACAGTCCTTTTGAGGTTTCCCTCCTCAATGAGTGTGCAGTACTCATTAGGATGCCGTACCCGTGCTTGAGGGAGCGCCACTTCGCCGTTGAACTTGAGTTCGGCGATCATCGCCGCGGGCAACGTTAACTCGAACATCCCCGTGTAGAGGTCCTTCAGGTTGACCTGATCGGTTTCGTAGTCTTCTGCGGCCAGTCCATAGACGTCGGCTTTGAGCCGAAGATTGATGTCCTTAGTGACCAGAATGGTGGGGCAGGATTTGTCGTTGGATTGAATGCACAGGGCTTGAGCGAGGATCCGACTGTCCATGCTGCCAGTGGCCATCACATCCAGTGCGGAACCAGCCTTGGGTGCGGACAGAAAAACAATTTGGAGACGGCCGCCATTGGCCAGTTGGACCCCCTTGTTGAGATTGCCTTGGCGGCGGAGGGCATCGAGTCGTCGGGAAACAGTCCGGGCATTTTGACCGCGCTCGCTCGTCTCCCGCTTGAATTTATCGACCTCTTCCAGGACCTCGATCGGGATGAGAACGTGGTTGTCCTGAAAGTTGAGCAGCGCGTTCGGGTCGTGGAGCAGGACGTTGGTATCGAGAACGTAGTTCTTAATACGATTTCCTCCTGAATCGGGTCCGGGCGAGGCTGTTGAAGCGGAGTTGCCCCGGGATTTGCGGGGAGATTTCGCGAGCCCCTTGGGCTTTGCGCCGACCGGATCCGATGCGCTGTCCATCACGTTTCTGTGATGCTTCGGACGCAGGTCCGGGTTCAAGAGCAATCCGTCGTTCACCGTCAATTGGGCCGCAGAACCCAGTGACTTTTGGGTGACGGCCCGCGGGAAGCCGTCTGTCAGAGCCTGAATGGAACTGAATCGACCATCAGACACCTTTTGTCCATAGCGGTGCTGCAACGTTCTCTCATGACGATCAATGAGCGATTCGATGAGGAGCGGGGTGAGGTGGTAGAATTAATCCCCGGAGGTGGGCGCCTACCCGAGGGGTTGACTGAAGGATTCCAGGTGCGGGTGGTCCGTCGCATCGATGGAGGCCATCGACTGGTGGAGCGAGAGGGCCGCGAATGGGTAGTGGCTCTGACGCAAATGCGCTTTCGCCGTCGATCTCTGGCTGCCCAGCCGATCACGGCGTGTGAGACGTGGAACCTGCCATTGCGCGGAGTCCGCCCGCAGACCCCAAACCAGCGCGGCATTGCGGCCATCAACACAGGTTTGTGCCGGACGAGGCAGGGATGACTCGCTCGGCGCATGGCAGCGCGGCATTCTTACGCGTTGCACCTAGGGTCTCACCGGCGCGAGACTGTCCGCCTCATGTCTGCACAGGTCATCGCCATCGCCAATCAGAAGGGCGGGGTGGGTAAGACAACCACCAGCATCAATCTCGCCGCAGGACTCGCGATGCGGGGTTACTCCGTGCTGCTGATTGATTTGGATTCGCAGGCCAACGCCACGAGCGGATTGGGCCTCGAGAAAACGGAGGGAGGCAGCGTGTATCGACCGTTGCTGGGTCTGGGCAGCCTGGAAGATCGTATCCGGCCGACGGCCTATCCCAACTTGTCGATGATCGGTAGCGAGTTGGATTTGTGCGGCATCGAGGTAGAGCTGGCCCGCGCTGAGGATGCTGTCCTACGCCTCCGGAAGATTCTTCAGCCATTGAAGGAGTCCGAACGCTTCCAAGTTATCTTGCTCGATTGCGCCCCGTCTCTGGGCATCATGACCCTCAATTGCTTTGCGGCAGCCGATCGATTGGTCGTGCCGTTGCAATGTGAGTATTATGCGCTGGAGGGCATCGCCATGCTGACTCGAGTGATTAATCAGGTGCGTGAGAACGGCATTAATCCGGGTTTGGAGATCTTGGGTGTGGTGATGACGATGTTCGACTCCCGGACCCGACTGGCGCAGAGCGTGGTTGCCGAGGTTCGGCAGCACTTTGGTGAGAAAGTCTTTGAAACGGTCATCCCCCGGACGACCCGTTTGGCCGAGGCTCCGAGCCACGGCAAGCCCATCATGGCTTACGATCCCTACAGCGCGGGTGCCGCGGCCTATGAGGTGCTGTCGGGCGAGGTCGCTCAACGCTTGGGATTGCCCGGAGTGGTTTAAGCGGTCTTTTTCAGACCTGGGTTCCGAGCCCATGAGTCAAGGACTGGCTTTCCTTGGGTTGGTGGCGTGTGGCAACCTCTGGCCATGAAACTCCCCGCCGTGATTTGGACCGCCTTCGCGTCGGCCTTCGTGTCGGCCGCGGTGCTGCTGGCTGCCGCTCAGCCCAACATCTTGTTCATTATGACCGATGACCATGCAGCCCACGCCATCAGTGCGTATGGCAGCCGGATCAATCGGACTCCGAATCTCGACCGTCTGGCCGCCCAGGGTTTGCGACTGGACCGTTGTTTTGCCGGTAATTCTATCTGCACTCCGAGTCGTGCCACTCTTCTGACGGGGCAGTACAGCCACCGCAACGGAGTGCCGGTGTTCAATGACATTGATCCAACGAAGACGACAGTGGCCCATCGAATGCAGCAAGCGGGGTACTATACGGCGATGCTTGGAAAGTGGCACTTGGGTTCAGACCCTCAGGGGTTCGACGACTGGAATATCCTCCCGGGGCAGGGGCGCTACAACGATCCGGTGCTCTATGACCGGACCGGTCACCGCGTCTACAAGGGCTACGTCACGGAGATCATTACGGAGTTGACCGTGGGACTGCTGAAGAACCGGCCCAAGGACAAGCCCTTCTTCTTGATGTGCCATCATAAGGCCCCGCACCGCGAGTGGACGCCCTCTGAGAAGTATCGCCGTGAGTTCGCCGGCCGAGAGTTTCCTGAGCCGCCGACGTTTCGGGATAACTACGAAGGCCGAGCCGACGCCCTGAAGCAGAACCACCAGTCGGTGTTCAAGAATTTGACGCGGCACGACCTCAAGATGGTTCCGCCCGAAGGTCTGGTCGGGCAGGAGCGGCAACGTTGGATGGGTCAGGTGCCCAAAGAAGTGACCGTCCGCGAGAACGGCCAGGAGCGCGTCGTGCGCGGAGACGACCTCGACCGTTGGAAGTACAACCGCTACTTGCAGGACTATCTGGGCTGCGTGCAGAGCGTGGATGACAGCGTGGGTCAACTGCTCGACTGGATTGATGCCAACGGCCTCAAGGACAACACGGTGGTGATTTACACCAGCGACCAGGGATTCTTCCTTGGTGACCACGGGATGTACGACAAGCGCTTCATGTATGAGCCCTCCTTCCGCATGCCCTTCCTCATGCGATGGCCGGGCCACATCCGCCCTGGAACCGTCAGCGAGTCCCTGGCGGTCAACTGTGATTTTGCTCCGACATTCCTAGACCTGGCGGGGGCTCAGATTCCGGCGGACATGAACGGTCGGAGTCTGCGGCCCTTGTTCAGTGGTCCGCCTCCGGCCGGCTGGCGGCAGGAGGTTTATTACCGCTATTACCACGATCCGGGCCATCACAACACCCGGGCCCACTACGGGGTTCGGACGGCCACCCACAAGCTCATCCACTACTGGAAGATCGACCAATGGGAGCTCTTTGATTTGGTTCGGGATCCGAACGAGATGAAGAACCTCGCCAGTGACCCGGCCTCGCAACTGTTGATGGCCGACCTTAAGGCCCGGATCGTCAAGCTTCAGGCCGAATTGGGCGATACGGGTCAATTCGTAGACACGATTCCGGCCGACACCGTCGATCGTCGCCCGAAACAACTCGACCACAAGCACCCCGACTCGCAGCTCTGAGCCCGTGGTCGAGGCCCCCTGATATCAGAATTGGGCCGTCACGTGCGATGAAGGGTTGGAATTGCGAAATCACTCTTCCCGGTCTGCGCGTTCAAAAATCCGGAGAATTCGGTTTAAGGAGTCGTACAAGTCGGTGTTTTGTCGGAGATCCACGGTGTAGCGCCGGTCGGTATTGGCTAGATGGGTCGTGTGACCATCGATCCAAAGGACGGTGCTGGACTTCTGCTCATGGTGGGTCCGCGATCGTACATTGAACACGGCGATATCGTCCGAACAGACAAACTGAGTATCCGTGACCAACGCCCGGATGGGGACGCCCTCGGAATTGTTACCGGGTGAATCGAGACGCACGGAGGGCGGTGTTTCTGGAGGATTTTGGAACATCCCAGTGACTCCCGCATGGCGGTAATAGTAACTGCACTGGGCTTGATTCGTTCCAACCTTGGCCAATTCACTCCGAGCGTCGAGCGGTTGATCGGAGGCCGGGCAAAACAGAACCGCGGGCGTTTGACTCAGGGATTTTGCAAGCAAAAGCCCCAGACCGACAGGCCGACCATCACGGAGGGACAGCAGACTCGTTGGTGAGCCGGTGGATGGATAGAGTTCAGACGGGTGAGAGAAAGGCGGTGCCGCGGGGCCATAGGGCATCGAACCCGAATGGTCTTGGGCATACAGATGAATGGCGAGCCCCACCTGATGCAAATTCCCGATACAGACGGCTCTCTTACCGGCATTCCGCGCTCGTCCGAGCGATGGGAGTAGCAAGCCCGCGAGGATCGCGAGAATGGCGATGACCACCAGTACCTCGATGAGTGTGAATGCAGCAGGACGACGGTGTGAGGTGATTTCCCATCCTTTCATTTCATGAAATGGATCCGGTTGGATTTGGGAGACACCGCCTCAGGGCCGCCGGACGAACACTCGAATGAAACGTTGCCCCCGATCGCCGATGGGCAGGGTTTGTTCAATGGAGGTGTCGTTGGCGGTGAGCCCCAAGACCACCGGAGACCAGGCCAGCAAATCAGAGGACTCCATCAAATCGTAACTCTCACCCCGGCGTCCCGGCCAATTGATCGTCCAGCTCTGGGAGGCCGGGTCGACTCGGAGGGTCATTCGGGGCGCTTCAAGATCGGGAAGTTCCTGTTCTAGGCGGATGTTGTCCAAATCCCAATATCCCCCGCGTTCGGCGTCCTCGACTTGGGAGAGAAATCGAATGCCCATTGGATGTCCGGCCCAGGGATCGGTCGGCTGGACCAAAGGCGTGACCACGACCGCGTCCACGAACTGCTGGCGGTCGGGGTAAAGTGCCTGAGAATTGGTCACACGCGTGGTGCTGACCGAGTGGATCTTTCCGAGCTCGTCTCTCCAATACAGTTCGATGTCGATCGGTACTCCCGGTCGCATGCCACCGCCCTGTCCTAGGACTCCCACCCGCAGCGTGTAGCGACTGCCGATCTCGAATCGATGGGGAAAAGTCGGGTTGTTGGAGGAGTCGGGCGAGTCGGTGGAGGTGGCGTCTTTGAGCAAACCCACGCCGGGGATGGCAAACAGATACAGCGCCTGTTTCCCATCCATGTTCGAAAGATGGTCGGGGCTGCCAGGTGGGGTATTGCGGAAGACTCCTGCGAGTTGATCCCACAAGAAACCTCCGCCCTCGGGATAGTCTGCAGGACGGGCCGTCTTTAGCCACCCATCCACTCGGATGTTCACGAAATCGGTGGCGGGGCTCTCAAAGGACCCATTGGGGACTAAGAGAGCCCGCTTCTCCGCCTCCATCACCATCGGCATCCCCAGAACGATTCCTGTGAGAATTACCCCGATCCGGCCGACAGGGGAGTTTCTCATGTGTTTGGAGTCGTTCAAAGGGGAGGCCATGCAGCTCAATTGAGCAGTCGTCGCCGAGTGATCAATCCTAGGGCGATCGCCCCGACTCCGCCTAGCGCCCATGTGGAGGGCTCAGGGACGGCCGCCAAGCGAACACGGTCCAATTCCCAATAGGCGATGCCGGGTCCGCCGTTCTGGCTGATGGACGTCAACGACACACCGATCGGGCGCCCCAGCCAGGCATCTCCTGATTTCACTCCGGTGAGAGACACCGAATAATCTCTCAAAGTCGACCAGGCCGCGGTGTCGTCGGCCGCGGTAATGACAGTGCCTGTCACCGGAACTGCGTTGGCCCCATCGACGTAGAACAGGCCGATCTGAAGCTGCGTACCCGTTGTCAGCGCACCACCGCCACGAACAGCGACTTGTAGCGAGTAACTCATCCCCGGTGTGTAGGTGGCGGGCAAGACCTGATTGATTCCCACTCCAGGCAGTGCGAATAAGTAGGAAACCTGAGTGCCATCGGCGTTGGTGAGATGCCGCGGTTGACCTTCCGGAGGGTTGGGGAAGATGCCTGCCATTTGATCCCATTGCTCGCCAGTGATTCCGAATTGGGGAGGCGGGGCCGGATTTTTCTGCCACCCGTCGACGGTCGTCAGTGCGGGAAAACCCGCGGGAATCCGAGGGGATTCGAAGGAGTCATTGACGATGTTGATGGATTGGCCCAACAGGGAACCTGTCACCACACAAAGCATCGCTGCACGAGCGAATTGATTGGTCATGTTCAACGGATAAAGGCTACGAGCGCAGAGGTGCAAAGACGAGTCAAAAGCGGTCAATTTTGAAGGGACTGACAGGGTAAAAAACTAAATTGGGCCCCTGGATTTAAATAAAAGGGGACTCTTCAGAAAAGGGCTGTCACTTCCCCAGGACTGAGCAAGGGGCGGTACTCGATGGCCTCTCTCCCGATGAATCCCTCGCTCGAGGCCCGGACGACTTTCAGCAGCGAGTCTGCCGGACCGGTGATGGTGAGGGTTCCATCGGGATTCAGGCTGCAAGAGCTTCGGCTGTGGCGATGGTGCGCCACGGGGCTTACCGGTCTGAGAGACTCAGTCTTTTGGCTCGGGCAGCCAGCAGGCGAGGCCGGCGGCCGGGATGAACAGGATCGCCGCGTAAAGCAAGGCTTGGCGGACATCGCCCACTTTGGTGAACAGTCCGAAAAAGACTGTACCGCCTGCCGCGATGAGCCGACCGATGTTGTAGCAGAATCCGGCACCGGTCGTTCGGAGCAGGGTGGGAAATAGTGGCGGTAAGCACATGGTGAAGAGCCCGAACACTCCCTGGCACAGTCCGATAAAAAAGAATCCGATGAGGACGGCGAGGTGGGCTCGGGCTTCTAGGAATGTCACCCCCATGACCACGCCGTAGATGAGGCAGAAGGAGACGACCGCCTTGCGATAGCCCACTGCTCGGGCCACCGCCGCCGCCGCGTAATTTCCCAAGATCGAGCCCGCCATGAGAACCATGAGAGCGATCACGGCGGCCCGGTTTTGACCTGCGGACGAAAGGTCCCGGACCTCGGGCAAGTCGCGGATATACTTCTGCTGCCAGAACATGAAGGTCCAATGCGCGGTCAACGACACGCCACAAATGGCCAAGACGATCCACGTGGTTTTCGCGGCCGTCCCGCGAAACAGATCAGTCAGTCCGGGTGGTTTCTCAGAACCGGCCCGTGCGGCATGCCATTCGTCTGTTTCGGGAACCGCCCGCCGGATCCACAACACGATGAGTGCTGGGAAAACACCAACTAGAAAGATGTAGCGAGGCTCCGCGTTCTCAAAGAGGTAACCGAAGAAGCAGGCCAGCAGCACACCGATATTCACCGCGGTCTGGAGGGTGGCGGCGATCCACGGTCGCCAGCGTTTGGGCCAAGTCTCGGACAGCAGCGAGGCCCCGACGGCCCACTCGCCCCCGATGCCCAGGGCCGAGAGGAATCGAAACACCATGAGATGCCACCATTCGGTGGAGATCGCCGAGAGCCCGGTGAAGCCGGCATAACAGAGGATGGTCAGGCAGAGGGCTCGGCTGCGGCCCATGACGTCTCCGATGCGTCCGAAGAAGGCTCCGCCCAAGGCCCAACCAATAAGAAAGGCCGCATTAATGAGCGCGCCTTTTTCACCGACCTGCTTGTCGGTGCGGGGCAGGACCAACAACTGCGCCACGAACGGGGTCGCGACCAGCGTGTAAATGTGCATGTCCAGCCCGTCGAACATCCATCCCAGCCAAGCCGCCAGGCCGGACTTCTTCTGCTGTGAGGTCAGGGAGCGAAAACCGGTGGCTTCAGAAGTGGAGGACATGGCGCGGGCGGGTGGGGCACGTCAGTGAACCTCATCCTAGCCACCCACCTCAAGCCTGGGTTGTGCCGTGTCTTCTGGGCTACTTCAGTGCCTCACACTGGCGGCGCAGCGCCTGGTGGAGAATAAAGGCAGTGTCTGGGCCCACCGAATTCACCTCGCCATAGGGAGCACCTTGGGCTCCGAAGAGGTGCGGGGGCTCGGTGTCCCACTCCGATTTGGGCAGGATGTAGCCGATTTCGTCGTTGGCCAAACCTAGTACGAATTTGACCCGGCCGGGCATGAGTTCGCGCAA
>Ga0114969_10005381_pt1 | contig 10037 bp, 8 predicted proteins | sample M_130807_MF_Meta_FD_87316 | JGI IMG/M metagenome (GOLD analysis project Ga0114969, IMG submission 87316) | Freshwater microbial communities from Lake Montjoie, Canada to study carbon cycling - M_130807_MF_MetaG | ecosystem: Environmental > Aquatic > Freshwater > Lake | place: Lake Montjoie...
AACCCCTTTTTCCATACTTAGTCTGCCTGCAAATAAATAATAATCTTTACTAGTACTAGAAACTGTAGGAGTAATATTTAGATAATTGGCTTTATAAAAAACTTTATGTTGTTGAATACCTGACTGAATTAGCAATTCTTTGGTAAATAAATTAACTACAATGTATTTGTCTACCATGGTAAACCAAGTACGTATCCATTTATTAAAATTAACAGTAAAAGCAAGTAATAAAGAGGCGGGTAAGGATTGCTTAAAACATTTATATTTTATACCAGGATAAAAACTTTTTGCATTTTGACATTCAAAACATGGTTTCCCATTTCTAAAAAATGTAGCATTTAAACAAAAATATCGGTAATTATGAATAGTCATTATGGTTCTAACGCCAACCAACTTAGCCGCCCAAAATACTGAAGGTGATGCATTGTAATACAAGTTATGTACATGCATTACTTTAATGTTTTTAGAAATTAAAGTAAAAAGTACTTTGAAAAATGAAAATATATTAAAAACAGAATTAATGGCATATAAATAGGTCATCGGGTTATAGGGCTTAAAGTTTTTATTTTTAAAGGATAAATAATAAACTTTAAATCCGGCATTTCTTAAAGAAACTAATTCATTATTCACCACCGTATCTTCCCCTCCACTTAATAGATATTGGTTGTGTAGTAATAAAATATTTTTATTTTTCAAAGACTGTTAGTTTGTATTGATGGTCCTTTTAAAAACTACTAATAACTCCTTAGCTGTGTTTTGCCAAGTGAAAAGTTTTAAACGTTCTCTTCCTTTTTCTATGAGTGAAAATCTTAAAGCCGGCTCTTTGCAAATAAGCTCCATTTTTTCGAGTAAATCATTTTGATTATATGGATCAAAAGTTAATACTGCATCGCCACCAACCTCTGGTAAACATGAATTGTTTGCCACTAAAACAGGTAGATCAAACTGAAAGGCTTCCAATGTTGGAATACCAAAGCCTTCATTGAAAGAAGGAAAAACATAGGCAAATGCTTTTTGATAAACTTGTTTTAGCGCGTTTTCGCTCAAATACCCAGTTAAAATAACATCATTTTGTAATTGTAAATCGGCAATTAAATTCATGATATTTTTGGAATCATCAGATTCTACCCTTCCAGTACCCTTGCCTACCAAGATTAATTTATAATTAGTATAGCCCTTTATTTTGAATGCATGGAATACTTTTAACAAAAACAATAAATTTTTTCGTTTTTCAAATACCCCCACGTGTAAAAAATAAGGAGTTTCAGGTATTGTAAGTTTTATCTCTAAATTATGGCTTGAGGTTTGTGTCGTATCAAATATTTTCGGTCCTTCGCTGATGGTTACAACTTTTTGAATTGGTATATTTAATTTCTTATTGATTTGAGTTTTTGAATAATTGGTAGGCGCTATGATAAAACTTGACTTATAGGTAGCTGGTAAAGAAAATGTTTTATAAATAAGCATCCAATGTTTATTGTAATGATTGGGATACTCAAAAAAGAAAGTGTCATGGATAACTTGTACCGATTTAAAATTAATATGCAGCAAGGGCACATAATAATCAGTACAAAAGATAATATCACATTTTTTTAAATTTAATTGAATTGGTAATATTATTTGTTTCCAACATTGTAGTAAAAGATGATTGGTTAAAATTAAAAATATATTTTTCGATTTATAATTTGGAAAAGGACTCGCAAAAAAATGAAACTCAAATGCTTGATCATTTAGTTCCTTGAATTCTTTAGCAATAGATTCTAAATATGTTTTCTGTCCCGTTTGGGCATATTTTAAATCGGTAAGATCTACACCTACTTTAATCATTGACCATTTGTAGTTTTAACAATGCAGATTGTTTGGATACTAAATTGACGTAATAGCCTGTCAAGAACCAAACTAAATAACTAATATAGATATAAGACTCTATTTCGGAACTTACTAAAGGAAAAATCATGCCTATTTTTACTAAAAATAAAAACAAAGCTAATTTTTTTGTTTTGCCTTCATAAATTTTAAAACCATCATAGGCGATTTTGGTTATTTTATAATATATGAATAAATATAAAATCATGGGTAACAAACCTACTTGAACACCAATGATTAAAAACTCATTTTCTCCACCAAAGAAGGAAGTATCAGAACTTACTAAGTTCCCAATAGTACCAAGTCCAATACCCATTGGATAACTATAGATTGAAGTGATGGCCTCTGTCCAAGCCAATAAATGTGTTAAACTTGAACTATTGGTAAATAGGATGGTCCCCAAAAAGAAATTTTTAATTTCATCTTTAATGGAAAAAATAAAAAGAAATATTACTACTAAAAAAATATACTTCAATAATCTTGTCGCGTTTTTATTTTTGGTCACTACAGTATACATATATACAATTAACATATAGCCCATTAAAGAGGCCCTAGATAAAGCAAACAAAATGGATAAAATTGAAGCTATTATGGCTAAAAGCAAGAATTTATCAAATGAATAGGTATTATTTTTTGTTAATGATAAGCTTAAAATAACTGCAATAGTAATTAAAGTGGCTGCTGCATGTTCTAAAGGCATTGAATACAAACTTGCAAATCTTTTAAGTCCATTATCGGTTTCAAAGGTCCAGGATAAACCAAAGCTTCCGCTGGAATCCTGATTAAAATACTTTGTCATAAAATTCGCATACCCAGTAAACTTTTGTAAGTTTTGATTAGTAATCACTTCAAACAAAACAATCAAAGCAGCGAAAATAGCAACCAAACAAATTAGTTTGAAAATTTTGTCAATATTAATGGAATCAGTTGGTATCAATTTTCCTAAAAAATAAACAAATGGAAAAAACGCAATTGATTTTGTGGCCACTAATTTTTGATAGATACTCATTGGGCCAATCGGAAGCAAGATGTATACAAAAACCAAGGTACAATACAATAATAAAAGTTTGTCTATATTATTTAAACTAAATAAATTTCTATTTTTAAAAATTAAGACCCCCAAAGCAATAATTACTAGTATTTCTTTAGTAAATTGAAGAAATGGAATGATAGAACTTAAATTGTATAAAAAGGCAACAGAAAGTGTTGTTATATAAATAGGTAATGCAAAAATAAAAAAATATTGAACATTAGCTACTCTACTTGAAAATATCTGATAAAGAGCAAATAGAAAAATAGATAAATAAATAAATAGAAAAATAAACATTTTACAACAATTTATTTTTTCTAGTAAATAAATGATACAATTGAAATAATATTTTTTTTATTTGATCAACAAACCTATAGTCCGTACCCAAATAAATATATTTATTTTGTAATGAATGTCTATAGCCTCTTTCATGCCCTTTGCCATAAAATACATAAGTTTTTACCTTTAAAGCTGCAGCTAGTGTTGCAGTTCCAGTAGTAAAACAATAAATAGATTCAATAGATACAAGTATATTACAAAAATCAAAAATAGTTTTGGCGCTTAATACTGGCTGATCATCCAGCGCAATGGACCTATTGCCCAAAACCACCATTTGATAATTTACTTGGACATGGTTATTCTTGAACCAGTTTTCTATTAAGATATTTGACCTTAAATCCCCTGTGTAGGAAATAAAATTAGGGTCATAAACCACTGCTCCTTTTAAATCAGATTGTAAAATTGGTTGATAATAAATTTCAGGCTCATGCATTCTTTTATTATCCTCTAAGCCGTACAATAGCATTAAAGTATCTAATAAATTTTGTGTATCGGTATAATAAGTAGAAAAATGAAATATACCAGAATCATCAGTAAAGCCATCTACATATGGGTTAAGTTCCCAGATTAATTTTTTATAATCTTCGTTTCTAAATTGAGATTTGTTTGAAATTAATACAAGATCAAATGCATTTGTTTGTTTTGCAATTCGAGGTAAATGGCTGTAAAACAAATGATCCCCTAGGCCTCCTTTTTGTATTTCAATGATTAACGTTTTTTTCATTTATTAGAATCTATTTTTCCAATATTTAAAAAATACAAATTCAAAATATAATTTTTTGATAAAGTAAGTTTTATGTTCTAATTCAATGAATTTTTTTATTTGTCTTCTTTTGATTTGAGTAAATTCATTCTCAAATTTTTCTAAAATATTTTTTGCTAGTTCAATTTCATATTTTAGATATTGCTTATCTCTAAATACGCCCTTTAGTTGAACGACTATTCTGTTTAGCCTTGATTTTTTTTTAAAATTAGCAATAGTCATATTTTGTTCATGTTTCCTATAATCAAGTAATGGTTTGTCAATTAAATTACATGATCCAAATGAAAAAGCAATCAATGACATCCAAGCATCATGATTATAAATAGTTTTTTCAGGTATTTGTAATAAATAGTTGCGCATTATTGGATTAATCATAATACTGCACCCAAGCATCAAGCTTCCAAATAATACAGTTTGATAGGTATGTTGATATTTATCAATACCCATCTCTTTCATAAAACTTTGATTGATGGTATTGTTGGAGGCATCTATAAAAACTGCGTCACTGTATACTAAAACTGGAAATTTATCTGTTGCAAAATTTAAAATAGCGTTGAAATTTTCTTCTAATTTATTGTTGTGCCAAATATCATCCTGGTCACAAAAAGCGATATAATTATCTGAATGACAAAGGGAGGTTGCTTTCTTAAAACTAGCAACTACCCCTAGGTTAACTGGATTAATGACTAGTTTAATAATGGGTGCTAAAGCATGTGCTTTAATTATATTTACTGTTTCGTCTGTAGATGCATCATCATATATGACCAATTCCATGGGCATTTTTGTTTGAGCCGCAATAGAATCTAATTGCTCTTTTAAATATTTGGCCCCGTTATAGGTAGCCATTGCGATGGAAATATTCACTGTATTATAAATAAAGTATCCGTATTTTTATAGCCTAATTTTAAATGTAAGTTTTTAATTGAATCAGTACAAATGAGCAACCCGATTTCTGTAGCCTTGACTACTTTTAATGGAGAGAAATATATAAAGGAACAAATTGATTCAATATTAAATCAAACATTGCTTCCTAATGAAATTATTATATCTGATGATCATTCAACAGATAATACGATTGCCATTATTGAAGCTTATAATAACCCTATCTTTAAAATTTATCAAAATCAAAGTTCAATTGGTGTAACAGAAAATTTCAAAAAAGCTGTTGGCTTAACCCAACCAGGAAATTTGATTGCTTTGGCAGATCAAGATGATATATGGCACAACAATAAATTAGAAGTTTTATATGGTCAAATATTACCTTTTAAAGATACACAGATTCCAGTCATTGCTTATTCTGATTTAACCTTAGTGGATGAAAACAAAATCATCCTGAATGAATCTTTCTGGAATGAATTAAATCATCATCATCATGAGCATTGTTTAGAAACACTGCTCTTTGGAAATTTTATTACCGGCCATAGCATTTTAATGAATGCAAAAATGAAAGATTATTTTTTAGCTAAACCCAAAGATTTCATTTTACACGATGTTTGGATTGCTTTCATAGCCAATAGTTTTGGGAAAACAATTAAAATAAATGAACCACTTGCACTATACAGACAACACAGTCAAAATGTGAACTACAACTTAAATTTTAAAAAGCCTTCCTATCAGCAAGAACGTTGGAAGAAACTAAAAATGATTTTTGTAAAAAATAATTATTTAGAACAAGAATTTAAAATTGCTTCTGTATTTTATACACTTTACAAAAAGGAATTAAGCCAGCATCAATTATTACTATTTGAAGAATTTTTAATGGCTGAAAATAAAACTTTTCTATTCAAATATCTTTTATTGAAAAAATACTTTAAGCACCATTGGATCAAATAATTACTTCGTAGTAATATTGTAAATTGCAGTAATTTTTAAATTATCTATTGACCAGCTTCTATCACATGTCAATTCAAAAAATTCTCCAGCATCACTTGCTGAAAATTTAAAAGTTGAATCGGAGTGTATTATAGTTCGTTCCATTTTATAAAGAGAAGTGCCTCCTACAATTTTATAATACCTACAAGCTCCTTTTAAAGTAAGGTCAAATGCATTAGAGCCCGCTGGGTTTAATGTATAACCAGCATTGATCCAATTGGGATATGCTTGTTGACGATCCTTATTGTTTGAAAATCCAGTCACTAAAACTTCCCTATTATTAAATTCCATTTTCCACATATCGTTTCGCCAATTGTCATGTATGTATAAATCAAATTGAATATTCAGGGCATTATGCAAGGGTAAACTGTCTAGTTTAAGGTCAATTTTACTGTTATTGAAATCTCCTAAAACCTTAGTGCCATTATAATCTACAATATTTATATTCTTAAACAATTGAAATACACCATTGATATGACCTTGAACTTGAATCCCTTTTTGGTCATACAATTCGAAATTATTGTTGTAGACTTCCGAAATTTTAGGCACATTGGTTACCACTTCTTTGATACAGGATGCTTGCATTAATAAAAAAAAGCAACAAATAATTAACTTAATATTGGAGAAAATTTTAACCATTAAAGGAAGTAAATTTTAGAAATTTGAATAAAATTAATCTAATTCGTAGAGGTAAGATAAATATAAAAGCAAAAGCTACGCATCCTTAGTCACATTATTAAATCTAACATATTGATTATCATATGAATAGATAAAATTAGGAAAAGGCATTTCTATGGGGGATATTCTGTTCAAATTTAGTAATTTTTTTTTACATATTTGTAAAATTGAAAAGGACAAATTTTAACCAAAAGCATTGATTTACTGTTATTTAAATAACAGTTATTTTTTATAAATAAGGATATAAGGTACTTCTTTGAAAGAATAATAGTTTCTGTCTCTAATATCCAAGTATGGAGGGTTATGATCACCCATGATAATTATTTTATTCCATCTTCTGGTGTCTAGCTTTTGAATAAAACTTGACACTGTATTTTTGATCAATTTTAATTGATTCTGTGCTTCATTAGAAATAGGTAAAGATTCAATTTGTAATGTTGCCACTGGATTTTTTTCAACTACCTTAAGCTTAAAAGGCAAATGCGTATTTTCGGTTAACAAATAACTGAATGTTTTTTTATTATCCTTAGTTTTAAGTAACATATAATTAAACATATCAAGATCATCTATCGATGGGAATGGTGAATCTTCAATTATTTTAATTTTTTGATTATCGTTGTCTTTTATGTATGATTCTTTAAAGTTTTCATTTCGGACACCTATATTATGCCACCATATTTTACGGTTAAACATATTTTCAGAAAAAGAATGAAATCCATAAGTGGTGTATCCTTGTTTATTTTTATAATCAAAAATAGATATAATGTTATTGGTATCAGATTTATGATGTAGAAAATATTTATAATTTCCTTTAACACCTACCATTTGTCTCAATGCGGCAGATGTAGTGGGGCCAGCAAATGGACTTTTGCCCCAACTGAATTGATACTCTTTAATTTTTACTTGAGATGAAAGATAAGCCTGTAAAGACTCTTGAGTTTTGCTATCATTGATTAAACCCCAAGATTCGATTAAAACTACCAATTGATTACCCACGCTATCTTCTTTAAAATTTTTAAAAACAACAGGTTCTTCCTTCAATTTTATTACCGTTACGGGATTAATAAAAGATTGATAAATTTGCTCCCAATAGTGTAAACCTATAGATTTTGCAATATTTTTTTGAGTAAAAGTATAAGTATCATTTTTGGCATTAAGTTTACTTGATCCATTGATCACATCTATTAAAAAGATTATTACATAAACCAAAATCATACTTTTTAAAATAGCATTTTTGTTTGACTTTGCGCTTAATGCAAATTTTTTTAAAATGATATAAATTATATATAAATAAATTATTAAAGAAATAACATAATATAAATGCTGCCAACTAATCTTATACTCTTTAATGAATTCTAAGCTAGCAATCAATTCATTTAAAGTAAATAAATAAATATTTGAAATAATGTCCAAAAGATCCATCATTAAAAACAAGACAAATAAAATAAAGCTTGTCTTATAATTTTTCGCATACATCAAAGCCAATAACACCAATCCATATTCATAATAAAATACAGACCTAGGTAAATAAATGAAAAAGCCCAATAGCCCTAATGAATTAATCACTAGAAATAAGAGGGTAAATTGAACCCAAGGCTTTTTAAATAAATTCTTTAATAACATAGATAATTAGAAGGGTATAGAGCATGGCCAATACATCATCTGCAACAATGCGCATGCTTTTGGTTAATTTGACGGTGGTTTCTATTTTTTTGATGCCTAGGGGTTTTACTATATCAAAGAATCTAAAGAATACAAAGCCTAGGCTCCATAATAAGATGCCCTGTATAGGTAGCATCCAGAATAATAAAACCGCAATGGTTTCATCGATGGTATAATAAGAAATATCTTCTTTTTGATACAATTGTTCAAACAATGGATAACAAAAAAAATGTACTAAAATAAATAAAAGCGTAACCGCTAATTTTATTTCGATGGCCGTGGCTGAAAAATAATACAAAATTATAAAGGAGGCCAAAGTACTAATGGTACCTGGCATTTTTTTTATTAGATAAGCGGTACCAAAACTAGACCCAATCAGATACACGATTTTATCTTGTATATTTTTTTCAACTGAACTAATCACTGCAAAATAACTGTAAAATAAAATTAAACTCTCCCCTAATAAAACCATTGCTGGGTATACGTTTGATTGTAATGATGGATTGTAATTTTTATAAGAAATAAAAATGATAAAAATATAAAATAAAAATGTTTTTATTTTTCCATAACTATTGGAGCTGCCTTCAATTAATTTAAAACTTCGCCCTAGCACCACAAAAATTTCTCTAAGTACAAACAAAACAATAAACCACAATGGCAAGACGGATAACTGATAATAAAAATATAAAAAGGCAATGGCTACTATTTTATCTACCCACTGATCTAAATTTTTTCCAAAATTAGTGGCACATTGCCAGGTTCTTGCCAAATAACCATCCAAATAATCGGAAAGGCCTACCCCAATACTTACCATCAAAATTAAAACAGGATCTGGATGAATGAATAAAACCACCAAGGCAATCAACCTTAATAAGGTTACTGCATTCACTATTGTTCTTTGTAAAATAAATTTATTCTTAGGCTCAGTGCTCACAATAATATTATCTATTAACTATTAAGCTGTTGGACAAGGACTTAAGCTGATAGTTTAATATTATAAATATAAAGTATATTTATAATATTATAGATATTTGTCGAATTTTATTTTCTTTCTTCTACCTACTTAACCTATAAATGGTAAGGGCTGCTCTTTTAATTAAATAAGGAAGTTCGTTTAAATGAATGGTTTCACCGGGGGCATGGGAACCCTTGCCTGAGGATCCTAGTCCATCTATACAATCTACATAGGCAGCGATATAAGAAATATCACCAGCGCCACGTGAACCTGGATCGCCTGCTACTGTGGAACCAGCGCCCATGGCGGTAGTGACTTCACTAATTACTTCGAGCACTTTATTATTGCCATCAGTGGGTGCCATACTTGGTATGCCATCTTCAAATTCAATACTGGCCTTAGTGCCTGGTAAACTATGATCTACAATGGCTTGCATTTTTTTTCTTGCATTGATTTTTTGTTGCTCCGTTAAAAAACGTAAATCGCCTGTCACAGTTACCGCTGGTGATATGATATTGGTTTTTCCAATGGCATTACCTGTGGCCTTTGTGGCATCATAATTGGTTTCGGATCCACCAATAAATACACCCGGATTAAAAGTTAAATATTTTTCTGTACTTAATTGTACTCTAAATTCATTCACAATTCTGGCTGCTTCATAGATGGCTCCATAACCAGCACTTGGCGTAAACACCCCCGAACTATGTCCTGTTTTTGCTTTTACATTTAATAGCCAACTACTGGCGCCACGGCGTGCAGTGGCTACTGAATTTAATCCGTTGGCGCCTTCAAAACCCAGGGCAATATCGGTTTGCTTAGCGCTTTCTATAAAATCTCCTCTACTTATATCAATAGGTGTGCCTGCATGTTCT
>Ga0114969_10005382_pt1 | contig 10035 bp, 5 predicted proteins | sample M_130807_MF_Meta_FD_87316 | JGI IMG/M metagenome (GOLD analysis project Ga0114969, IMG submission 87316) | Freshwater microbial communities from Lake Montjoie, Canada to study carbon cycling - M_130807_MF_MetaG | ecosystem: Environmental > Aquatic > Freshwater > Lake | place: Lake Montjoie...
CTTTTGTATTTCACCCTTTATTTATACCTACCTATTTTATTTTATATTTAATTAAAGTAGTACCATTTGAATTTGTAGGAATTACCGATTGGCAATTGCAGTTACGTGTTTTTAGTGTGTTTTGGTTGACTGCTTTTTTTCCTGCTTTCGCAGTTTTTTTACTTTGGAGATTAAAATTCAGTGAATCTATTTTTTTAAGAACACAAAAGGATCGAATTATACCCTATGTTATTGTCATGTTTTTTTATTGGTGGATGTATTATTTAAGTCGTAATTTTTCAGACCAGCCTATCGTATTAAAATATTTTTATTTTGGCGTTTTCATCGCAAGTTTCTTAGGGCTCATCGTTAATAATTTTATAAAAGTAAGTTTGCATGGCATGGGGATTGGAGGCCTGCTTACGGCTGTAATGTTCGTTGCGATAAAATATCCAATCAATAATATTGTATGGGATATAGCAGTACTATTTATTGCTGGCATTGTGATAAGTGCAAGAATGATGGTAAGTGATCATACAAATAAAGAGCTAACTATTGGCTTAGGCATAGGGATTATTACACAAACACTTGCTTACTTTTGGGTTGGGTAACATTAAATTATAACTATGTGGCATAAACTAGCAGAATTCATTTTAAAGTTTAAGGTATATTGCTTGGCTTTTTTATTGGTCATCACCATTGTTATGGGCTATTTTGCTGCACAAGTAAAATTGAGTTATGAGTTTACAAAAGCTATCCCAGATGATAATCCTAAGTTTGTTATTTATAAGGATTTCGTAAAAAAATTCGGGATTGATGGTGCTACACTTGTCGTAGGCTTTACGACCAATAAAATGTACACGAAGGAAGTATTTAACCAGGTACATGAATTGCATCAACAAATAAAACTAATCCCTGCAGTTACAGAAGTATTAAGTGTTCCATTCGCCTATGAATTGCAAAAGGACAGTATTGAAACCAAATTTAATGTTCATCCTGTATTTTCAGCACCTTATAAAAATGACAGTTTATTACTAGCGGATGCACAAAAATTTGAAAGCTTACCCTTTTATAAAAATCTATTATACAATAAGGATAGCAACGCATTTATAATGGCTGTGAGCTTTATTCCCGATTCTATAAACACGGGTGCTCGAACAAGGATTATTCGTTTATTGGAGGAAAAGCTGAATGCCTTTTCAAAGCAAACGAATTTAACCATTCACTTAAGTGGCTTACCCTATATTAGAACCATTATTGCGGATCGTATAAAAAAAGAAATGGTATGGTTCTTAGTAGGTTCGCTTTTGTTATCTGCGATTACATTATTACTTTTTTTCAGATCCATACCCGCTACCTTAATGAGCTTAGCGGTGGTAGCGATGGGGGTTATTTGGAGTTTTGGCACCATGGTTTTGATGGGGCAAAAAATTACCTTATTAACCGCCTTAATACCGCCATTGGTGGTGGTTATTGGTATTCCCAATTGTATCTATTTTTTAAACAAATATCATACTGCATATAAGGAGACCAATGATCGCTCTGCGGCTATTATTCAAATGGTGAGTAAGATGGGTATTGTTACTTTGTTTTGTAATATCACTGCTGCCATTGGTTTTTTTGTATTCGCCTTAACCAAAAGTCCATTATTGAAAGAATTTGGTTGGGTTTCGGGTATCAATATCATGGCTTTATTTTTTATCAGTTTGTTTTTTATTCCACCCGTACTTAGTTATCTGAATCCACCTGCTCCGAAACATGTTAAATACTTAGATAATAAATATTTAACACACTTATTAGTTAAGATTGAACGTTGGACATTTAATCATACGAAGTGGGTTTTTGGTATCACTTTAATTTTAGTGGTGTTTTCAATTGCGGGTGTTTTGAAAATTAAAAAAGAGGCATTTATCGTAGATGATCTTCCTAAGAAGGACAAATTATACACCGATTTAAAATGGTTTGAACAGAACGCTGGTGGTGTAATGCCTTTAGAAATTGTTATTGACACCAAAAAGAAAAACGGGTTAATTCGAAGTACAAAGCCGTTGGATCATATTGAAACCTTTCAGCAATTTTTGCTTACGCAACCTGAATTGGGTAAACCCCTGGGTTTAACAGAAGGCATCAAATTTGCAAAACAATCATTTTATGATGGTGATTCAAATTCTTATTCAGTACCGACAGGCACAGAGATGGCATTCATTGCACCTTATTTAAAACCTGTTGCCGATAAGGGAAAATCAAAAGCCAACGCAGCTAAATCACCAACTGCTTTATTAAATAAATTTATTGATGCAGATAAAAGAGCAACAAGGATCAGTGTGAATATGAAGGATATTGGTAGTGCACAATTACCGGTATTTTTAAAACGTATGGATAGCGCTACACAAGCAATTTTTGATACTGCCAACTACCATGTACAAATTACAGGTAGTAGCGTTACATTTTTAGAAGGAAGTAATTTTATCATTAAAGGTTTGGGTGAATCTATTTTTTGGGCTTTTCTATTAATTGCCATTTGTATGCTTTTTTTATTCAGGTCCTTTCCTATTCTTATGTGCTCGCTTGTGCCCAATGTGGTACCATTGCTAATTACAGCAGGATGCATGGGTTGGATAGGTGTATCATTGAAGCCATCCACGGTTTTAGTATTTAGTGTGGCATTGGGTATTGCCATTGATGTTACGATCCGCTTTTTAGTAAATTACAAACAGGAATTACCAAGATTAAACAATCAAGTTAATAGTACGTTAATACAAACGATTAAAAATACAGGCATCAGCATTATTTATACTTCCATGGTATTAGTTGCCGGCTTTGTGATATTTTGTTTTAGTGAATTTGGAGGCACGAAGGCATTAGGATGGCTTACTTCATTAACATTAGTGGTGAGTACACTCACCAATTTAATACTGTTACCCGCTTTGATAAAAACTTTTATAAAGCAGAAATAAAAAGTGGATGATTACTATTTGATATTGCAATAGTAATCATCCACTTAGCGTTAATTTATTAGCGATGAATTATTTTTTAAGGAAATAACTTAGCTAAGGTTTCTTGTAAGGTTTGTCCTCTTAATTCTGTCGCAATAATTTTCCCGGTAGGATCTACTAAAACATTAAATGGTATCCCTTCTATTTGGTAGGTATTTACAACACTACTTTCCCATTTTTTCAAATCACTTACTTGTAACCAATTCAATTTGTCATTGTTGACCGCTTCCAACCAATCTGCTTTGTTATCATCTAAGGATACGCCTAAAACGGTAAAATTTTTATTTTTAAATCTCTCATACGCCAACACTACATTTGGGTTTTCAGCACGACATGGTCCGCACCAACTCGCCCAAAAATCAACCAATACATATTTGCCTTTTAAACTACTGAGGGTAATGATTTTACCATTGGCATCCTGCATCGCAATTTCAGGGGCCATTTCGCCAGCATTTAAAGGACTTGCTTTCGTATTAGCTTGTACCTGTGCGTTTATTAAATTTGCAAATTCAATAAGTGGGGTTGACTTTGTTTTTTCAGCTGCTGCTTTTGCTAAGGCCAATATTTTTGCGGATTCCATGGATCTTAATCCCAATCCTAAAGTATAATAAATCAAAGCTGGGCTTGTTGCACTTGTGATCGAAGCCTCTACAAAATCATTTAAATTTTTGATTTTATCTACTTTTTGTTTTTGTAACCAAAATATAGTGCTGTCTTTTCCCTTTTGCTTTTGAAGTGCATCTAAATTGTATAGCGTTGCAAACAGAGAGGAATCTTTTTGTCTGTATTGTTTTAAAAATTCAAATAAATTGGATGTGCTATTAGATCCCTTCACACTATAAGTGGAATAATTAGTAGCATCTGCACTTATTTTAATATTATCATCATCGTTGATGAAAATGATCTCGAATTCCTTGTCTGTAGCCAAACGATAAATGCCTTCTTGTTTTGCTATAAACTGAAATTCGTAATTTCCTGTTTTGTCAATGGTGATTGAATCTAAGGTAATAATCGGTTTGCCGCCATAAGGCACTTCCTGTAAAAGTAACTTTTGATTTTCCGCATTTTTTATATTCCCAGATACAGCATAATTGCCACCACTTTCATTCGTTTTGCATCCTGAAATCAATAGGGTGCAACCAAGTATACCTGTGAAAATTAATTTTGAAAGCATATTGTTATTTTTATAAATGATTTTATTATTTCAGTTTTTGTTCTAAAAGCTGCATGGTAATTTTAGGATCTGCCTTTCCTTGACTGAGTTTTTTTACTTCGCCAGTAAACAGACCTATGAGACCCTTTTTACCTTTTTTATATTCAATGATTTTTTCAGGATGCATTAATAACACTTGATCTACCCATATTTCGATTTCATCGCTTGAATTAGATTGTAATAAATTATTATTTTTAGCATATTCCCTAGGAGACTGCATCTGTTGCATCACTGCTTTAAAAACGCTACCACTTGCCATTGAAAAACTTAACTCATTACTTGCCACTAAATCTAATAGTTCAACCAAATAGGGGATAAAGGGTAGGAGTGTATTGTAGCTGGTATTGGTTTCATTTAAGTATTCTCTAATAGGGCCTAATATCCAGTTCGCTGCTGATTTGTATTGATTAGTTTGCCTCGTCCATGCTGCATAAAAATCCGCTTCTTCTTTATTTTCACATAACTGCTCTACATCATATGCTGATAAGGCGTAGGTATCTTTCCATGTATTTTTTAATACCCCTGGCAATACAGGCATCGCATTTTCAATGTCCTTAATATATTGTTGTGTTAATTGGAATGGTGCTAAATCCGGATCTGGGAAATACCTATAATCATTGGCGTCCTCCTTATCTCTTATCGAAAAGGTAGTATCATTATTTGCGTCAAAGCTTCTTGTTTGCTGTAATATGGTACCCTCTGTTTCAGTAATTTGAATCAATCTGTCAATCTCAAATTCAATCGCTTTTTTTATATTCCGAATTGAATTTAAGTTCTTGACTTCTACCCTGGTGCCCAATTTTGTTTCTCCTTTTAATCTGATGGAAATATTTGCATCACATCGTAAACTGCCTTCTTCCATATTACCATCACAAACGCCAATCCATCTAACCAATCGACGGACTTCAGAAACAAACAAAAAAGCATCTTGTGCCGAATGAATGCAGGGTTCTGTTACCATTTCAACTAGGGGAGTACCTGCTCTATTTAAATCAATATAAGTGTCAAGATCAGAAATATCATGAATACTTTTTCCCGCATCCTCCTCTAAATGAATTCTATTTAGCTGGACTATTTTATCACCAGCTTCTCCTTTAATCGTAATTGCACCTCCCACACAAATAGGTGTGGTATGTTGTGTAATTTGATAGCCTTTAGGTAAGTCGGGATAAAAATAATTTTTTCGCGCAAAGTAATTATTGTTTTCAATGCGAGAACCACACGCAATACCTAGTTTAATAGCGTATTCAACTGCTTTTACATTTGTTTTAGGCAGGGTTCCTGGATGCCCCATGGTGATTGGGCTAATATGGGTATTGGGTTCAGCGCCAAAGGAAGCAGCATCACCACAAAACAACTTGCTCTGTGTTGCTAATTGTGCATGAATCTCTAAACCAATGACAGCTTCATATTTTTCCGCAATTCCCATGCAGCAAAAGTACAATTATTTAGGGCTTAATTTTACTTAAAGTGAACTAAAAAAAACACCCCGAAACTTACTGTTATATTAGTAAGGGTCGGGGTGGGCGCGTGATTTATAAATATGGCCTTACAAATCGGCTGTTTTAAGCTTCTTCGGAATTTTCACTTCAATCACAGTTTTTTTACCATTTCTTGTAATATTAAATTTGAATACAGTGCCTTCTGTAGCCCCTTTGATGATTGGCTTAATGCCATCCACATCTTTTACTTTTTTATCATTCACTTCTGTGATAATGTCATTTTCCCTTAGCCCCGCTTTCGCAGCTGGTGAATTTTCACTTACCGATGAAATTTTAACACCTTCGTTTTCTTCTACATCCTCCACACTGATGCCTAATTTTGGTTTTTCAATATTGCCAAAAATATTATTTAACTCTGGCATTTGCGGGAGTTCAAATCCAAATCTTTGCATTCCATTATTACCTCTGCCTCTAGGTGTGTTGGGTACGAAGTTAGGTTCAATAGTTATCCCTTGATTAGGCATGCTATAGCTAAATGTTTGGGCTTTATTTTTTTCTAGTTCGGCAGTCAATTTTGTTTTAGTACCATTTTTTAAAATACTAATTTGTACTTTATCAGCCGGCTTGAATTTACCAATAGCATCATACAAATCTTTTGGTCCAGTAATTTTTTCGTCATTAACATTCGTAATAATATCATCTTTCTTAAGGCCTGCTTTTTCTGCTGGACTTCCTTTGCTAACCTCATTAATTTTAGCACCCAATTCATTGTCTTCTGATAGCACACCCAAAAAAGCTGCATTGCTTTGAGTAGGTGTTGCAAAAGTTAAACCATTCATATCTAGCTCGCCATTCATGTCCAATGGCTTACCTTCCACTAAATTATTTCCTTTACTATTTTTACCAATTGTTCCCATTCTTTTTAAAACTACGCCATTTTTGCCTTGGCCATTGATTCTTGGATCATTTTCGTCTACTGCTTCACCATTGATGGTAATTTTATCTCCATCAATTAACACATTAATTTCTTCTTTATCATCAGCGTCATTTTCTTGTTTTACGCCTTTGTTATTTTTTAAGCTTTTCCCTTCTTTGGTCAGCACTTTAACTGTGACTTCCTTTAGCTCCTTTTCATCTTTGCTTGCGGCCTCCTTATTTTTCTTTTTGGTCGTAATAACGATAACACCATTTGCCCCTTTTGCGCCATATTGTTTCGTGGCAGATGCGCCTTTTAAAACATCGATTTTTTCAATATCGTTAGGGGAAATCTGATTAATATTTTTTAATTCTTTACCATCCACGATATATAAGGGTGTTTGTCCATTTACAACAATGCTGGTGTCTCTCGGAATATTTTTTACAACAACAACAGTTGGCTTTCTAAGATCTAATTTTAAGTTTTGTTTTTCACTTGTTTGCGCAAAACTTATTTGTGCAATTACACACACCATAAAAAAACTGGTTACTTGCTTGATCATATTTTTATATTTAAATAAAGAGGTATTTATCCAACAAATGTAGGGAATTTAATTAACTACGAAACAATTCGCAAATGTTAAATTTTAGTCAATTTCAAGATTTTTGTGCACTGCCCCAAAAAATAAAGCCTTATCAATATTTGATAAGGCTTTGATAATTAGCTAGATAGTTCATTTAAAGCATGGCTTTTATTACTTCAATCACTTTGTCAAGCTGTGTGTTATCCTGTCCGCCTGCGCTCGCAATGGTTTTTTGACCACCGCCACCACCTTTAATTAATGGGGCAATTTTTTCCTTGATAATTTGAGGTGCCTGCCAGTTTTTTTGGTTGACTAAGGATTCACTAATTGCTAAAACTACATTTGCCTTTTCGTCCACTTTACTGGTCATTACAACTACGGAGTTAGCGTGTAAAGCGCCAAGTTGTTGTGCTAATTTTTTCAAATGATCTGCACTGCCCAATTGTAATTGCACCCCTAAAAATTGTATCCCATTCACTGCAATAAATGCAGTACTATATTTTTCAAATAATTCATTGACTAATAATGCTTCCTGACTTTCCAATTTTTTAGATAATTCTTTTTGACTCGTTTGTAAGAAAACGATGGTATCATTTAAAACATCCGTACTTGTATTTTCATTCCAGTCAGGTGCTTTAAATTGAATATTTATTTTTTTAGCAATACTTTCACATGCTTCAGACAGTTGCACAATTTGTTTATGTAATTTTTCTTTTACTTCTGTTAAAAATAGTTCCGCAGCTTCACCAACCACGCCTTCAATCCTTCTTACGCCTGCTGCAACAGAAGCTTCCGCCTTTAAAATAAAGTGACCAATTTCACCTGTGTGACCTACATGTGTTCCACCGCATAACTCAATAGAATAGGTAGGATCCATGACAACTACCCGAACTTTATCTCCGTATTTTTCTCCAAATAAAGCCATGGCGCCTAATTGAATGGCATCGGCTTTGTTCATTTCATTAATCACTACTGGAATATTTGCTTTTATTTTTTCATTCACTAAAACAGTGACTGTATTTATTTCTTCTGGGGTCATTTTAGCAAAATGAGAAAAGTCAAAACGTAGTTGTTCTGCATTGACCAAGCTACCTTTTTGCGCAACATGCTTTCCTAATACATTTCTTAAGGCTGCATGTAATAAATGTGTTGCCGAGTGATGAAGTGTCGTATTTTTTCTTTGTGTAATAGCCACTTGTGCTTTTACTTTTTCGCCAATTACATTTGGAATCGTATCTGTAAAATGAATAAAAAGATTATTCTCTTTTTTTGTATCTGTTACTTGTAATATGGTGCCATCTTCAAAGGTTAATGTACCACAATCGCCCACTTGTCCTCCACTTTCTGCATAAAAAGGGGTCTCACTCAATACCCATTGATACGCTTCCTTACCTTTTGCTTTTACATGACGGTATTTAATAATGGTGCTATTTGTTTCCATTTGTGTATAGCCAACAAACTTAGTTTCAGCATCTTCCTTTACTTGTATCCAATCACCAGTGTCAATGGCTGTAGCCGCACGGCTTCTATTTTTTTGTTGCAACATTTCCTTTTCAAAACCTGCTTCATCTACCAGTAAATCATTTTCACTTGCAATTAACCTAGTTAAATCTACTGGGAATCCAAAAGTGTCAAACAACTCAAACACTAATTTACCTTCAATAGTCGCGCCTTTTGAATGCGTTTTTACAATATCATCTATTCGTTTTAATCCTTTTTCTAATGTCCTTAAAAATCCTTCCTCTTCCTCTTTCACTACCTTAGTTACAAAATCTAATTGCGCGGTTAATTCAGGAAATACGTGTTCAAATTGTTTTGCCAATAAGGGCATGAGTTGGTGTAATAAGGGTTGCTTATAATCCAAGTAGGAATAATAATAACGCACAGCTCTTCTTAAAATTCTTCTGATTACATAACCTGCACCTGTGTTTGCTGGTAACTGTCCGTCTGCAATTGTAAATGCAATGGCTCTGATGTGATCAGCTAAAACTCGAAATGCAATCGCTTGTTTGCTATCGCTAAAGTCATATTGCTTTCCTGTGATTTGTGCTACAGTATCAATGGTCCCTGTAAAAACATCGGAATCGTAATTGCTTTTCTTATTTTGGATTACTCTTACTAATCTTTCAAATCCCATACCCGTATCTACATGCTTATTAGGAAGTGCTTCTAAGCTGCCATCTTTTTTTCGGTTGTATTGTATGAATACATTATTCCAAATTTCAATTACCTGTGGATGATCCTTGTTGACTAAATCACGACCTGGTATTTTTGCAATTTCTTCCTCGGAACGCATGTCCACATGTATTTCACTACAAGGACCACATGGTCCAGTGTCACCCATTTCCCAAAAATTATCTTTTTTATTGCCGTAAATTATTTTATCCTCAGAAACCCATTTTTTCCAATGCATTAAAGCCTCACTCGAGGCTGGTAAATTTTCGGATGCATCACCTTCAAAAACTGAAACGTATAATTTAGCTGGATCAATACCATATACTTTGGTTAATAATTCCCAACTCCATTCAATGGCTTCCCCTTTAAAATAATCGCCAAAGCTCCAGTTTCCTAGCATTTCAAACATGGTATGATGATAGGTATCTACACCCACTTCCTCTAAATCGTTGTGTTTGCCGCTGACACGCAAACATTTTTGTGTGTCTGCAATACGAGGATGACTTGGTGCTTGATTGCCTAAAAAATAATCTTTGAATTGATTCATTCCCGCATTGGTAAACAATAGCGTAGGGTCGTTCTTCACGACAATCGGAGCCGAGGGTACAATTGCATGGCCTTTAGAAGCAAAAAAATCTAAAAACTGTTGTCTTATTTCTGAACTGGTCATCATGTCGGTGAATTTTAAGCAGTGTTCATCTTAAAAAGCTATATTTGTAATGCTTTTTTTA
>Ga0114969_10005383_pt1 | contig 10035 bp, 16 predicted proteins | sample M_130807_MF_Meta_FD_87316 | JGI IMG/M metagenome (GOLD analysis project Ga0114969, IMG submission 87316) | Freshwater microbial communities from Lake Montjoie, Canada to study carbon cycling - M_130807_MF_MetaG | ecosystem: Environmental > Aquatic > Freshwater > Lake | place: Lake Montjoie...
CGATCCAGGAACTCATACATGCGCTCGCCCCGCAACGTGACCATGGCGCCGATCGGGAGATTCTTGCGCAGCTTGAACTGCGCGATCGACTTGGTCGACCGGGTGATCTTGGCCTTCTGGCCCGTGATCTTGCCCAGTTCCTCAGCGCCGGTGTCCACGATCTTCGCGTTCTGCGTGCCTTCGCCGAGTCCCATGTTCAGGACCACCTTCATGACCTTCGGCACGGCCATGACGTTCTTGTAGCCGAACTCCTTGGTGAGCCCCGGCACCACGTCGTTGGTGTAGTGCGTCTTCAACCGATTCATTTGTCCACCACCGAGCCGCTCTTGCGGCTGATTCGCACTTTCGTGCCGTCGTCATGCACGCGGAAACCCACGCGCGTCGGCGACGAGGAATCCGGATCCACCAGCATCACGTTCGATGCGTTGATGGTCGCTTCGCGCTCGACAATGCCGCCCTTCACGTTCTTCTCTGGATTCGGCTTGGTATGACGCTTGATGAAACCCACGCCCTCAACGATGACGCGATTCTTGACCGGATCCACCCGCAGCACACGGCCACGCTTGCCCCGATCGCGCCCGGCAATGACGAGCACCTGATCGTTCTTTCGAATCTTCATGACGTTTACAAAACCTCCGGCGCGAGCGAGATGATCTTCATGAACCGGCGCTCGCGCAGTTCGCGGGCCACCGGCCCGAACACGCGCGTTCCCACCGGCTCGCCCTCGGCGTTGATCAGCACCGCCGCGTTCCGATCAAACCGGATGTAGCTGCCGTCCTTGCGGCGCAATTCCTTGCGCGTGCGGACGATCACGGCCTTCACCACCGAACCCTTCTTGACCGCGGACTCGGGCGTGGCTTCCTTCACGGAAGCCGTCACGATGTCGCCGATGCTGGCAAATCGGCCAGTGGATCCGCCGACCGGGTTGATCACCGCAATTTTGCGGGCTCCCGAATTATCGGCGACGTCGAGAATCGATCGCATCTGAACTGACATGTCAGGCTCCTAAACAGTCTTCGCTTTGATGACGACGCGCGTCACCACCCAGCGTTTGCGGCGGCTGAGGGGACGCGACGGCACCATGGCCACCGTATCGCCCACCTTCGCTTCGTTGTTCTCGTCATGCGCCATGAAGCGCGACGTGAACTTCTGCTGCTTGCCGTACAACTCTTCGCGCACTTTGCGCTCGGTCGTCACGACGACGCTCTTGTCCATCTTGTTGCTGACGACCTTGGCCAGAACTTCTGATTTCGCCATACCTAGTCCTTCACGCCTTTCTCACGCAGCACGGTCTTCACGCGCGCGCGTTCTCGACGCAGCGGCTGCACCTTGCCGGCCGATTCGGTCTGGCCCATTGACAACTGCAGACGCACGCGGAAGATCTGATCGTCCAGATCCTTCGACTTCGCGCGCAAATCCTCAGCCGTCAATCCGCGGAGCTCTGTCAGTTGCTCGGCGACCTTCATGACACCCTCTCTTCCGCAAACCGCAGTACGAACCGCGTCTTCATCGGCAGCTTGGAGGACGCCAGGCGGAATGCTTCCCGCGCTTCGGTCTCCGTCACGCCTTCCATCTCGAACAGGATTCGGCCCGGCTTGATCACCGCCACCCAGCCTTCAGGCGCGCCCTTGCCCTTACCCATTCGCGTTTCCTGCGGTTTCTTGGTGATCGGCTTGTCCGGGAACACACGAATCCAGATCTTGCCGCCGCGCTTGATGTTGCGCGAGATCGCCACACGGGCCGCTTCAATCTGCCGGTCCGTCAACCACTTCGGCTCCATCGTCGCCAGGCCGAAATCGCCAAACGCCACGGTGTTGCCCTTCCACGCCAACCCGCGCATACGTCCGCGCTGCTGTTTGCGGTACTTAACTTTCTTTGGCATCAACATGACTGATACCTCTGCTTAACCGCGCGCCGCACGACGCGGCTGCCGGAACTCTTCTTCGCGACCTACTTTGGCGGTCAACTTCTCGCCCTTGTAGAGCCACACCTTAACGCCGATCGCGCCATACGTCGTAAACGCTTCTGTGAAGCCGTAGTCGATATCCGCGCGCAACGTCTGGAGCGGCAGCTGTCCGTGGAGATACCACTCAGACCGCGCGATTTCCGCGCCGTTCAACCGACCCGACACGCGCACCTTGATGCCCTTGGCGCCGAACCGCAGCGCGGACTCGACGGCCTTACGCATCGCGCGGCGGAACGCAATACGCTTCTCGAGCTGCATGGCCACCGACTCGCCGATCAACTGCGCGTCGAGTTCCGGCTTCTGGATCTCGAGAATGTTGATGAACACCTCGCGACCCGTTTCCTTCTGCAGTTCCTGACGCAGCTTGTCGACTTCGCTGCCCTTGCGGCCGATGATGATCCCCGGGCGCGAGGTGTGCAGGTCGATCTTCAGCTTGTTGGCGGCGCGCTCGATCTCGATGCGCGACACGCCGGCGTGCGCAAACCGCTTTTTGAGGTCCGCGCGCAGGCGGATGTCCTCATGCAGCAGCTTCGCGTAGTCCTTGTCGGCAAACCAGCGCGAGCGCCAGGTCTTGTTGAAGCCGAGCCGGAATCCGTAGGGATGAACCTTCTGACCCATCTGTTACTCCGCCTTCTTCTTCGCGCGAGCCGTTGGCTCGGTCGCGGCACGCATGGCTTTCGCCGGACGCTCTGCCACCGCCACCGTCAAATGCGCAGTGCGCTTGACCACGCGGAACGCACGGCCCATCGGGGCAGGACGCACACGCTTCATGCTCGGGCCCTGATCGGCGAAACACGCCGACACGAACAACCGATCGACGTCGCCGCCGTATCCATCCTTCTGCTGCGCGTTGGCGATCGCCGACCGCAACACCTTCTCAACATCTTTCGCGATCATCTTGCGCGTGAACTGCAACGTGGCCAGAGCCGCGTTGACGTCCAAGCCGCGAATCAGATCCAGCACGAGCCCGGCCTTCTGAGCCGACGTGCGGAGGTACTTCGAGGTGGCCTGTGATTGCACCATCGTTATCCCTTACCGCCTGGCGCTGACGCCGGACCGACCTGCGCGGCCTTCTCGGCCTTCGTCGTGTGGCCCTTGAACGTGCGCGTCGGCGAGAACTCACCGAGCTTCTGGCCCACCATGTTCTCGGTCACATACACCGGGATGAACTTCTTCCCGTTGTGCACCGCGATCGTGTGGCCCACCATCTCGGGCACCACGGTCGAGCGACGCGACCAGGTCTTGATGACCTTCTTTTCAGTTTCGCGGTTCATCGCTTCCACCTTTTCAATCAGGTGGACATCAATGAACGGCCCCTTCTTCAGTGAACGGCCCATGGCTTATTTCTTCCTCCGCTCGAGAATGAAGCGGCTGGTCGACTTGTTGCGACGTGTCTTGTAACCCTTGGTCGGCTGGCCCCACGGCGATACCGGGTGACGACCACCGGAGGTCTTGCCTTCACCACCACCGTGCGGATGGTCAACCGGGTTCATGACGACGCCACGCACGTGCGGACGCTGACCGAGCCAGCGCTGACGACCGGCCTTACCGATCGAAATCTTTTCGTGATCGAGATTGCCGACCTGACCGATTGTGGCGAAGCACTCGATGTTGATCAGTCGAATTTCACCCGACGGCATCTTGACGGAGGCAAACGCGCCCTCCTTGGCCACCAACTGCACACTCGATCCAGCCGACCGGGCAATCTGACCGCCCTTGCCCGGCTTGAGCTCGACGTTGTGAATGATGGTCGCCTGCGGCACGTTCTTCAACGGCATGCAGTTGCCCGGCAGGATGTCGGCGTTCGCGCCCGACAACACCGAGTCGCCCACCTTCAGACCGACCGGATGCAGGATGTAACGCTTCTCGCCGTCCGCGTACGTCAGCAGAGCGATGTTCGCCGAACGGTTCGGATCGTATTCGATCGTCGCGACCTTGGCCGGAATGCCGACCTTGTCGCGCTTGAAGTCGATGATGCGGTAGGCGCGCTTGTGACCGCCGCCGCGCCACCAGGACGTCAGTTCGCCGTGATTATTGCGACCACCCGTGCGCTTCAACGACTCGACGAGTGGCTTGTGCGGCGTCGTCGAGGTGATCTCGTCGAACGTCTGCACGCTGTAGAAACGCCGCGCGGGCGAGGTGGGCTTGTAACTGCGAATCGCCATGACCGATTACGCCCCTTCCAGGAAATCAGGCACTTTTTCGCCTTCGCGCAGACGGACCCAGGCCTTTTTCCAGTCCGAACGCTGGCCTTCGAACCGGCCTTGGCGCTTCATCTTGCCGTGCGTAATCGAGGTCTTCACCGTCGCCACTTTGGCGCCGAACAACTTCTCGACTGCGTGTTTGATGTCGATCTTCGTCGCAGCGCGCGCCACTTCGAACACGATCGTCTGGCTCGCTTCGCGGGCCATCGATGTCTTCTCCGTGATCAACGGCCGACGGATGACGTCCGTAACTTTCATCCCAGCACCTCCTGCAACCGCTCCACAGCCGCGCGCGTGGCGATGACCGTGTTCGTGTCCATCACGTCGCGCGCCGTCAGACGACCGCTCGCCACAATCCGCACGCCGGCAATGTTGCGCGCCGAGAACGTGAAGTTGTCATCGAACGCCACATCCACCACGAGCGTCTTGCCCTTCGCGCCCAGTTTCTGCAACAGCGACGCGGTGACCTTGGTCTTCTTCTCCGCCGCCTTCAGCTGATCGACGACGATGACGACGCCGGCCTGAAGCTTGGACGCGAGCGCCTCACGCAAACCAGCGCGCTCAACCTTCTTGGGCGCCGTGAATGCATAACTGCGCGGCTGCGGTCCGAACACCGTGCCACCGTGCCGCCAGAGCGGGGTGCGCGACGAACCGACCTGCGGACGTCCCGTGCCCTTCTGTGCATACGGCTTCTTGCCGCTGCCGCTGACGAGCGCGCGGTTCTTGCTCGCGTGCGTGCCGCGACGTTCCCCGGCGTTCTGCCGGACCACGGAGGCCCAGATCAGATCCTGTTTGACGCGTCCCCCGAAGAGGGCGTCATTCAGGTCGACCGAGCCGACCGTCTGCTTCTCCGCGTTCACAACATCGAGTTTCATGGCTACTTCTTGCCCTTCTTCTTCTCAACCTGCGGCTGAGGATCCTTCTTGGGCTTGAGCGCGTGGCGCACAATCACCACGCCATTCGGCGCACCAGGAACCGCACCGCGCAAAACCAGCAGGTGATTGCCCGCGTCCACGCTGACGATCCGGAGGTTGTGCGTGGTCACACGATCCGCGCCCATGCGGCCGGCGGCTCGCATACCCTTGACGACACGCGACGGAAACGACGACGCACCGATGGAACCCGGCGCGCGATGGAACATCGAGCCGTGCGTGGCCGCGCCACCCGCGAATCCATGACGCTTGACCACGCCCTGGAAGCCCTTACCGCGGCTCGTCGCGATGACGTCGACCTTTTCGCCTGCCTTGAAAATGTCCACGAGGACCTGATCGCCAGCCTTGGGCAGATCGCCGCCAGCCTTGACGTTCATCTCGCGACGAATTCGGGTCGGGGGCACGCCAGCCTTCTTGAAGTGGCCGGTCGTCGCCTTGTTTTCCTTCGACGGGGTGGCGTCGACGAGGCCCAACTGCACGGCCTCGTACCCATCCGTCTGCTTTGTCTTCGCCTGCACAACCACACACGGCCCGGCCTTAATGACCGTCGCCGGAACAACTGTGCCGTCAGGCAGGAAGACCTGCGTCATGCCGACTTTGCGTCCAATGATGCCGGTGACCATGGCTTATTTGTGCTCCTTGCCGAACGCCTTGATCTCGACGTCGACGCCGGCCGGCAGATCGAGCTTCATCAGCGCGTCCACGGTCTGGGGCGTCGGTTCGAAGATGTCGATCAGCCGTTTGTGCGTGCGGATCTCGAACTGCTCACGCGACTTCTTGTCGACGTGCGGCGAGCGCAACACCGTCCACTTGTTCTTCTCGGTGGGCAGCGGCACCGGACCGGCCAGGCGGGCGCCGGTGCGCTTTGCCGTGTCGACAATTTCGGTGGTCGACTGGTCCAGCAGGCGGTAGTCGTATGCCTTGAGGCGGATACGGATCTTGTCTGAAAACGGAGTGGCCATTATTTGCCCTGCACTTTCGCAATAACTGCTTCGCTCACCGAGTTCGGCGCGGGCTCGTACCGATCGAAGTGCATCGAGTAGGAACCGCGGCCCTGCGTGCGGGATCGGAGATCAGTCGAGTAACCGAACATCTCGGACAACGGCACCCGAGAGTTGATGATCTGCGTGCCGCCACGTGCTTCCATCGACTGCAGATGGCCGCGACGACCCGTCAGGTTACCGATGACGTCGCCCATGTACTCTTCAGGCACCGTCACTTCCACGCGCATGATCGGCTCGAGCAGCACGGGATGGGCGCGCTTCGCCGCGTCCTTGAACGCCATCGAACCGGCAATCTTGAACGCCATTTCGTTCGAGTCGACGTCATGGTACGAACCGTCATACAACTCGATCAGCACGTCGTCGATCGGATAACCCGCGATGACGCCGGTCGTCATGGCCTCGCGGATGCCCATATCGATCGGCTTGACGAATTCCTTCGGCACCGTGCCGCCGACGGTCTCGTTCTCAAACAGATAGCCTTCACCCGGCTTGCGCGGAATGAGGCGGATCTTCGCGTGACCGTACTGACCGCGGCCACCCGTCTGCTTGATGTATTTGCCTTCGCCTTCCGACGCGCGTGTGATGGTTTCCTTGTAGGCCACCTGCGGAGCGCCGACCGTCGCTTCGACGCCAAACTCGCGCTTCAAGCGATCGACGATGATTTCGAGATGCAACTCGCCCATTCCGGCGATGACGACCTGACCCGTTTCCGTGTCGGTCTTGACGCGGAACGTCGGATCTTCGGCCATCAGCTTGGCCAGACCCATGCCGAGCTTTTCCTGGTCGACCTTGGTCTTCGGCTCGATCGCGAGCGAGATGACCGGTTCCGGGAAGTCCATCGCCTCGAGAATAATCGCGGTCTTCTCTTCGCAGATCGTGTCGCCCGTCGAAACGGATTTCAGACCGACGGCCGCCGCGATGTCGCCGGCGAGCACTTCCTTGATGTCTTCGCGCTTGTTCGCGTGCATCTTCAGGAGTCGGCCGATACGATCGGTCCGCTGCTTGGTCGAGTTGTACACGGCCATACCAGACGTCAGCGTGCCGGAGTAGACCCGAAGGAACGTGAGCTGACCGACAAACGGGTCGGTCATGATCTTGAACGCCAGCGACGACATCGGCGCGTCATCTTTTGCCGCGCGCGTGAGGGTGGCACCTTCGGCGCCGTTCGGATCAATGCCCGTGACATCCGGCACATCCATCGGCGACGGGAGGTAATCCACGATCGCGTCGAGCAGCAGCTGCACGCCCTTGTTCTTGAACGCCGAACCGCAGATCACCGGCACGAACACCGTCTTCTCGTCGAGCACGGAATGGATCGTGCGCTTGCGCAGCGCCGCCTTGATCTCCTCTTCCGAGATCTCCTGGCCGTGCATGTATTTTTCGAGAATCTTGTCGTCGGCTTCACTGACCTTCTCGATCAGGATCTCGCGGTACTTCTTCGCTTCGTCGAGCATGTCCGCGGGGATCTCTTCGACCGTGTAGGCCGAGCCCATCGCGTCATCACGCCAGACGATCGCCTTCATCTTGATGAGGTCGACGACGCCGAGGTAGTTCTCTTCGATGCCGATCGGCAGATGCAACGCGACCGGATTGGCCTGCAGCTTCGACTGGATCTGTTCGTAGGTGCGCAGGAAATTCGCGCCGATACGATCCATCTTGTTGACGAAGCAGATGCGCGGCACGCGGTACTTGTCGGCCTGACGCCACACGGTCTCGGACTGCGGCTCGACGCCGGCCACCGAGTCGAACACCGCACACGCGCCGTCCAACACGCGCAGCGAACGTTCCACTTCCGCCGTGAAGTCGACGTGTCCCGGGGTATCGATGATGTTGATGCGCTGATCGCGCCAGGTGCAGGTCGTCGCGGCCGACGTGATCGTGATACCGCGCTCCTGTTCCTGTTCCATCCAGTCCATGACGGCCGTGCCTTCATGAACTTCACCGATCTTGTAGGTGATGCCCGTGTAAAACAGAATGCGCTCAGTCGTCGTCGTCTTGCCGGCATCAATGTGGGCACAGATGCCGATGTTGCGAAAACGATTAAGTGGAATGGTGCGAGCCATGATGCGTCGTCGTCCTTACCAGCGGTAGTGGGCGAACGCCTTGTTGGCTTCGGCCATTCGGTGAGTGTCTTCGCGCTTCTTCACAGCACCACCACGCATGTTGGCGGCATCCATGAATTCGTTGGCCAGCTTTTCCTGCGCCGTCTTGCCATCGGCGCGTTCGGCGGCGTAGCTGACGACCCAGCGGATCGCGAGCGACAGACGACGGTTCGGGTTCACTTCGACCGGCACCTGATAGTTGCTGCCGCCCACGCGGCGCGACTTCACTTCGAGGCTCGGCTTGGCGTTCTCAATCGCCTTCTTGAAGGTCTTGACCGGCTCGTCGCCGGTCTTTTCCTGCACGATCGACAGGGCCTTGTACATGATGCGCTCGGCCGTGGACCGCTTGCCGTCCTTCATGATCGTGCTGATGAACTTGGTCACCAGCTGGCTGCCGTAAATCGGATCAGCCGGAACTTCTCGTTTCGCAATCTCTCGTCTACGCGGCATGGAAGATTCCTCTTACGCTTTCTTCGGGCGCTTCGCGCCGTATTTCGAACGACCCTGCATGCGGCCCGCGACACCAACGGTATCGAGCGTCCCGCGCACAACGTGGTAACGAACACCCGGGAGATCCTTGACGCGGCCGCCGCGGATCAACACGAGCGAGTGCTCCTGAAGGTTGTGGCCGACACCCGGGATGTAGGTCGTCACTTCGATGCCGTTCGTCAACCGCACACGGGCCACCTTGCGGAGCGCCGAGTTCGGTTTTTTCGGGGTCTGTGTAAAGACACGCACGCACACGCCACGCTTTTGTGGGCTGCTCTGCAGCGCCGGGCTCTTGGTCTTGGCCAGAACCTTGTCGCGTCCGCTTCGAACCAGTTGGCTAATCGTCGGCATCGTTTTGAACCCTCAACCCGTCTTACAAAGCCTGTTCAACGAGCGCACGCTTGAGCGATGCCCTGGCATCGCTGCGCACGTGGCGCTTGGTGCGTTTCAAGCCTGTGAGCCTTTCGGCCCGGCACTTGAAACTTCTCCCCTATTGCTGAAATCAGCGGTGGCTGCCGGGAGACGTGATCCATAAGAGGATCAACGCGCCGGTCGCGCGGAAACTGCCTGGAAGCCTGCTTTCCGCTTCTGGCGGGGACTCTAGATAGGGTGTCCTAGAGCCCGAAACAACCTTGCGAGGATAACATCTGAATCTGAACCCGTCAACAGCCTCAAGGCAAGCGCGGTGCCATTATTTTTCGTTTGGGCATAAGACCAATCAATTTGACCCTTCCAGACTAGCTTGCCTTACAATTGTAGTCCTTCACTTCCTTCAGCATCGGCCGATACCACGAGGCCAAACCGCCGCCGCGACCGCCACCAGAGCCGCGAGCTCCGAAAATATAGGTGCTCGACTCGGTCAATGGCAGGCTGGCAACGTTGTTACAGAATTGCTGCCAGAGCCCGCCAGTCAGATAGTCCTCGACGTTGGACAGGTAGAAGGCCTGCACCGTCTGACCGTGGTCCCGGATGTACTGCCCCACCGCTCGAAGCGCCTTCGGCCCGGCAAAATTGCCGACCGTTGGAACGAGCAAGTTCTGTGTTTCCAGATCTTTAACGACCTTAAACAGTTCGGGGCTTGCCAGGTAGCTGCGCTCGGCGCCCACGCCATCGTTGGTCACCATCAGGGCTTCGTAGGTGGCGTAGTTACCGCCCGCGCCGATGCTGCCGCCGCTCGACCGGTAGTTGAGCGCCGTGCCATACGTGTAGAACGCATCGAACACATACTTGATGCCCTCGATATCGTCCTTGCCTAAGGGAAAGGTGTGGGGCGCTTTGGTGAGATGGTCGATCATCCGCTTCCATGTCCCCTCGTAGACCTCGGCGCTGATCGGGGCC
>Ga0114969_10005387_pt1 | contig 10033 bp, 13 predicted proteins | sample M_130807_MF_Meta_FD_87316 | JGI IMG/M metagenome (GOLD analysis project Ga0114969, IMG submission 87316) | Freshwater microbial communities from Lake Montjoie, Canada to study carbon cycling - M_130807_MF_MetaG | ecosystem: Environmental > Aquatic > Freshwater > Lake | place: Lake Montjoie...
CGCTGACCTGAGCGAGGCCAACCTTCAAGATGCGACATGGGACGACAGTACAGCCTGGCCAGAAGGTTTTGAGCCACCTTTGGCACAGGTAGCTTCCCGCGAGTCCCGCAGTCTAGGCCGCAAGGCTGCCCCACTTTTGAAGTTCCAAAAGCCAGAAACGCCGCGCTCGGCGCGCGAGTTCAAGAAGTCCTATCCCGCTGAGTTCGAGTCCTTGAAGGCAATGACCGGAGGCAGGGACTTCTCGGATGCGCTCGTACAGGAGCTGCGCGGCAAGGCGCAGACGCCCTTTCAATGGGCAGTCACGGGGCAAAAGTACAGGAGCGCCTCCCAGCGGATGTGCCCCGGTGACAACGAGGTCCTGCTTCTGAATGTCGCCATCGATGAGCGATACACGCCGAAGCAGCAGAAGGTGCTCAATGCTCTACGGGAGGTCAGCCGGCGCAGCGGACACCCCGTCGAGCGCAAGCCGTTCTTCACGATCGGATGGGTGCGCTACTGCGTGGACGACGAGCAGCGGGCTTGGCTAATCGAAGAAGTCCAGAGCGACGTCGGTGGGGTTAGAAAAGGCTTGATGGACGCCGGCTTTCGCGATCGGCTTGCGGCCTATGGCATGTCTCCCGAGGAGACAGATGATGCTGTCGCGCTCTTGGTGCCCTATGCGGAGCGGTTCTACGAGGATGCACTTGGCCTGCTCTTCGAGCTTGCCGCTGAGAAGGGCTACTCGGTCGAGATGCTCGACTATGCGGACAAGCAGAGCATGGGATCGCCTCGGAACGTCTACACCGATTTGCCGAGGTCGATGGGCATGAAGCTGTCTTCGGGGTCCAAAGTGCTGCCGGGGTTGGCGACGTCGTGGAAGATCACGCCGAACCGCAAGCGCACGTCGCGAAGCCCCAAGCGATCGAGCCGCAGGCCACGGCGAACGTCGCGGCGCTAGGGTGACGTCGTGCCGCGTCTGTGGTAGCACCATCATGTGCGACCCCTACGCAGGAACGACCGTGGATTCCGATGGAATCGCGGCACGAAGGTCTACCACACCACATTGGCGCTTGACGCCGTGCTGTCTGAGGGGCTGAAGTCTCGTCGAGACCTATCAGAGCGAGTTCAGGCCACGGGCGGCGGCCCTGATGAGGCTATCAGCTTCACAACGGACATCAGGGTGGCTCGCGCTATCTGCGTGGGCCTCGCTGCGCTAGCCAAGATCGCAAAGGGGCAGATGCTCCTCGGCGATCTGGTCATCTCGGCAAGCAAGGTCGCCCCAGAGGCGACGCGGCTCACACTTGCTGACATGAAGCTGAGTGAGATCGACATCGTCAACCGCGACCGCGGCCTCTTCCCCTTCTCCAGCACCGCATGGTCCGCCGGGGAGAAGGTGGACGTCGACCTTGCGGTAGCTGAAATCGCATCAGATCCGGCCTCTTTTGAGGATGTGAAGACCGACGCGATGTATGGCGGCGTCCCGTATGCCGTGTCGGGATGGTCCAAGGCCGAGGCGCTCAAGAAGATCTTGCGCCAGCCAGACCAGTTCAACCCGCGCTCCACCGCCGAGATCGGGTTCGAGTTCTACAAAAGGCACTGGCTCCCTTACGCCTTCTGGGAGAAGACCGTCTACAATCCTGATTTCATAGGCACTTCGCCGAGCAAGATGGCGGAGGTCGACGAGTCTCAGATCGGCATTCTGGTCGCCACGCTCGATGCGGACTGGGTCTGCACCGAGAGCAAGGCGGCAGAGCAGATGGGCTACGAAGAGGAGGCCCAGCGCATTCGCTGGGACATCGGGGGCTGGGCCCACGATTGCGAGAACGCCCTCCGCTTTGGGCACGAGGTTAGGACCATCCCTCGCGGCACCGGATGGGAGCAGCCGGACCCCAAAGACACCGTCTACTACATCTGGAATCTGTCAGAGCCGCGGGTCTATGACAGCAGCATGATCCGAGGACTCAAGCTCGAAGAAGAGGCCGAGGACGCGCTGTCCAAGTGCGAGCAGGCTTGGTACAAGAAGGGCATCGAGATGGAATCCCCTCCAATCGCGCACCCCTGGTTCAAGGAAGAAGCTCCTTACATGCGGTGACAGGATTCGGAGGTCGATGTGATGGACGACTGCGTGAGGAAGCTGTCGGATGCCCTTGTCGAGACGGCCAGAACGCTTGGTCCGATTGTCGCTGGGCAGAGAACGCGCGGTCGTGGCGGACCGACGTTCGGCAGAGACTTTCAGTCGGGCTTCTGCTGGAGCTTCGCGGAAGGCGTCGGCCTATGGGTCGGCAGCGGCAGCAAGGCCGACGTCTGGATCGAGGATTGGGAGGGCGACAGCTATCCGGTTCATGTTGCGTGGCGCGCACCTTCGGGCCTCTTTCTCGACAGCTTCGGAGCCGCCGATCAGGGCTCATCAATCCGGTCCACACTCACCGCATGGCTTGAGGACGCCGTAGACGACGTGCAGTCATGGGTTGGAGACGCGAACGGATTCGAGATGCGGAGGGCCGGCATCTTTCCCCCTAGAAAAACCCTGGTCGAACTGGTGTCGACCACGATGAGCGAGATCGCTGGCTCCTCTGCGTCGTACCCGTGCCTGGCCACGGCGCGCGTAGGCATGTGAGGGTTTGGCGCGGGCATGGAACAGGTATCCGTACGCCATGTCGCGTGGCTGCTGACGCGCCCAAGATGGGGCACCGCACACGCCTTCGACGACTGGACTTCCTCGCCGTACGGCCCGATGCTGTCTGTCTTCTCTCTCTGCGGCGAGCGCAGGAACGATGGTTCTCGCATCGAGGCCAACCTGCGCGAAGCGCGGCTGTGCATGAGATGCGTGAGGTACGTTGAAATCAGGGAGCGCCGCGCCGCTTCGTAGGCTTCGCCGATCCCGTCAAGGACACCGGCATCGGACATGTAAAGGACACCGATGCCCCGTGTCCTTTACGGGATGAGATGAGTCAGTATCCTCTGGACACCGCGCTGGAACCCCATATATTCGCAAGCGTTCCGGGGTAGCTCAGTTGGTAGAGCGAGCGGCTGTTAACCGCTTGGTCGTTGGTTCGAGTCCAGCCCCCGGAGATCGATGCGATTTCCAATCTGGTCCACGCTTGCGATGTTGCCGACCACCTGGCTGCTGACGGTCCACGCCAGCCTGCTGGCATTGGTCTATTGCGCGAGCATGATGTTCACGTTCGCCTATCACGCGAGCGAAGAGCAGCAGTGGCGCCGCGTGGACCACTTTTTCGCCTACGGAGTCATTGGCTCCAACGCGTGGATGGCCTTCGAGACGCACAGTTTTGCGTGGACGGCCGTGGCGCTGGCCATGGTGGTGATCTCCTTGCGGTTCTACCACCTGGCCAAGACCCGTCACGACCTGTACGACTGGTGGCACGGCTGGTGGCACCTTGCTGCGGGGGCGGCAGGCTGGTGCTTCGCGTGCGGGTACTTGGGATGATCAGCGAAGGGCCATGGCGAGCGCGGCCATTGGCTCTGCAATCCCGGGGACGAGGTCGTATCTGACCGCTTGGCCAATGGGAACCCAGCGCATGTCGCTGCTTTCCCAGGTCATCTTCAGATCGCCAACCCACCGGCGACTGACGTAGAGGTGCAGGCTGCCCCAGTCGTGGTGAGTCACAGAGATTGGCAGAAGGTCCAGCGGCGTGACCGACGCCTCCTCTTGCGCCTCTCGGACTGCGGCTTCGATGGGAGTCTCGCCGGGATCCACGGTGCCGCCTGGCAGGTTCCACTTGCCTGGCATCCATGGGGCTGTCATCCCACGCTTGAGCAGCAAGACTTCGTCCTTGTCGTTGACGAGGAACACCGCTGCTCCGCCAGACCTTGAGTTGCGCCTCATGCTGTGGTTCAGCGAATCACTCGCAGCTTCCGGCCGTCCGCCCCACGGACCATGCTGTCGGGAGCGAGCTTCCAGTAGTTGCAGCAGCCGTAGGTCTTCACGGGCACCTTGAGGCCCATGCAGAAGCCGTCCTTGTCTCCAAGGTACTGGAGCTTGGAGCAGGTGCCGCAGAAGTAGCCGGGGCCGGCGGAGGCGAAGCCTTCGACCTGCACGTATCCGGCGCCGTCCTTGATCTGCTTTTCGGCCTGCATGGGTCTCTTCTTTCAGCGACGCCGACGACGTCCGCGCTTGTTGAGGCGCAACGACAGTCCTGCGCCACCGGGGCCGACGTTCAGGAACGAGCCGCCCATGCCTCCTCCGCCGCCGCCGAAGTTCAGGATGGGAAACTTGTACGCGAGGTACCCGAGGCCGCCGCCAATGGCGAGGGCGCCGAGGCCAATCGCCATCGCCGTGCTGTCAGACATCGGCGTCGAGGTGGTGGTCGTGGTGGTCGAAGTAATCTGGCCCAGGCTGGGCGAGTTGCAATAGCTCACGAGTGCCTCCGACGCGCCCGACGGCGGTTCTTCTTGAAGATGTGCTCGGTCAGCAGCCGATGCTGGCCCATGACGTTGCCGACGATCGCCAGGACGATTCCGCCGATGACGCCGCCGAACAACACCGTCTTGGCTCCGCCCGACATCTCAGAAGCGGGGGCCGATGAGGGGTTTTGCACCGGCACCGGCGTTGCCGCCTGGCCGAGGCCGCTTAGTACGATGACCCGCGCGTCGGTAGATCGACCGCGACTATGAAGGGTGCGCATGATTTGACAGCTCTCACCGAAGGCTGAACACGCTTGACGAACCCATCAGGGAATCGTTCAGAAGATCGCGGAGCTTCTCGGCCTCCTTACGAGTAATCGACCCGACCTCGGTCGCACCTCCAAGATACACTTCGACCTCGATAAGGCCGCCGCGGCTCTGCTTTTGGGTGAACGCGATTTCGGTGTGGTCACCGACGCCGATGGTCACAGTGGTCGGCGGGTTAGCCCTGACGCTCGAACGCCGCCTGCTCGTGCTTCGCTTGGAATTCTTCCGCTTCGTCATTTTGAGATCCATCGTGGTTGCTTGCCCAGATGTCCGCACTCACGGTGCGGACTTCGATGTCATCGCGGCAACAGTATCACGGGTGAAACCGTGATGCTACGTGGTGGTCCAGATCAGGCTCTCATCTTGTTCGTCAGCGCGCCTTTGATGAGCGTCGGGCCGTCCGCCGAACCAGTATATCGCTCTCGGCGGGCTTCAGCACGACGCCGAAGTAGCCGATGCGTGAGCACGTCGTCTCAACGACCGTGCCGTCCCTCAAGACGCCCCAGGAGTGCGAGCGCCAGATCCCATCGTCGCTCAACGCCCAGCCGGTCGCGATCTTGATCTTCGGAAGGTCCGCCCTTCCCCCGAAGCGCCACAGTTCCGTCTTGGCAAACATCGCCGCGGTGTTGTGATGGCAGTGGCCTTGCTGGCCCTCAAGCATGATGGCTCCGAGCGGGTCGAAGGTCTTCGCCCTCCGCGACAGAGCCGTCGGCAGTCGGTCGGCGAAGTAATAAGGAGGGTACGCGACGATGGCATGACCCCCGAGCGCAAGCAGCTTGTCGTTCAACGCAAGCCAACGGGGCTCGACGCTCGCCTCGGAATAGAGGCGGTCGTGCAGAAACTTCTTCTGGGCTTTCGGCAGGCGTTTCACGGCAACTCCTTAGGACGGCGTTGCGCCACCGAGGCGGGCGGCGACGTCAGGCGGCAACGGTATCAGTGGTGGAATAGAGCGCCAACAGCCGTCAACGCACGGGCACTTCGTACCACTTCCACTCGTCGGGCAGGTTCTTGACGAGCCGTCCCTTGGCCTGCGTGTCTGGATGTAGCAGCAGGCTTGGCGCATCAAAGTACGAGTACGCCTTGCCCTTCACCACAAGGTGCTCGTCGAGGCCGTAGTACCTGCGCTCGTCCGCTTTGACCGGGGTTCCAAGACCGCGCCTGGACGAAGCCACAAAAAGCTTCTCGATGCAGTCCGGCTCGCAGTGCTTGACGTAGACCTCCGCCTCCATGGTCTCGCCGCTTTCGCTGTCGCTGCCCCACCCCTTCATGTCGCCAGCGTCCACATGCGCCACGATCAGAACAGGGCACTGCGAGGCCAGGATGGCGTCCTTCGTCCGCTTGGGCACTTCTTGCCACGCCGGGGTTCGAGCTTCTCCACGCTTGGCGGCCTGGGCGTCTCTGTAGGCCAGCTCTTCCTTGCTGACCCGGTCGCGCACCCAGACGCCAGCGTACTTCGCTGCATCGGGGTCAATGGCCGAAGCGGCTCGTGCCCACAGGTCCGAGACGGTCGGGTAGAGCTTGTCCAGGTACTGGGTGGCAAAGTGAAAAATCGAGTATTCGATGTTGAGACTGAAGTAGTCGTAGTCCTTCTTCCGGCCGTCGCCCTTGCGAGGATTGCGCCCGAAGATGGTCCCAGGGATGTCGTCGCCAGGCAGGAACCCGAGCCCGTGCAGGCCGCGGGCACAGACGAATCCGCTTGGCGCGATTGAGATGGCCCATGTCTCAAAGACTTGCCGGTAGTCCTCGTACGCGTCGAACCCGTATGCCCTGCCCGCCTCCGCGATGTCGAACAGCTTGGTCACCTCGTCAGGTACGCCCTTGCCGTAGACCGAGAGCAGGTACTCCGAGAACCCAACCGGCGTCGATACGTCGAACCCGGCCGTCTCGCGGAAGCTCGCCACATCACGGCCCCATTGAGCGATGGCAGAGGCCGCGCCGGCCTTCTTACTCGTTTTCTTGCTGGTCTTGCGGCTCGACTTGCGCATGTTCGTCCTCACTCCACCGACAGTACCTTCAACGGCAGGTACGCGTCGTCAAAGATCACGTACTCGTCGCCGCCGGGTGAGTAGCCGTCGATGTGGAAGGCGCTGTACCCGTGGCTCTTTGCGATCGCAGAGATGTCCGATAGGTCAACCTCTGTGCCCAGGATGCGCGACACCTCGGCATCGCGAAACGCTTCGGCGCTCTCGACGATGCCATCCATGAGGGCCTTGATGCTGTCGGCAACCTGCTCGTCTAGGCCCCCGTCAACAGCTTCTCCGAGGGCCTCTTCGCAGACCTCGGTGGCCATCCAGTTGCCTTCGCGTAGCTCATCCATCGTGCCCTTGAAGCACTGCTCCACCAGCGGTCGCGTTTCCGTCGGCAACCGCCCGGCCTGCTCCAGTAGCTCAGGCGTCAGCTTCCACCTGTCCAGGGCCTGCACGCCGAGAGCGTCCTTGACCTCTCCCTCGCAATCTTCGAGCACAGAGTAGCGGTGCAGCTCGCCGGTCTTCCTGTCCTCGATGTTGAACGTGAAGGGAGAGGACCCCGGCGTGTAAACAACCAGAGATTGGCCGCATTCGTATGTGTTGGGCTGGAGGTAGGCCACCAGCTCATCTGGGACGGGGCCCTGCACCTTGTGGATGTTCTTGCCGAATACGGAGGCGAAGTCTTCGTCCGACGTCAGGTACAGGCCGTAGCCGAGAGAACCTCTGTAGCCGGGGTCGTTGCCCTCTAGCTCCTCAAGCTCTTCGTCGGAGCCGTGGTACAGCGCGTCAGCCATCAGCCTTCTCCTAGTATCCGCCTGATTTGAACCAGCCCTGGCCGTTGAGGACGAACGAGGTCTGTCCGATCATCCGCTTCGGCTCACCGTGGCAGCCTTCGGTAGGGCATTCCTTGAGAGGCGGGTCCGAGATCTTCCGCTTCTTCTCGAACTCGACCTTGCACTGCGGGCACTCGTAGGGGTACGTCGGCATGATCGAGGTGTAGCTTGGTCAGTCGACCTTCACTGCGCCAGCGGCGACGGGATCGAAGTCTTCAGGCCAAAACGTCTCCGAGTCGTACTTGGCGCCGGACAGGATTGCACTGATTTTCCTGGGCGGGCTCGGGTCCCAAAGGCCTTTCTGGAACCAAATGAAAAGGGTCGCGCGGCTCAGGTCTACGCCCCTCAAGTCCGCTCGGCTCAGGTCAGCTCCGACCAAGTCTGCCTCGCCAAAGTGCGCACCTTTCAGGTTCGCTCCGATTAGCTTTGTATAGTCAAAATGCGCACCTTCCAGGTCTGCGCCGCTCAAGTCAGCGTCGCTCAGGTCAGCACTGCTCAAGTTCACGTAGCCCAAGTTGGCGTTCGCGAGCTTGGCCCCAACAAGGTCCATACCATAGAGGTCCTTCCCCCTTAAGAACGCACCGGTCAGGTCTCTGCCGGAAAGAGACCCTCCGGCGAGAAGGAGGCCGCTTACATCGCCGCCGTGCTTCTGATCGATGAACTCGATGACCATCGCCCGGATGGCGATGACCACCTCCGACACCTGGCTGGGCTGCAAGGGCGGGTCGTTGTCTTGGCCGGCAGCGAGAACGTACTCGTTGAAGACGCCTTCACCGATCTCGCTATTGGTCTTGCCGAAGACCTGAGTGAACTTGCCCTTGCCCGATGCTTCGGCGGGCTTCCACTCCATCGTGATGTACGGCACGCCGTCCGGGTCGCGCAGCGAGTAGATGACGCTCTTTCCAAGCTTCACCCGTTCGCAGTAGGTGTCGACGCAGTGGTCGAGGGCCTTGTGCTCGTCATCAAGCTCACGCTTCGTCTGAAGCTCCTGAACGGTCCAGCCGCTCTTGAACTTGTGGACGACGACCCCTTGCCGGACCTTGCTAGAGTAGCGAAAGGTCTTGATGGCTTCCGCGACCTCGGCGAGCGACTTCTTCATCAAGTCGACGCGGTTCAGCTTTGCCCACTGCGCGATGGCGTTGCCGGAGCGGCGAAGGAGGTCGAGCGATTCCGTGTAGACACGGTACGTCGAAGCATCCCCAGTCCTATCGGTCTCTCGAATGGTGAACTTCGAGAGTTTGCTGAACTCACGAGCCACCCATGGAAAGATGCCATCGGCCTCGTGAGGTGCGCTCATTCTGCCACTGGAAAAGCCTGGAAGGCTTACGATCCAAAGAATCCCCGCCATCCTTCGTCTGAGGCGGAAGTCGTCTTCCCCAGTGCTATCCCAATAAGCATCGATCAAGCTGCTGTATGAATCGGGTGATTGCAGGGGGTCTGGCTGTGGCAGCCCACGTGCCATTTCTGTCCAGCGAAACAGCGCCTGCGCGTCGCCCAGCAGCGTACGGAATCGTTCGCGGCTCAGATCTCCTTCGACCTGCTGAGTTTGCAACTCGTGTTGGATGTCGAAGAGCGGCTCGTCAATCCCGATCGTAGGGAAGATGACGCTCAGCGTGTCCAGCACCACCCACGGCTGCTTCTCGCCATAGGTCTTGACGATGAAGTTCAGACGGTCGATGGGAGGGTTCTGGATGAGCATCAGTCCACCTTCACTGCGCCAGCGGCGATGGGGTCGAAGCCCTCGGACCACTTGGTGGAATCGTCGAAGCGCGTGCGGTCCAAGAGGGGGGCGTAGCCTTTCAGCCTGGCTCCTCTCATGTCGGCCCCGCTCAGGTCTGCGCGCCACAAGTCTGCTGCGGCCAGGTTGGCGCCGTTCAGGTTGGCGCCGTTCAGGTTGGCTCCGGTCAGTCTGGCTGTGACCAGGTAGGCGGCGGTCAGGTTGGCCTCGCGCAGGTTAGCCTCGCGCAGGTGAGCCTCTGATAGGTTGGCTCCGCTCAGGTCGGCCCCGCTCAAGTTGGCTCGGCTCAGGTTGGCCCTTTCGAGGCTGGCCCCAGTCAGGTTGGCACCGGTCAGATTGGCCTCATACAGGTTGACACCATACAGATAGGCCTCGGACAAGTTGGCTCGGCTCAGGTCGGCCCCGCCCAGGTTGGTCCCTACAATGGCATACTTACTCAAATCTCGTCCAGCAAGCGAGGCTCCGGCAAGAAGCAGCCCTCGGACTTCACCGCCGCGCTTCTGATCAATGAACTCGACGACCATAGATCGGATCGCTTCGACCACCACCGACACTTGGTCGGGCTGCAAGGGCGGGTCATTGTCTTGACCGGCAGCAAGAACGTACTCGTTAAAGACGTCGTGACCGATTTTCGAGTTCGTTTTGCCGAAGACCTGCGTGAAGCGGCCGGGCCAGCCCTTCTTGTCCTTGGGTCCTTCGTCGAACTCGACCATCTCCCGCGGCCACGGCTGCCACTCCATCGTAACGTACGGTACGCCATCAGGATCACGCAGCGAGTAGATGACGCTCTGTCCACTATCTACGCGGTCCTTGTACGTGTAGAC
>Ga0114969_10005388_pt1 | contig 10033 bp, 7 predicted proteins | sample M_130807_MF_Meta_FD_87316 | JGI IMG/M metagenome (GOLD analysis project Ga0114969, IMG submission 87316) | Freshwater microbial communities from Lake Montjoie, Canada to study carbon cycling - M_130807_MF_MetaG | ecosystem: Environmental > Aquatic > Freshwater > Lake | place: Lake Montjoie...
AATCTGGCCGCCGCGTTCGCGGTTCTGGCGATGGCGGCCGGCGGGTGCAAGGTCGGTCCCGACCACCGGACACCGTCCCCGTTCGGCACGAATGCGATGCCGTCGCGTTTCGATGGCGCGACCAACGAAGTCGCGTGGTTGCCGGCGCGTTCGCCCGGGCCCGCGGTCGCGCCGGATTGGTGGCGTGGATTCGGCGACCCCGAGATCGACCGACTCGTCGTCCTCGCGACCAACGCAAGCCCGTCGGTTTCCACCGCCATAGCGCGCGTCGCCGAAGCCCGGGGGCAGGCCTCGATCGCCGGCGCGGCCCTGTGGCCCGGCGCGGATCTCGGCGGCTCGGTCATCCGGCAACGCAGCTCGGCGCACGCCTTCAGTCCCGGGGTCGGGGCCGGCGTGGGCCGCACCTACACCACCACCACGATCCCGCTGGAAGCCACGTGGGAACCCGATCTCTGGGGCCGCATCCGGAGACTGCGCGAACAGGCCGGCGCCGCCATCGCGGTTTCCGAGGCCGAGGTCGGGGCCGTGCGGCTCGGACTCGAGGCCGAGGTGGCGGCCGACGTCGTCCTGCATCGCTCGTTGAGCGTGCAGCTGCGCGTGCTCGCCGAAACGACCAATTCCCTGGGACGCGCCCTCGAACTCACCCGGCAGCGCCGCCGGGGCGGCATCGGCACCGATCTCGAGGTCAGCCAGGCGACCGCCCAACTCGAGGGGACCGCGGCGCGGATTCCCGCCACCCGGCTCCTGCGGACGAAGCTCGAGCACGCGCTCGCCGCCCTCTGCGGATCGGCCGCGAACGGATTCGCCGTCGCGCCACCGCCACCGGGCGGCCGGACGGACTCCATCCCGTTGCCCCCGGAGATCCTGCCGTCCGAGTTGCTCGAGCGGCGCCCCGACATCGCCGCCGCCGAAAAGCGGGTGGAGGCCGCGAACGCGGCGATTGGCGTGGCCCGGGCGGCTTTCTATCCCCGTTTCCGGATCGCCGCCATGGCCGGCCTGCAGTCCCTGCACGGTTCGGATGTCTTCTCGGCGCCCAGCCGGATGTGGTCCTTGGGACCGTCGGTGGACCTGCCCTTGTTCACCGGCGGGCGATTGAGCGGCCAACTCGCGTCCGCGCGGGCCAACCACGAGGCAGCCGTCGGCGCGTACCGCGAAACCGTCATCCGCGCGCTGCGCGAGGTGGAGGACGAACTCGCCACCCAGCGCGAACTCGCGGCGCAGTGGACGTCCGAGAGCGCGGCATTCGCGGCCGCACGGCGCTCCCGCGAGATTTCGGAGAGCCGGTACCGCTCGGGACTGGTGTCGTATCTCGAGGTCGTGTCGGCCCAGACCGTCGCCCTGGAACGGGAGCTCGCGGTCGCCAGACTCGACGGCGAGCGGCGCCTCGCGATCGTGGCGCTCGCCCGGGCCCTCGGCGGCGGCTGGCAACCCCCGGCACCGGCGAAAGAATAAGCCGTCCGCACGGCAACCACCGGCCAGCATCGGACAAATCCGCGTGATGACGGCGCGGGCGCGGGGCGTCAGTCTCACGACCGTCTCCGCTATGATTCGAACGCGCCCCTCTTTCCATGGCCCGGTGTGGTGGGTCCTCGCCCTTGCGTCCATCGCCGCCGTGGCCGCGCCCGCGGGACCTGCCGTGGCCCCGGTCGTCGCGGCCGGGCAATCCTTCTCCTGGACACGGTTCCTCGCGCCGTTCCACATGGTGGTGCTGCATTTCCCCATCGGCGTCGTCTCGATGGCCGCGCTGCTCGAGGTCTGGAACTGGCGCAAACCGTCGGCGGAACTCCGCCGGGTCGTGCAATTCGCCCTCACCGTCGCGGTGCTGGCCAGCATGGCCACCATGGCCTTCGGATTCCTCCGCGCCGAGGGCGGGGACTACGACCCGATCACCCTCGCCCGCCATCGGGGCTGGGGGATCGCCGCCGGCGCCGTCACCGCCATCGCCTGGGGACTCCACCGACTGCTGCTTGGCGAACCCCGCCGCGGCGGGATCGTCGCCTTCCGCCTCCTGCTCTTCGTGGCGTTGATGTGCCTGGTCATTGCCGGGCATCACGGCGGCAGCCTCACCCACGGCACGACCTTCCTCACGGAGAACGCGCCCAACGCGATCAAGAACCTCCTGGCCGAATCGCCGGAGACGACCGCAGTTCCCGGTTCGCCGGCTGCCTCGGCCAGCCGGGAAGCCACCGAGGCCAAGGCCGTCTTCGCCCACCGCTGCATCGCCTGCCATGGTCCCGAGAAGCAGAAGGGCAAGTTCCGCGTCGACGACCGCGAGATGCTGCTGCACGGGGGAAAGAGCGGGATCGCGGCGGTGGTCCCGGGCGATCCCGGCAAGAGCAACCTCATCCGGCTCTGCACGCTTCCCAAGGACAACGACGACGCCATGCCGCCCGAGGGGAAAGAACCCCTCGACGCGCAGGAACTGATGGCGCTCGTGAAGTGGATCCAGGCCGGCGCCCCGTTCTGAGCCGCCGCGTCCCAACCGCATCGTTGGCTCAGGGTGCCCGGAGGCGGAAGTAGCGCTGCGCGCTGTCCGGGGCGATGGCGTTGGTGAAGCGGAATTGCCCCGTGACCGGGGCGAACGTGTTGGTCGCGATCCGCGTCCACGCGTCGATTCCCAACGTCGGGTCTCCGGCGGCGACGACCCAGTAGGTTCCGTTCGGGTGCCCGCTGCCCGCGATGACCACGTTGGTGCCGGAGAGCGTCCCGCCGTCGATCACCCACGCGGGCGCGGGCAACGGGTTGGTCGAGAACGTGACCGTCCCGAACTTGTCGGGCCTGTGGAACGAGATGCCGTTGCCGGGCACCGGAGACCACGCGTGGTAGGTGTCGCTGCCCGCGGCGCCCGCCCCCCCCTTCACCGGCGGGGTGTTCCAATCGACGCGATTGAGGTTCAACCGCAACTGCGTGCCGTGGACGGGATGCCCGCCGGCGACACCCTGGTAGATGTCCGAGAACGGCACCCGCATCTCGCCGGTGAAGCCCGTGTCCCGGTCGCCCGCGTTGTTCGGGGTCCCGTCGACATGCCCCGCGATCAGGAGTTGGGCGAGATTGTAACTGCCGCCGAGCCCCTGGAAGACGCCGGTGAAGAGTCCGTCCCACAGGGCCCCGTTGGGACTGCCGTCCGCCTCCACGTACCCGGCCGTCCCGGGCACCGTCACGAACACCTCGAAGGCGTCCTGCTCCCAGCAATGCACGTCGCGGCCGGCGTAGGTCGCGTAGACGTCGGGGTCCTTCGCGGAAAAGCCGATGTACAGGTACTGCTCGTCCCAGATCATTTTCGCGGTCGTCCGCAGGGAAGCGGGCGCCGGGCTGCCATTCCAAAGGGTGAAGACGGAAGTGTCCGCGGCGGTGGCCCACGAGGCCTCGTTGAGATTCCCGTCGACCGTGATCGTGTCGATCCGTCGCTGGGCCGTGTAGGAGGCGCCGCTCTGGGCGAGGCAGGAAGCCACGGAAAGCGCGGCGATCGCCGCGGGACCAACGGATGCGAAATGCGGGGGGCGTCTCATGGTGGTGCGCGATGGCGGGAAGGCCTATGGCTTTCTGCCCTCGTCGACGTCGTAGTAGTCGAAAAACGTGACAAGATCCTCCCGGTGGGCAAGCCCCGAGGCGGCCTTGTGTTTTTCCAACGCGGCCGAACCGCCGTCGTCGTCGCGCCAACCGCGTTTGCGGGCGTAAGTGTTCCAGACCCCGATTTCCTCCTCCGTCCGGGAGTGGCCGCATCCGCGGCACCACGCGAGGATCTCGGCGTCGGTCCCGCCCGCCAGCACGCGCTCCCTCAGGGCGGGGTATCCGACACCGAGAAACCGACAGCAGCGCCCGTCGAAACCGGCGCCCAGATATTCGTGGTACGGCGCCGGCAGGCTTCCCGACGCGTGCATCCGGATCTTGTCGAGCATCCGGGCGAAATACAGGAGACCGTCGGTCGGATCGTGTGCGCTTCGCGGAAATCTCGCGGTCGTGTCCATGTCCCGACCCTCGCGGTCCCGGGTCCCGTTGGCCAGCCGCGGATTGTCTCCCGGAGCAACCCGGCAAGGCGCCTCTGGACGGGGTTCACCGTCGACGGGCCCGGATGATCCGCTCTCCACGGCCCGTCACGACCCGCGGTGTGGCAGCCGGAGGGAAGTCGGCCGAAAAGGCGTCGGGATGCATCCGCCCCGCGAAGGCGCCCAAAAAACCGCTTGCGCACCCGCCACAACCCGCCAGCTTCGCGGCGTCACATCCCCGGGCACTTGGAAACAAGTTCCGCCCCGATCCGTGTTCCCCTGCCGTAGGACCGAAGCGTGCTTTGCCGCGCATCCCCGGTCGGGAACGACCGCCGGAGGGGATACATCATCCATTTAGAAGATTTTCCGCACATGCCACCCCGTGCCGCCAAAGATCCGGGCGCCCCGAAAAAGCCCCGCGTCGTCCGCAAGAAACCCGCTGCCAAGGCAACGGCGTCGAAAGCCACCGAATCCCCGGCCGACGAATTGCCGGAAGCCGAATCCACCGCGGCCGCGGCCGAATCCGCGCCCGAACTGCCTCTGGAAGCGCCGTCGATCGCGACCCGCGAGGCGGAGGAAGAGCCCCTGGTGGTGAAGTCCATCCCGCGCCCGCGGGAACGGATGGAGAACCCGAACGAGGACACCCCCGCGCCCCCGGCCCCCGAAGTCCCGGCGTTCGTGGTGAAGCCGCGCACCATCCACCTGCACGAACTGCAGCCCATGCCCATCACGCAGTTGAGCGAGGTGGCCAACGAGTTCGGCATCGAGAATTACGGCACCCTCAAACGGCAGGAGATCATCTTCCAGATCGTCCAGCGCAACCTCCACGCCGGCGGCACGATCTACACCCGCGGTGTCCTCGAGGTCATGCCCGAGGGATTCGGCTTCCTCCGTTCCCCCGCCTTCAACTACCTGCCCTGTCCCGAGGACATCTACGTCTCGCCGTCGCAGATCCGTCGTTTCGACCTGCAGACGGGCGACGACGTCGAGGGCCAGGTGCGCCCGCCGAAGGACAAGGAGAAGTTCTACGCGTTGCTGCGCGTCGAGAAGGTCGCCGGGGTCGACCCGGACATCGCCAAGGAGAAGACCCATTTCGAGAACCTCACGCCGTTGTTCCCGAACAAGCGGTTCCTCCTCGAGACCGAACCCGACGAACTCAGCACCCGCGTCGTGGACATCGTGTGCCCGATCGGCAAGGGGACCCGCGGCCTCATCGTGGCGCCGCCGCGCACCGGCAAGACGGTGCTGATGCAGAAGCTCGCCAACGCGATCCTGAAGAACAATCCGGACTGCAAGCTCATCATCCTGCTCATCGACGAGCGCCCGGAAGAGGTCACCGACATGGAACGGTCCTGCCGCGGCGCCGAAGTGGTCAGCTCGACCTTCGACGAACCGCCGGAACGGCACGTCCAGGTGGCCGAGATGGTCATCGAAAAGGCCCGCCGCATGGTCGAGCACAAGCGGGATGTCGTCATCCTCCTCGACTCCATCACCCGGCTCGCCCGCGCCTACAACACCGTCCAACCGCATTCGGGCAAGATCCTGTCCGGCGGCGTGGATGCCAACGCGCTGCACAAGCCGAAGCGCTTTTTCGGCGCGGCGCGCAACATCGAGGAAGGCGGCTCGCTCACCATCATGGCCACGGCGCTGGTGGACACCGGCAGCCGGATGGACGAGGTGATCTTCGAGGAGTTCAAGGGCACGGGCAACATGGAGATCCATCTCGACCGCGCCCTGGTGGACCGCCGCATCTTCCCGTCGATCAACGTGGAACGATCCGGCACCCGGAAGGAAGAACTGCTGTACCATCCCGACGAATACCACCGCATCACGGTGCTGCGCCGCGCCCTGACGGGCGTGCCCCCGGTCGAGGCGATGGACCTGTTGCTCGGCAAGCTCAAGAAGACGCCGAACAACATCATGTTCCTGCTCTCGGTCGGCCAACCTGGCCGGTGACCGGACCGCGGGAGCGGCACCGCGACCCTGTGGCGGCCGGACGCGGCATGACTGCCCGTCCGGCGACGTCGCGTTCCTCCCGACCGCTGCCCGCGATTCGACGGCATGCCGTCGCGCGTCGCGGACGGTTTCTGGGCGCGCTTGCGCCGGGGGAGTGCCGGATTCTGCGGCCTTGGATGTTGCCACCCTCCCTGACAGGCTCGACGCCATGCTCGAAGATTCGGTGAGCAAGCTGAAACGTCTGCAGACCGAGGTCACGGCTTCGCTCGACGACGCGCCGGCGGCCTCGGTCGACGACGCCCAACTCTCGCGTCTGGCGCGGTTCGTCCATTTCTGGGGTTTGGTGGGCCGGTTCTTCTGGCGGAACCGCTGTCAGGTCCGGGCCTCGGCCCTCGCCTACACCACGCTCCTCGCCCTCGTTCCCCTCCTCGCGGTTTCGCTCACCGTCGCGTCCTTGGTCTTCGACGCGAAAAGCGACGCGTCGCGGGCCAAGCTCACCGAGTACATCGGCCGCGCCATCGATGCGACCGCGCCCATGCTGGGGCTCGTCGAAACCGAGGATGCCAACGCGGACGACGCGCGCTCCCCTGCCCTCCCCAAACCGGGCCAGGCCCCGGCCGCCAAACCGGCCGGCCAATCGTCGGAACGGCGCGCCCAAATCGCCAAGACCATCCTGGATTTCGTCGGCAACATCAAATTCGGCACCATCGGCGTGACCGCGACCGCCGGCCTGATCTTCGTGGCGATCTCGTTGCTGCGGACCATCGAGGCGGCCTTCAACGACATCTGGGGCGTGACGCGCGGCCGCGGTTGGTTCGACAGCATCATCCTTTATTGGGCGGCGATCTCGCTGGGCCCCATCGCGGTGCTGGTGGCCACCACCTCCGGCTACCTGTCGATGCTCGACGGCCAGGTGGGATGGATCGCGCACATTCCGGGCTCGGCGTTGTTCCGGACCCAATTGTTGCCGCTGGTGGTGATGTCGCTCGCGTTCGGGGGCTTCTACAAATTCATGCCCAACACCCGCGTGCAATGGCAGGCGGCCCTCGTCGGCGGCATGGTCGCGGGACTGTTGTGGTGGATCAACAACCGGTTGGGCGCCCTGTACAACACCAAGGTCGCCACCTCGTACACGATCTATGGTTCCCTCGGGGTCGTGCCGCTGTTTCTCGCCGGCCTCTACTTCTCGTGGATGATCGTGCTGTTCGGCTCGGAAGTGGCCTACGTGTTCCAGAACCGCCACGCCTACCTCCAGGAACGCATTTCCGAACGCGTGCACCAGCAGGCCCGCGAATTCATCGCCCTCCGGTTCATGGCCGAGATCGGGCACCGGTTCGCCCAGAACCTGCCCCCGCCTTCGGCCGCGGTGCTCGCGACGTCCCTGACGGTACCGGCCCGCCTCACCGGCAGCATCCTCGCTTCGCTCGTCCAAGCCCGCGTCGCCGCGGAAACCAGCGGCGTGGAACCCGGCTTTGTTCCGGGGCGCCCCCTCGACCAGATCAGCGCCCGCGACATCCTCCGCGCCCTGCGAACCGCCAACGGCGACGACCTCGCCACGAGTGCGGACCCACACCGGCCGGTGGTCGCCGCCGAATTCGCCGCGATCCTTGCCGCGGAATCCTCCCGCAGCGCCGAAGTCACCCTCGAACGCCTCGTGGAGAAATTCCGGAGCCAGCCGCCGGTTTGAAAAACGAGCCGGAATGCGGTTGACCCGGCCCCGGGCCCAACGGTCAGAATCCGCCCATGTCCCATCCGTTTGCCCGTAACGCCCGCGCGGTAGCGCTCGGACTGCTCGCCGCGGTCGCTTCCGTCGCCGCCCGCGCCGACGCAAAGCTCCACCCGCTCTTCACCGACCACGCCGTCCTCCAGCAGGGAAAAAAGATCCATGTCTGGGGTTGGGCGGATCCCGGGGAAAAAGTCGCCGTCGACTTCGCGGCCCAGCACGTGGAGACCAAAGCCGACAAACTCGGCCATTGGCACGCGTGGCTCCAACCCCTGAAGGCCACCGCCGAAGGCCGCCCCCTCCGCGTCGTCGCCCACAACACCCTCGAACTCCAGGACGTCGTCGTCGGCGAGGTCTGGATCGCTTCCGGCCAGTCCAACATGGAATGGCCCCTCGACCGCAGCTTCGAATCGCAGGGTGACATCGAGTCGAGTTCCAACCCGAACCTGCGCCTCTTCACCGTGCTCAAGGCCCGCTCGCGCGTGCCCCTCTCCAATTTCGCCGAACCCGACAAACACGCGTGGCATCCTTCCGCGCCCGAGTTCGCCCGGAAGTTTTCCGCGGTCGGCTACTACTTCGGCCGCGATCTCCAGGCCTCCCTCAACATCCCCGTGGGCATCATCCACACTTCCTGGGGCGGATCCCCCGCCGAGGTCTGGATGAGCGACGACGTCCTCCGGGACAACCACGCGTACGAGCGGGACATCCTCCGCCCGTGGGGCCGGCAGCGCCAGGCCCTCGTCCCGCAGGTACGCCAATGGGAGGCCGAGCGCGATGCCGCGAAGGCCGCCGGAAAACCGTTCACCAAAGGCGTCCCCAACGGCGGTTGGACGCCCTCCGAACTCTACAACGCCATGATCGCCCCCTTGCTCGGCTACGGACTCCAGGGCGGCATCTGGTACCAAGGCGAATCCAATGCCGGCCGCGCGTGGCAATACCGCAGCCTCTATGCCGACATGATCCGCAATTGGCGCCGCGACTTCGACCAGTCTCCCTTCCCGTTCTATGCCGTCCAACTCGCGCCTTGGGACAAAGGTCGCAAGCGCTCCCTCGAGGAGATCGCCAAGGAACCGGGCGAATCCGACTGGGCCGAACTCCGCGAGGCCCAAAGCGTCGCCTCCCGCGCCGTCCGCCATGCCGGCGTCGCCGTGATCACCGACCTCGGCGACAAGGATGACATCCATCCCACCAAGAAAGCCCCGGTGGGCGCCCGACTCGCCATGCTCGCCCGCCGCGATGTCTACAAACAGCGCATCCTCGCCGAAGGCCCCGTGCTCACCGCGGTCTCGCCCGTCGGCGACCACGTCGTCCTGCGCTTCGGGGAGATCGGCTCCGGTCTGAAGAGTGCCGATGGCGGTCCCTTGAAGGGCTTCGCCGTCGCCGGCAGCGATCGCAAGTGGCATTGGGCCGTTGCCGAGGCCAAGGGCGGCGAGGTCCGGGTCTCCTGCCCGGACGTCCCGAAACCCGTCGCCGTGCGCTATGGGTGGGCTGACTTCCCCATCGTGAATCTGGTCAACAGCGCCGGCCTCCCCGCGTCCCCGTTCCGGACCGACCGTTGGCCGGCGATCACCAATCGCCAATAATCGGGCGCATCGCCGGGTGGGCCCCTCGGGGTGGCTCACCCGGCCGACCAGTCCTCCGGACGATTCCAGTTCGCCAGTTTCCCGACCCCGGACTCGGGAACTTCCCACGGCCGCATCCATCCGGCCGCGATCCCTTGGACGACAAGGTCCCGGACCGCCCGCTTTCCTCCCGCCGCCATCGCCGCCGCCGCGCCCAGCGCCGATTCGCGCGGATACACGGCACACAGCGGTTCCCATCGGCCATTGCACCGCGGGACCACGCCGACGCCGGGGGCAGTCCGCGAAACCAAGGCGGACAGGAACGCCACGTCCATCGCCGGCAGATCCACCGCCAGCACCAGGACATGCCCGGCGATCGCCGCCCGCAGGACCGCCTCGACACCCGCCATGGGTCCCGCGTCCGGTACCGGATCCTCGATCCAACGCACCCGCGTGTCCCATCCCGGCATGGTCGACAAGGCTGCATCGCGGGCAACGGACACGAGGAACTCGGAGGCGCCCGCGAGACGCAGACGATCGAGTTGGAGCGCCAGCAAGGGCTTGCCGCCCACCCCGATGAGGGCTTTGTCGCGCCCCATGCGGGAAGACTTGCCGCCGGCGAGCACCGCCCCGGAAAACGGGATGCCACGGATCGAATCGATCGCATTCATCGGATCACGCCCCGTGGCCGGCCCCATCGCGACACGCCCCCGCCCGAAGCGCCGCGGGGGTGGGGCGGGCGTGTCTGCCGCGCGAAGCGCCGTGGGAGTGCGGTGGCAAGGCCCTCGGAGGGCCGCGACACCGCT
>Ga0114969_10005390_pt1 | contig 10033 bp, 6 predicted proteins | sample M_130807_MF_Meta_FD_87316 | JGI IMG/M metagenome (GOLD analysis project Ga0114969, IMG submission 87316) | Freshwater microbial communities from Lake Montjoie, Canada to study carbon cycling - M_130807_MF_MetaG | ecosystem: Environmental > Aquatic > Freshwater > Lake | place: Lake Montjoie...
ATTACAGATAAAAACGGCTGTACCGCAAAATTTACTGGGAAAACGGTTAAATTAGAGGTAGTTCCTGTGCCCCAGCCAGAATTTCAAGCAGATAAAACCATTGGTTGTTATCCACTAGAAGTTATTTTTACTGACAAATCCGCTGTACTAAATACAGATGTAGTTTGGGATTTTGGAAATGGGGATCTTGATTCTACAAGTCTAGGGGTGGTTAAATATGTTTTTCAAAAATCAGGAGATTATACAATCAACTTCAAATCCACGATAGCAGGTTGTTGGGATACCGTACAAAAGACTAATTATATTCATGTGAAGGATAGACCGACCGCGCAATTTTCACCAAAGAAAACAAATATCAGTTTGATTGATCCAGAAATTCAGTTTATTAATTCTTCTTCTAGTAATTCTGTTTACTATAAATGGATATTCGGAGATGGAAGTCCCGTATCTAATTTAGTAAATCCAAAACACATTTATATAGGAGATGGCAGTAATGGTCTTCCAGATCCTGGTAAATACACCGTAGAATTATATGCATATATCAATCAAGATTGTTGGGATTCAACTAGTACGATTATTACGATCGATGATGAACAAATCTATTATATCCCCAATACATTTACGCCAAATGGGGATGAAAAAAATAACACATTTCAACCTGTATTCACCAGTGGATATGATGCGCAGAATTATCATTTCTTAATTTACAACAGATGGGGAGAATTAATTTTTGAATCCAATAATCCGGTGATCGGCTGGGATGGAACATATGGGGATAAATTATTAGGAAATGATTCCTATACATGGAAATTGCAATTCAAAGAAAAAATGACAGAAAAAGAACATTACCTCACAGGGCATGTTAACTTACTAAAATAATAAGCAAAAAGGCTGTTTCTTAGAAGCAGCCTTTTTAAATTTACAAAATGACGGAATCTTTCAAACCCCTCGAAGTTTTAAACGCCTCTGCTGGAAGTGGTAAAACATATAGTCTTGTTCAGAAATACTTGAAACTTATTTTGTCACATGTGTCCGATAAAAGTTTTAGTCATGTAATGGCTATGACCTTTACAAATAAGGCTGCTTTTGAGATGAAACAACGTATTTTAGATGCACTGGATGAGATTTCTTCGATTGAAATTTTAACTGGTAAACGAAAAGAAAAGGGGACGGATAAAATTGTGCAACTTTCCAAGGAGCTTCATATTTCTGAAAAAGAAGTAGTCGAACGCGCTAAATTAACTCTAAAACAAATTTTACACCAATTCGAGGATTTTCATGTAATGACCATCGATAAATTTAATCTTCGATTGATACGTTCATTTTCGAAGGAATTGGATTTACCAATTGATTCTAAAATAGTTTTGAATGAGGATGAGGTACTAAGTGAAATCATCGAGAAATTAATGGATAGTATTGATGAAGTTGGAAATAATGCAATATCTTCTTTAATTATTAATTATTCAAAAGAAAAGTTGGAGGATGAAGAGACATGGAATTTTCAATCTCAGTTACGAAATTTTGCTACAATATTAACCAATGAAAAGTATTTTAAGCAAATAGAAGTGCTGATAAATAATGATTATTCCAAAAATGCGTTTATCACACTAAAGACAGCAATCAAAACAATAGAAGAAAATATTTCCGCTAAAGCTAGTGAACTTTATCAAGTATTTGAATCATTGGATGAAAAAGACTTGCCAGGAGGATCTACATCCGGAAATGCATATAGAAAGTTGATTTCAACGAAATTGTTCGCAGGAGATGGTTTTGAAAATGGTTTTTTTTCGGAGGCGATGTTAAGAAACATTGAAAACGGAAATAAAACCAAACAATTCCCAGAAACCTTAAGGTCGATAAGTCTTTCATTTAATACTTTTTTTACCCAAGAAATTGCATCTTATTTTTTAATGAAAGAGGCCTATAAGAATTTTTATAATATGGCTCTTTTGCAATCTATTTCTAAAGAGTTAGAAGGTGTGCGAGAAACAGATAAAATTCTTCGAATCTCCGAATTCAATAAATTAATCTCGGATTTAATTCGGGATGAAAATGCTCCTTTTATATACGAGCGTATCGGAAATCGATTTAAGCATTTTTTATTGGACGAATTTCAGGATACTTCGCGCTTACAATGGCAAAATATCGTCCCTTTATTACATGAATCGTTGGGGAATAAATACGAAAATTTAATTGTTGGAGATGCAAAACAATCTATTTACCGATTTAAAAACGGATTAGCAGAACAATTTGTTGCACTTACTGCATTATATAATCCTGAAAAAGATCCCAAAACAGAACTACTTTCAAAGTATTTTGAAGAATTAGGGGTGAAAAAACCATTAAAGTATAATTATCGTTCAGCGCAAGAAATTGTAAGGTTTAACAACTTGTTTTTTCAAGAAATTCAGCAGTATATTTCTTCCCATCACAAGGATTTTTATAAAGATGTATACCAAGATCCAAAAGGAAATGAAGGTGGATACGTAGAAATTATTTCGCAAGAAAAATCGGAAGATAGTAAAGAAAAAACCTTACTGCAATTAGTGAAATGGGTAGATGAACTCATCGAAGAAGGATATGATGGTGGAGATATTTGTATTCTTGGTAATACCAAAAAAGAATGTAATGCTTGGGCGATTGAATTATCTAAAAAGTATAAGGTAGTTTCAGATGATAGTTTACTCGTAAATTCCGACCATTATGTGAAATTAGCCATTGCATTTTTAAAATGGCGCGCTAATCCTAAAGGTGAATTAGAAGCAAAAAGATTTTGTGAATTATATTTTTCTTGTTTTTCGGAGAATGAAATTGAAAGCCAAAATAACTATTGGAAATCGTATGTAAATAAATCGAACAAAACGGTAACTTTTTTTGATTCTAAACATTTTATAGTAGATATTTTCGGTGCAGAAGAGAATTTCTATTATAAATACGATAGTTTATATATGTTACTACAAGGTTTTTATAAAACAATGAATATAAATGAATTGAATAACACATACCTGCATCACTTGTCGGATATGTTGCATAATTTCGATGTTTTGTATGGACCAAATTTGGAATTGTTTTTAGAAGAATATGAGAAAACAGGAAAAAATAGCGCTATTCAAATACCGGAGAATAAAGAAGCAATTAAAATAATGACAGGTCATAAATCGAAAGGACTAGAATTTCCTGTCGTGATACTGCCAAATTTAGATTTTAGTTTAGATTCTAAAAAAGCAAAATATTTGATAGAAGATAATGGCTATTTTCTATATTCCGGATTATCAGCGAAAAGTCCCATAAAAAGTATTGCCAATTTTACAAAACAAGAGAAGAGCCAAAATTTCATAGATAAATTAAACCTTTGTTATGTAATGATGACGCGACCAGTAGAAAGATTATACATTGGAAATTTATTTCAAAAAGGAAACTTTGGGGCTACATTTCACGATACAATTCTAGGATTAGAAACATCGATATGGATAAGCAGTTCAACTGAAAATCAATTTGTATTTGGAGAAAAATCATTGAAATCCGAAGGGCATAGTAGTATACCGATAGATAACTTTATACCGACAAATTTTAACGATCGATTATGGTTTCCAGATATTTCCTTAAATGCTAGCTTATTACAAGAAGATGCTGATTTGAATGCTGCACGCAGATATGGAAATCAACTTCACGAAGCACTTTCTATCATAAATAAGGTCGAAGAAATTCCTGATATATTGGAATGGATGTATAAAGAAGGTAAAATTGAGATTGAATTTCTAAATCGAATCACAAATGAGTTATCGGTCATTTTAAACCATCCCGCATACCAATCACTACTTAAAGATGCTGTGAAAATAAGCAATGAACAAGCAATTATTATAGGACCTAATGAAACGAAACGACCAGACAAAATAATCTTTAAAGAAAATGAAACGATTGTTTTAGATTTTAAAACAGGACTATCGACCAAAAAGAATGAAAAGCAAATTTCGATGTATAAAAAAGTACTTGCCGAAATGAATTTCACGAACGTTAAAGGGTATCTTTTTTATACAGGTTCCTTGCAATTACAAGAAATCTAGTCCAATTTCCAAAATCTATGCAAACGTTTTTGGCATTACAAAAGAACTATCTTAAACTTCTAGAATAAATTTCGTTTTAATGGCTTAAACAAGATAAATCTTGCCGATTAAACTTCATATTTTTTTCATACATTTGCTTATATACATTTAGCTTATGACATCCAATACAAGACTTACAACAGAAGATAAAGCACTAAAAATTAATTTAACAGCCGACATTTATGGTTGTTTTGCTGAAATTGGTGCTGGTCAAGAAGTTGCGGCTAATTTTTTTAAAGCAGGGGGTAGTTCAGGTACAATTGCTTACACACAATCTGCTTACGATATGAAAGTGTCGGATGCTATGTATGGATCTGCTTCTCGTTATGTATGTGAAGATCGATTACTGACTATGTTAGAAACCGAATACGAAACGATGAAGTACAGATTGCCTGAAAAACAAAAAACAACCCGTTTTTTTGCATTTTGTAATACAGTTGAATCTTTAAATTATCACAGAACAAACCAAGGTCAAGGTTGGATTGGTATTCGCTTTCAACGTGCGCTTGGTGAGGAACATAATGATGTAGTACTTCATGTGAATATGCATGATAATAATAACCGAAGTCAGCAAACAGCTTTAGGAATTCTTGGTGTAAATTTAATTTACGCATGTTTTTTTAATTACGACAACATAGATGATTTTATTTCTGGAATTGTTACACGTCTCCCAAGAGAAAGAATTGAAATAGATATGTTACAAGTATCAGGGCCTGCATTCGAAGGAATTGATAATCGTGTGATTGCAATGAATTTAGTAAAAAGAGGGATGACAGATGCTACCATGTTTGATTTGTGTGGTACAGTTCTTCAACCTGCAACTGCTTTATACAAAAAAAACATCCTTTTAATGCGCGGTCGTTTTAGACCAGTTACCAAGGTGCATATCGATATGATAGAGCAAGGTACCAAACAGTTTTTACTTGAAGATGGGGTTAAAGAAGATAATGTAGCTGTCGTTTTTGAGCTTACGCTGAAAGATTTAACGGCGGATGGTAAAATTTCAGAAAAGGATTTTATCGATCGCGCTGAATTACTATGTTCTTTAGGTTATACAGTAATGATTTCAAACTATCTGAAACATTACAAAATGATAGATTATCTTGCGACGATTGCACGCGAACAATTAATGGGAGTCATTTTAGGAGTGTATAACGTACATGCCATTTTTGATGAGCGTTATTATGATAACTTACGAGGCGGTATTTTAGAAGCCTTTGGTCGTGGTTTTGGACACAATGTTAAAATGTTTGTGTATCCTGCAAATGATGTAGAAACTGGAGATTTATACTCCTTGGATAAATTAGAAATTCCAGAAAAATTTAAAGGATTACTGCAATTCTTGAAAGAGAATAATAAAATTGAAGCGATTCAAAATTTCGATACACAGTTATTACATATACTTTCGGATGATGTGCTTTGTAAAATAAATGCTGGATCTACCAGCTGGGAAAGTGATGTGCCAGAGGAGGTTGTGAAAGCAATTAAATTTCTCGAGCTTTTTGGGTATGTAAAAAGAGAAGAAGTAGTTACACATTAAGTAAATCGAATGGGCCAGTTAAAGAATGCACTAATTCGTTATCGTGTAATCGATAAAGCAATTCGCAATAAATATAAACCTTTCCCTTCGAAAGCAGAACTTAGAAAAGCGTGTGAAGATGCACTTTTCGGAAGTGATGAAGGAGAAAATATTTGTGATTCTACCATTGAAAAAGATTTGTTCTTTTTGAGAATGGAACACGATGCTCCTATCAAGTATAGTAAAAGACATGGAGGCTATTATTATAATTCAGATACTTTTTCCTTGGATGATATCCCTTTAACGGATGAAGATATGGATGCAATTCGATTTGCTGCCAATACATTGTCGCAATTTAAAGATGTTGAAATGTTTAAGCAATTCGGGTTTGCAATTGATAAAATTGTAGAAAAGGTTGCTATATCCAATGATCCATTAGTGGATGAATCGAACACTTTTGTACAATTTGAAGCTGCACATTCCGTGAAAGGAAATGAGTTTCTTTCCATACTTTTATCAGGAATTCGTCAGAAAAAATACACGTATTTTGAATACGGAGGTTTTACTTCCGAAAGAAAGAAATCACGCAAAGTAGTACCTCTTTTATTGAAAGAATATAGAAATCGTTGGTATTTAATTTGTCACGATTGTGTCAAAGAAGCGATCATTACGTATGCGCTTGAACGGATGGAAAACGTTGAAGTTTCCGATGTTGTAGCAACAGAATCTATTTCTTTTGAGAATGAAAATTTTTTCCAAAATGCCATTGGAATTACAGTAAATAATTCTAATCCTGAATTAGTAATTTTTAAAGCAGATAACATTGCTTCTAAATATATTGACTCCCAGCCCTTTCATACTTCCCAAAAAGTGGTGAAAGAAGGAAAAAATAAAACAACTTTTTCGTTACAAGTCATAATTTCCGAAGAGTTAATTCGATCTCTGTTAAGTTATGGAGGAGAATTAGAGGTTATAGAACCAGAAACGCTAAGAAATACGATTAAAAAAAGAATCGTAGAAATGAGCGAACGCTACGACATTTAAAATATTAATACTATTGTGTATGACAATTCTTAAAAAATTAGAAAATGGTGTATTAACACTAACATTAAATAGACCTACTGTTTTTAATTCCTTTAACAAGGAAATGGCCTTAACATTGCAAGATGAATTAAAAAAAGCGGTGTTAAACGATGAAGTTAGAGCAATTCTTTTAACTGGGGAAGGAAAAGCATTTTGTGCAGGGCAAGATTTAGCGGAAGCAACTGCTACGGATGGTCCATCCCTTCAATCGATCGTAAAAGAGCATTACAATCCTATTATTGAACTTATTCGAACAATAGAAAAACCAGTCGTAGCTGCTGTAAATGGCGTAGCTGCTGGTGCTGGAGCGAATATAGCATTTGCATGTGATATTACATTTGCAAAAGAATCGGCTAGTTTTATTCAAGCGTTTTCAAAAATTGGACTAATTCCGGATTCTGGAGGAACTTTCTTTTTACCTAGAATAGTTGGTATGCAAAAAGCAGCTGCCCTCATGATGACGGGAGATAAAGTTTCTGCGAATCAAGCAGAAAATATGAATCTTATTTATAAGTCAGTTGCAGATGATTCTTTTGAAGATGTGGTAAATGCTTTTGTTCAAAATTTAGCAAAAATGCCAACAAAAGGCTTAGGATTGACAAAAAGAGCCTTAAATGCTTCGCTCACGAATGATTTAACATCCCAATTAGCAGTAGAAGAAGAATTGCAAACAGTAGCTGGTACAACGCATGACTTTAAGGAAGGTGTTCAGGCATTTTTAGAAAAAAGAGCGCCTAATTTTAAAGGAAATTAAGATGAAAAATATCGGAGTTATCGGCGCAGGTACAATGGGTATTGGAATTGCACAAGTTGCGGCTCAAAATTGGAATAATGTTGTTTTAGTCGATACAAATCAAGAAGTACTCGATAAAGCAAAAGCTCAATTGGAGAAGACATTATTGAAATTAGTTGAAAAACAAAAAATATCCCAAGAGGATTCTAATAAAATACTAAGTTTAATTGAATTTACTACAAATTACGATGCGCTAAAAAATGCTGATTTAGTAATTGAAGCAATTGTAGAAAACATTACAGTTAAACATACTGTTTTTAGTCAGATTGAGTCAATTGTTTCTCCAAAGTGTATCCTAGCTTCAAATACTTCTTCTTTATCCATTGCAAGTATTAGTTCTGTTTTAAAATATCCAGAGCGTATGTTAGGTATTCATTTTTTTAATCCTGCTCCTTTAATGGCGCTTGTAGAAATTATTCCTGGAGTGCGAACTTCGAATGAGCTTACTGTTGAAGCAAAATCGATTATTGATTCTTGGAAAAAGAAAACAGTACTTGTAAAAGATACACCTGGCTTTATTGTAAATAGAGTTGCACGACCTTTTTATGGGGAGGCATTACGGATCTATGAAGAGGGGATAGCTGACTTTGCAACTATCGATTGGGCGATTACCCATTTTGGAGGTTTTAAAATGGGACCTTTTACCTTAATGGATTATATTGGCAACGACATTAATTATACGGTTACAGAAACGGTGTTTGAAGCTTTTTATTTTGACCCAAGATTTAAACCTTCATTTACACAAAAACGACACAAAGAAGCTGGGTTATTAGGTAGAAAGACTGGGAAGGGGTATTATGATTATCAAGAAAATGCGATCGCTATTTCTCCAAAGGAAGATGTTCAATTAGGAGAGAAAATCTTTAATCGAATTTTAGCAATGTTGATTAATGAAGCCTATGATGCATTATTTATGCAGGTTGCTTCAAGAGAAGATATTGATACAGCTATGAAATTTGGGGTTAATTACCCAAAAGGCCTATTGGAATGGTCAGATGAAATCGGAGTTGAAAACGTACTGAATACTTTAATAAGTTTGTTCGAAGAATACGGGGAAGATAGATATAGACCCAATCCTTTATTGAAAAGGAAAGTTCGTGAACTACAAATGGGAAATTAATCTTCCTAATTAACAATACTAGAATAAGTAAGGTGAGTTGAATAACTCACCTTTTTTTGTTATATTTAAATACAAACTAAATTATTTTTAAGTCATTATGAAACGAATTGCTTTATTAACTTCCGGTGGGGATAGTCCAGGTATGAATGCAGCTATTAGAGCGATTGTTAAAACTTGTTTGTTTTATAACATTGTTCCTGTTGGTATTAGGGATGGTTATAAAGGGATGGTTCAAAAGGATTTGTTTGAAATGGCATATGCAGATGTGGATAATATTATTCATACGGGTGGTACTATTTTAGGATCTTCTAGATGTTTAGAATTTCTAGATAAATCGACACGTTCCCTAGCAATCGATAATTTGAAAGAAAATAAAATTGATGGATTGATAGTAATCGGTGGCGATGGAACTTTTACAGGAGCAACAGTTCTATCGTCAGAAATGGGAATTCCAGTTATTGGTATTCCAGGTACTATTGATAATGATATTTATGGAACAGATCATACTATCGGTTATGATACAGCTTTGAATACTGTTATCAATGCGGTAGACAAAATTAGAGATACAGCTTCAAGCCATCATCGTATATTCTTTATAGAGGTAATGGGAAGGCATGCTGGTTTTATTGCAATCAATGCCGCTTTGGCAAGTGGTGCTGAAAGTGTTTTGATTCCAGAAGAAGTTCCTGACTTAAAAAAATTAGTAGCTCAAATCCAAGACCAGAATAAAGGAAAACGTAGTAGTATAATTATAGTAGCGGAAGGAGAGCAAGAAGGGGGAAGCTTAGAATTGATAAATAAGGTATCGCCAATGCTCGAAGGTTTTGATTTGCGTCCAACGGTTTTGGGCCATATTCAACGAGGAGGAAGTCCTTCCGCATTCGATAGAATATTAGCAACTAGAATGGGATCATACGCTGTTGAATTACTTTTAGAGGGACAACAGGGTGTTATGATTGGTTCTTCTGGAGATAATTTACTTACCACTTCCTTGGAAATAGCAATGAAATTACATAGCACTCCTGATTTGGAACGACTAGTTCTATTAAAGAAAATGCTCACTAGGTTTTAATTCCCACTTATTTAACAAAACGAAAACAAAAAAATCATTTTGCAACGTCTTTATTTACTGAATATTAATAAATAATTAAATTTTAATTCAAAAATTCATTGTTAATTCAAATAAGTGCTCTATATTTGCACCTCTCAACGGAGTAAGCGACAGGGATTTTGAAATAATAGATTAGACAATAGAATATTTTTTTCACATTTTGTTGTTTAATTAAAATTAATACATATCTTTGCACCCCACAACACGATAGCGTGATTGGTTTTTTAAGGCGAAGGTTTTAGGATAACGACAAAAGATTAGTTCTTTGACATATTAGGAAATAAGGAAACAGCGTAGAAATACA
>Ga0114969_10005391_pt1 | contig 10032 bp, 4 predicted proteins | sample M_130807_MF_Meta_FD_87316 | JGI IMG/M metagenome (GOLD analysis project Ga0114969, IMG submission 87316) | Freshwater microbial communities from Lake Montjoie, Canada to study carbon cycling - M_130807_MF_MetaG | ecosystem: Environmental > Aquatic > Freshwater > Lake | place: Lake Montjoie...
CGCGAGCAGGATGCCTACCGGCCAGGCCCAGAGCGGGCCGTCGCCAGCCAGCACCGCGAGGTAGCGAGGCAGGTTTGCGGGGCCACCGAGTTTGGGGTGTCGGGACGGGGCGAAGTAGTTGTACCGAGTCAAGCTGTCCGAGTGGAACTTGTCCCCGACCCAGAAGGTGTACCCGTCCTCGAACGGCGACCCGAACCGCCACCACTGGTCCAGCGGCACGAGCGCGAGGCCGATCGCCATGCCCGCGCAGAGGGACGCGATCCACCGGAGATCGCGCCTCGTCTTCGGCTCCGCCAGGGCGACCAGCAGCAGGGGAAGCAGGATCACGACGTTGCTCGTGCGCACGAGGGCCAGGGCGCCCGCCGCGAAACCGAGCGCGAGCGCCTCCAGCCGGGATGAGCCCCTACGCTGCGCACCGAGCCCCCACGCACCGACCAGCGCACACAGCCCAGCCGAGGGAACGTCGGACATGACGAACCACGAATACTTGACGTGGGTGCCCGACACGGCGAGAATCGAGGCGGTCGCGGCGCCGGCCCACGGGCCCGCGGCTCGAAAGGCGAGCAACGCGGCCACGAGAATGCTCGCGGCGGACAGGACCTGGACCGTCCGGATGCCGAACCCGACCGGGGTTCCCGTGAGCGGACTTCCGAGGACCATGAGCAGGGGGAAGCCCGGCGGGTAGCGCGGCGGATAGATCGCGCCGTCCACGTCGAGCACGTAGCCCCGGCCCGCAGCCAGGTTCGCGGCGGCGGTGTCGTACTGTACGGCGTCGGGCGGCGGGAAGAGATCGGCCACGTCGGCCGGCCCGGCCCAGCGCAGGCGCAGGGCGATCCCGACCGCGAGCAGGAACAGCATGCCGGGTCCGACCGCAGGGCGCGCCACAAGCGATGCCAGTAGCACAATCCGTCGACACGACGGACGCGTCGAAGCGAGGCCGGCTCTCGCAGGGGATCGACACCCGGCCGTGGACTCGCATAGCCTCCAGCGCAAACAGACGGCGGTCCGGCCTACGATGCCGCCCCGCCGAGCACGCGGACGAGGAGCAGGACCATGCGCACCACCAAGCCCAAAACCACCGCACCGCGCCCGGGACGCGGGCGCATCGCCGGGACTCTGCTTGCGGTCGCGCTGCTCGCCGGTGCCTGCTCAGACGTGAGTTCGCCCGGCGGGACGATGCCGGCCGGACCGGTCGCCGACCTCTCTGAGCAACTCTCGGGCGGCAAGGGGGCCTTCGTCGGCGAGGCGGTCGTGACCGACCTCGCCGCCGTCGGCTTCGTGCAGGACGAGCGCGTCGCTGCCGGCACCGCGGTGTCCTACGCGGCCGTCGGACCGATGTCGCGCGACGGGCGCTGGACCTTTGTCGCGGACGGCAGCGCCCCCTACCGCACGCGCATCGTCGTGCGGCGGCCCGCCACCCCCCGGAGCTTCAGCGGCACCGTCGTGCTCGAATGGCTGAACGTGAGCGGTGGGCTCGATGGCGGGCCCGACTGGACGAGTCTCGCCGAGGAGATCGTGCGGCGCGGTCATGCATGGGTCGGCGTCTCGGCGCAGCGGATCGGCATCGAGGGCGGCCCGGTGCTCGTCATCGCTCCGGGCGCCGAGGGGATCGCGGGCAAGGGCCTCGTGAACCTCGACCCCGAGCGCTACGGCTCGCTGTCGCACCCGGGCGACGGCTTCTCGTTCGACATCCTGACGCAGGTCGCACGCGCGGTGCGCTCGGGCGGCGTCGCGACCGGTGGCGCGCGCGTACAACGGGTGATTGCGGCGGGCGAGTCGCAGTCGGCGATCGCGCTCACGACCTACTACGACGGCGTGCAGCCGCTCACCCGCGCCTTCGACGGCTTCTTCGTGCACAGCCGCGCGTCGGTGCCGCTGCCGCTCGTCGGTCCCGGCGAATACGCCGACCTCGCCGGCGGCTTCGCCGCGATCCCGGTCCTGTTCCGCGACGACCTGGACGCGCCGGTCATGGACCTCCAGTCGGAAGGCGACGTGACGAGCGTGCTCGACTCGGTCGTGGTGCGGCAACCGGACAGCGCCACATTCAGGTTGTGGGAGGTCGCGGGGACGTCGCACGCCGACGCCCACCTGCTCGGCCCGCTCGCGGGCCTCGCCGACTGCGGTGCACCGGTGAACGACGGCCCGCTGCACCTGGTCGCGAAGGCCGCACTGCGCGCGCTCGGCGAGTGGGTGCGCTCGGGCACCGAACCGCCGGTCGCGGCGCAGCTCGCCACCGAAGGCACCCCGGCGGAGATCGGTCGCGATCCAGACGGCATCGCCCTCGGCGGCATTCGCACCCCGCCGGTCGACGTGCCGGTAAAGGTGCTCTCCGGCGAGCCCGGATCGAACCCAGACCTGTTCTGCATCCTGCTCGGTTCGACGCGCCCGCTGCCAGCCGGGCGTCTCGCCCAACTCTACTCGTCACGTGCGGACTACGGGCAGCGCTATCGCGCGGCGACCGACGCGACGGTCGCCGCGGGCTTCGTCCTCGAAGAAGACCGAGCGGCCCTGCTCGACTACGCGGATCCTTCGGGCATCGCCCCCTGAGACGACACGAGGACGGACCCGCCGGAGGCTTCGCGCCCGCTCAGGCGGGGGTACCTAGCCCGAAGTGCAGCAGGGTCACCTTCTCGTCGACCCGCTCGAAGCGCGGCTCGACCTCGAGTCCGACCGCGAGGTGCTCGTGCGGCACGTCCACCAGTCGCGTCGGCAGGCGGACGCCACAGGGCAATTCGACCAACGCGTAGACATAGGGTGCCTGGCCGAAGAACCACGGGTGCGTCGGGCGGTGCACGATGCTCCAGGTGAGCAGCCGACTGCGCGACTCCACGGCCTCCCAGGACAACCCGCGCGCGTGACAGTGGGGGCAAAAAGGGCGCGGCGGGAACACGTGCCGTCGACACGCGTCGCAGCGCTGCAGTTCGACCACGCCGCGCGCGAGCGCCTGCCAGAAGGGTGCTGCGTCGCCCTCGGTCTGCGGCAGCGGGCGCGGAAACGATGGCGGCACCGGCGGCGCGTCACCGCTCCCTGGATCACTCGGCGAATTGCTCACCGCGCATCTCCCAGCACGAGCGAGCACTCCTCGGTGAAGGTGCCGCCGTTGCCCTGCACGAAGCCGAGATCGGGACGGCACACCTGCCGCTCGCCCGCGCGACGCATGACCTGGCGCGCGGCCTCGACGACCAGCGTCATGCCGCCGCCCAGCCCGGGCTGGCCGAACGAGAGCATGCCGCCGTGGGTGTTGAGCGGGAAGTCCCCGGCGAAGCTGAGGTCGTGCGCCTCGAGAAACGGACCGCCCTCGCCCTTGGCACAGAAGCCCGCGTCCTCGACCTCGATCAGGACGGCGCTCGTGTAGCAATCGTAGATCTCCGCGAAGCCGACCTCGGCGGGCTTCACCCCGGCCATGGCGAAAGCCCGGCGCGCCGACTCGACGACCGGCGTGACGAGGAAATCCTCGCGCTGGAACGGGTCGGGGTCGAGGTGCTCGCCAAACCCCAGCACGAAGGCGGGCGACCGGCGCAGGTCGCGCGCACGCTCGGGCGTCGTCACGACGACCGCCTCCGCGCCGCTGCACGGCATGACGATCTCGAGCAGGTGCAGCGGGTCGGCGACCATCGGGGAGGCGAGCACGTCCTCGATCGTCGCCGGCTTGCCATGGAAGAGCGCGATTGGATTGCGCTGCGCGCTCGTGCGCTGGTCGGCGACGATCTTCGCGAACTGGCGCGCGGTCGTGCCGTAGCGAGCCATGTGGAGCCGCGCCGCCATCGCGTAGTCGGCGTTCGCGCCGGCTGCGCCGTAGGGGATCGTGAAGTCGCGCAGCGGGCTCACGAGCGGCGGGGGCTTCAGGTACATGCCCTTGGGATCCCAGGTGTCGCCGCTCACGCACAGCACGGTCGTCGCGCGACCCGTCGCGACCGCCGTCGCTGCGCGCGCGACCATCGCGCAGGCCGAGGCCCCGCCCAGGTCGACGAGGTCGAGGTAGCCGGGTGCCAGCCCCAGGTGCTCGGCGACGACCGAAGGCCAGAGCATCGAGTACTGCATCATCGCCGGACAGACGACGAGCCCGTCGACGTCGGCGGGTGCCAGGCCCGCGTCGGCAAGCGCCTCGATCGAAACGTCGGCGACGAGTTGGAGCGGGGTGCGGCCTTCGGGAGTCTTGGTCGGGGTGGCTTCCGCGAAGCCGACCACTGCGGCGCGACCGCGCAGGGCCCTTGAGTCGGGCTGGGACATGACACCCGTCGTCCTAGCGGGGGAAGCGACGAGGCGTCAACGACGGCGGCACCCGACGAGAAGGGGGCGCGCACCCGCGGTGCGCTTCCCCGCCGACACGACCGCGCGATCGACAGGACCAGGGACGACGAGCGGGGCCTCAGCCCTTGCAGAGCAGCTTGCCGGTCGGCGAAGCGGAACAGGCGGAAGCGAGCCCGGTCCAGGATCGCCCGGAACGCGTCACGGCGAGCGACACCGGCGACGGCGGAGTCGAGGCGAAGGCGAGCCCCTTCAGCACGAGCGAGAGCCGCCACTCGCCGGGGTTGCGGGTGTCGGAGAAGACCGCGCGCACCCGCCGGTCGGCACTGCGGCATGTGACGCGATTGCCGGAGCGGTTACCCTTGCACTCGGACGCGAGCACGCCGAGAGACTCCGAGAACGCACCGCCTCCCGAGGCGAGGTCGAAGCGATAGGCGGTCGACGCATCGACGATGTCGCTCGCGGTGGTGCCGGTCGCGATCGTCGCCTTGAGCGAGACCGAGCCGCGGCCCGCGATCGACCCCGGCGAGAGCGTCGCCTGTTCGATTGCGATCGCCCCCGCGCCGACCGACTCGCAGGCCCGGACCGAGAGGTCGTCGATCCACCAGCCGACGACTCCGCCGCAACCGTCGAGGCCCATCGAGAAGCGCAGGCGCACACTGTCCCCCGGCTTCACGCCGAGCAGTCCCAGATCGACGCGCGAAAGGCCCCAGCTTCCCGACATGCTGCCGGAGTCGGTACCGCTGAAGGCCGGCAGGCCGGCGAGCGGCGAGTCGTTGAACGGAAGCGCGTTCCCCTTCGCGAGCGTCGTGTTGTACGGGTTGAACAGGAAGGCCGAGCCGGGCACGGGTGCGAAGGGTCCGTCGTTTACGCTGATCGCGACTTGGCCGCCGTCGCGGCCGGCCTGGGTCGCAACCCAGTGCTCGAAGTCGACCCGCGGCATCGCGAGAACACCGGCGGGAATCTCGATCGGCGGACTCGTCGCGGTCATCACGCCCGACCAGTCGCCGGCGCCACGCTGGCAATCGCCGCCCGGAGGGTCGGTCGCGAAGAGAGCCGTGCCGGTGCGGCCACCGGGCAGGCCGGTCGACACGCTCCAGGAGAGACCAGGCCACCCGGAAAAGATGCCGTCGTCGGCAAAGGTCCAGCCGACGGCCCCGCTCTCGAAGTCCCAGTCGGCGATCGCGGTCGGCGCAACGCCGGTTCCGGCGCAGGTCGCCGGCGCGTCCGGTGCGAGCAACCGATCGAAGCCGCAGCGCTCGACCGGGTCCGAGCGCATCTCGACCGCGAGTTCCATCTCGGCGATCGCGGCGCAGTCCTCGGCGGTAACGACCTCGACCGACGGCGGAGGGACGTCCCCGGTGCCGAGCCCGGGAAGTGCGGTACCGACGAGGTCGTCGCAAGCCGCTTCCAGGGCGTCGGCATGGTCGCTGAAATCGCTCAGGACCGTCTCGTAGACGGCCTGTGCCCGACCGTGGATGGCCACCGCCTTCACGAGTCCGAGCGCCGGCACGGTGCGACCGGCGTAGATGCCGCCGTCGACGACCAGCGCGAAGCCGTGGTTGGGCACCCCGGAGTTGGTGTGCACGCCGCCGCCGTCCGCGGTGGAGCACCAGTAGCTCGCATCGCCCAGCCGGCCGGGGTCACCCGCACAGGCCGGATTCCACATGTCGCGAAAGGCGCCGCCTAGGCCGCCCGCATCCTCGCCGACGAGCCAGCGGAACGACCAGTCGCTCGGGTCGCGTCGCAGCACGATGCTCACGCCCGCGGCGAGTGCAGCACGCAGCGATTCCCCGGTCGCCTTCGCGACGAGGACCGCGGGGATGACGATCGTCGGATCGCTGCCGCCCATGGCGGTACCGGGCACGGTGGCGGGATCGTTGTCGGCGACGACGACCGCGATCGCGCCGGCATCCTGTGCGCGCTTCACCTTCGAGGCGAACGTACAGCCGCCGCGATCGACGAGCGCGACGCGACCCGAAAGGGCAGTCGGGTCGGCCAGCGGATCGCAGGCGTCGGTCGTCACATCGGCTGCGTCCGAAGCCGCGGCGAGTTGGCCGCCGACCCCGCTCGCGTCGAGCACCGGGCCGAACACCGCGGGACCGGCGACGTAGGTACCGGAGATCGAGGCCGGGGCGGAGACCACGATCTCCGCCGGGTGCGTCGACGACATGAAAATGCTGCACGCACCCGCCGTTCGCTCCGCGTCGGGGAAGTCGCTTCCGGCCCCGTTCAACCGGTCGATGGTCTCGCCCCAGATGTCCGAGTAGGACTCGTTCAGGGCGCCCGGCTGCCAAAGGTAGACGAGCGGGTTCAGGGTCTCGGTGTACGCGTGTGCCCATTCGTGTCCGACCACGTCGTCGGCCACCACCTCGCCGCAGAAGTTCGCGGCGCTACCGTCCCAGAAAGCGTTCGGACAGGCGCCCCGGTCGGGATCCTTCACGACCTTCATCTCCGCACCGAGGGTATCCCAGGAGTCGAGGCCGAAGGCGTTGCGGAAGAAGCGCCAGGTGTCTGCGGTCGACGTGAGCAGGCGCTGCTGGTTGCCGTCGAGGGCCGCGGGAAAGGCGTCGCCTTCCTGCCACACCTGGGTGCTCGTGCTGCCCTGGTACAGGCGACGGTAGAGCCCGTCGTGAATCCCCGACCAGCGCTCCACCACCTTGCCCGAGTGCGCGTCGACGAACACGAACTCCCGCAGCCCGGGGCCGCGCACCTCCACCAGCCACGCCAGGTGCGCCTCGCCGCGCCGACTACGCACCATCCCGTCGTCGTACACCCACAGCTTCGCACCGGCGGCCTCGAGCGCAGGCCCCACCGCCACGCCTGCGCCTTCCTCGTCCGATCCCGGTGGCTCCGCCAGTACCGCCGCCACCGCCAACCGCTGCGCACGGACCGCGTCGAACCGGGGCCGCACGTCCACGGCGATCCCCGGCACGATCCGCCCGTTCGCCGAGCGCACCTCGTTGCCACGGCCCATGTGCACGTCGAGCGTCGCCCCGAACACCTCCACGCCGTCCACCTGCTGGCGGTAGCGCCGGTGCGTCATCCCCAGCCCGTCCACGCTCGTCTCGCCCGCCGCCAGTTCGCGCGTCGCGTCACCCAACCCGAACGCAGCCCCGTGCCGCGCCACAAACGCATCACTCGCCCGTGCTGCCGTCGCGCCCGCCGGCGCCGCGGGACCACGCCCCGGCGCAAACCGCATCGATCGCGCCGCCCCGCTCGCCGGGTCCGACGTCATCTTCGCCCCCGTCTCCCGACGCAGCGCTTCCTGCGCCGCGCGCATCCCCGCGGGCACCGCGCGCGCCGACGGCGCCGCGAGCGCGGCCCCGGCCGCGAGCGCGAACACCCCCGTCGCGACGAGGAGGGGGATCGCCCGAAGGCCGCGCGGACGCGCCAACGCACGCGACCCGGCGGCGATCATGCGGCTTGGGTGCAAGGCTGGGGAAGCGTGCACCGGCGCATCGATGCGGTCAATGCCGGATCTCGCGTCGCCCCGCGCCAGCCTACTTCCTGCAGGTCAGCTTGCCGCGGCTGCCGGCCGTGCAGGTGGCGATCGACCCGGTCCAGCTCCGGCCGCTGCGCACGACGGAGACGCTCACGGGAGCGGGCGCCACCCCGCTGAAGGAGCGCTGCTTCATCGTGAGCTTCAACTTCCAGGAGTTCGGAGTCTGCGGCGACGTGGTGAAGGTCGCGGTCGTGTGGCGGTCGGCGCTGCGGCAGGTGAGGCGCAGGCCGTTCCTCGCCATGCTGCAGTCCGAGGCCGCCACCGAGGCGGACTCGGTCACCGCCCCGCTCCCGCCAAGGACGTCGAAGCGCCAGCCGGTCGAGGCGTCCACGGTGTCCGACGGATCCGTGCCGGTCGCGATGTTGGCGATGAGCTTGATCGTGGCCCGGCCGGTGTCCGAAGGGGCGAGAACCGCCTGGTCAACCGTCACTTCGTCGACACCGATCGAGTCGCAGGCATAGAGAGCCAGGTCGTCGACGTACCAGCCGTCGTTGCCGGTGCAGCCGTCCATGCCCATGTCGAGGCGCAGGCGGATCGAGTCGCCCGGCTTCACACCGAGCCTCGCGAGGTCGATGCGCGAGCGACCCCAGATTCCTCCCAGCCCGCCACCGTCGGTGCCGGAGAAGGCCGGCTGCCCGGCGAGCGGCGAGGTGTTGGCCGGCGAACCCGACGCCGAGCGCAGCGTCGCAACGTACGGGTTGAAGCTGAACGCCGAGGCCGGCACGAGCGAGAACGCGCCGCCGTTCAAGCTGATCTTCACGTTGCCGCCGTCCCAACCCGTCTCGGTCGCGACATAGTGATCGAAATCCAGTCGCGGCGCGGAGACGAGGGCGAGCGGAACCTGGATGGCGGGGCTGGTGAGAGTCGTCACGCCGGAGACGTCGCCGGCGCTCGCGCCACACGTTCCCCCGCGCGGATCGGGTCCGAAGGCGGCACCTCCAACGCGGCCGTCGGGGAGACTCGCCGAGATGCTCCACACCGTACCCGGCCAACTGGCATAGACGCCGGTCGAGGTCGTCGACCAGGCGCCGAGGCCGCTCTCGAAATCCTCCGACCAGATCTCGAGCGGTGCGGCACCGTTGTCGGAGCAGCGCGCGGGCGGATCCTGCGCGAGCAACGTCGTGAAGTTGCAGAGGGCGGTGACGTCCGCGCGCAGTTCGAGGGCATCCGCCATCTCGGCGACCGCAGCGCAGTCCCCGGCCGAGATCGTCAGCCCCGAAGGCGCCGGCGGCGAAGAGGTCGTCCCGAGTCCCGGAAGCGGGACGCCGACCAGGTCGGCGCAGGCGGCTTCGAGCGCATCCGCATGATCGGGAAACTCGGAGACGGGCCCCTGGTAGACGCTCTGGGCACGCCAGTAGATCTGCGCGGTCTTCACCAGGCCGAGCGCCGGGATCGTGTGCCCCGCGAACGTGCCGCCGTCGACGAGCAGGGCATAGCCATGGTTGGGCACGCCCGAGTTCGTGTGCACGCCGCCGCTGTCGGACGAGCCACAGAAGTAGCGGTCGTCGCCCACCCGGGCCGGGTCCGAGGCGCAGGCCGGGTTCCACATGTCGCGGATCGCGCCGCCGAAGGCGGAGGAATCCTCGCCCATGAGCCAACGGTAGGAGTTCTCGCGCGCTTCGATGCGCAGCCGCACCTGCGGCGACGAGCCGAGCGCGCCGCGGAGCAGGTCCCCGGTCGACCTCGGAACGCGCAGCGAGGGGATCGCGATCGTGGCGTCGGTGCCGCCCATGCCGGATCCGGCCGGTGCGGTCGGATCGTTGTCGGCGACGATGACGGCGATCGCGCCCGCGGCCTGCGCGGCCTTGACCTTCGCGACGAAGGTACAGGTGCTCCGGTCGACCAGCGCGATGCGCCCAGTGATCGCCGCAACGTTCGTGATCGCTTCGCAGGCGTCGCTCGTCATGCCGACCGAGTCGTCGGCGAGGGCGACGACTCCGGAGACGCCGGTCGCGCTGAGCGCAGGCCCGAAACCGGCGGTGCCGCCGAGGAAAGTGCCCGCGATCGAGGGTGGCGACTCGATGACCAGGTCGGCCGGGGCCCCGACCGACAGGTAACTGGTGCAGAGATCCGGTGACCGCACCCTACCCGGCGTGTCGCTCCCGGTGCCGTTCAACAGGTCGACGGTCTCGCCCCAGATGTCGGAGTAGGACTCGTTCAGGGCGCCCGACTGCCAGAGGTAGATCAGGTCGTCGGTGGTCTCGGTATAGGCGTGCGCCCACTCGTGCGCGACCACGTCGTCGGAGGTGACGCCGGTGCAGTAGTTCGTCGTCGAGCCG
>Ga0114969_10005393_pt1 | contig 10030 bp, 8 predicted proteins | sample M_130807_MF_Meta_FD_87316 | JGI IMG/M metagenome (GOLD analysis project Ga0114969, IMG submission 87316) | Freshwater microbial communities from Lake Montjoie, Canada to study carbon cycling - M_130807_MF_MetaG | ecosystem: Environmental > Aquatic > Freshwater > Lake | place: Lake Montjoie...
CTCGCCTGCGCACGAGGGATAAGTTCTGATACTGGTAAGATTAGAGCGCTTTTGGACATCAGTGCCGCGCTAGCTCAACAAGGCAATGTAGTAGAAGCGGCATCTTCGATGCAGGAAGCCCTTGCCTGTGCACGAGGGATAATTTCTGATTTTTATAAGGGTCGCGCGCTTTTGGATATCAGTGCCGCAATGGTTGAACAAGGCAATTTAGAGGAAGCCCTTGCTTGCGCACGAGGGATAAGTTCTGATTTTTATAAGGGTCGCGCGCTTTTGAACATCAGTGCCACATTTGCTAAACAAGGCAATATAGAAGAAACGGCATCTTCGATGCAGGCAAGCCTTGCTTGCGCAATAGGGATGAGTGATCTTTGGAAGATTAATGCGCTTGCGTCCATCAGTGCTGCACAGACTAAACAAGGCAAGATAGTGGAAGCCCTTGCCTGCGTAAGAGGGATAAGTTCTGATAATATTTATAAGAGTAGCGCGCTTGCGTCTATCAGTGCCGAACTAGCTAAACAAGGCAAGATAGAGGAAGCCCTTGACTGTGCACGAGGGATAAGTTCTTATACTTATAAGAATAGCGCGCTTTTGGACATCAGTGCCGCACTGGCTCAACAAGGCAATGTAGAAGAAGCGACATCTTTGATGCAAGAAGCCCTTGCCTGCGCACGAGGGATAAGTTCTGATACTGGTAAGATTAGAGCGCTTTTGGACATCAGTGCCGCGCTAGCTCAACAAGGCAATGTAGAAGAAGCGGCATCTTCGATGCAGGAAGTTCTTGCCTGTGCACGAGGGATAAGTTCTGATACTGATAAGAGTCTCGCGCTTTTGGACATCAGTGCTGCACTGGCTCAACAAGGCAATGTAGAAGAAGCGGCATCTTCGATACAGGATGCCCTTGCCCGCGCGCGGGGGATAAGTTCTGATACTGATAAAAGTCGCGCGCTTGCATCCATCAGTGTCGCATTGGCTCAACAAGGTAATGTAGAAGAAGCCCATGCCTGCGCCAGAGGGATAAGTTCTGATTTTCGTAAGAGTCGTGCGCTTGCATCTATCAGTGCCGCACTGGCTCAACAAGGCAAGATAGAGGAAGCCCTTGCGTGTGCACGAGGGATAAATTCTGATACTGATAAGAGTCGCGCGCTTGCGTCCATCAGTGCCGAATTTGCTAAACAAGGCCGTGCAGAAGAAGTTGAAGCGATTGTTACTGAAATACCTCAAATTGGTATTCGACATTCATGTTGGGAGAAAATAGCAGTGGTAACCCTTGCAAAAGATACTTGGGAAATGGCTCTAAATGCAGTGCAAGAGTACAAAACGGATGAAGCTCGTCTGTTTTGTCTTAGAGGATGGTGTGAAAAAGTGGATATAACCGCGGTTTCTTCAGAATGCATAATCGAAATATTACCGCTTATTGCTTTTGACAGTTACAGTATTGAAGCACTATTACGCAAATATGCAGTGCGTGAAACTTTGCTTTGTAAACCAAAATATTTGCTTCAGCAAAGACTTAATGCGACATTAAATATCCAATGGGCCATCGATATCGCGGCCCAATTTCCAAATTTGGAAACCAAAGTACGCCTATCCACCAACCTCGAAGCTTGGTTGCATGAAATTGTGGATGAGGACGATCGAGATCAAATCGAATTATGGGCAAAACAGGTGGCAAAAGGTAAAATTACAGAAGAAGAATTTGGGCAGAGGGTGTCTGAGATTTGATATAGAGTACATTCAAAATTGAATAAATAACACCTACACGGGAATGGTATTTGAAAAGTTTGTTTGCCATGCTAAAATTGAGAATTGATTAATACAAGTGAGTGCTGTATCACGAAAGTTCCAATAGTCATGACATCTCTCTATAATACTCCCTGAATCCTGGACCAAAGGTTTAGTTAAAAAATCACTTAATTTGACTAAACGATATGACCAAACAAACCCGACGCAAATTCACGCCGGAATTCAAGGCAAATGGCGCATAACACAGCACAAAATATTAACTTAGCATCACTAACCTTTTGGTCCAACGACGGGGGTGTATTATAAACATCGGCTGGTTGAATTCAAAGCGCGCCTTTGGTCCTTGGCATGACGTTGAGAAAACTTGCAGAAAGGGTAGGTGTTTCGGTCAGCGCGACACAATTCATTTTCTAGTTTACGCAATTGATTTCCTTAAATTGGTCTTCGTTGGTTAATTGGCTTTGTTAGATATCCTTATTAAGTAGCTTTTCGGGATAAAATTCATTTAATAGATTGATTAGAATGCTCTCCTCACACTTGATAGTTGTGTTTCCTAGTACTTCAACAAAACTATTATGATGCTCTCCCCATTCGATCAAAGAAAGATACAAGGGCATGCGTAACAAAAGTTGTTCACCATGCTCAATGGGGAAATCTGCTCTAGTAAAAATTCTTTTAGCCCATTCTAAGTAGCCTTTATACTTGTTAAATTCCTCTTTTGAATATCCCTCACTAAACACAATACTATTTAGACTGCTCAAATGAAAGTTGCCATTTTTATAGTAATCCCATCGGGGGTAGTTGCCTTTGAATAATGTGCTAATTTCATTCGATTTGCCATTCCTCCTAGCCATTCCCAAGTACAACGGGTGAGCAATACCTAAATTATCCACTTGATGAAGAAAATATAAAAAGCCCTGACTTTTTTTGTTTCCCCTTACTGAATTGACTACTTTTTCGAACAATCGCTCCATTTTTTTCGAACGGAGAATTATTCGGTAACCATTAAGTAATTTGGTTGATGAAGCCCCACCATTAGTTTCAAATAATTCTGCTCTATTTTCATCTTTTGTTGCAAAAGCAATAAAGTTGTCAATTATCTGTTTTCGGTATTGGTTATCCATTTTGTATTTCTGTCTGTTAATTGTCAATGTTGTCAGTCTTTTGGGGTTTCACACAACAGTTTTCGAAGCAGTGAACCGCCACTTTTGCCAAACCCGTTTTAGCAGTTCGGCCTTCTTTTTTCATCATTCGTTTAGCCAATTAAATGCGTTTGAAAAATAATTGTCTGCGTAATTTCTCCAGTCGTTTCCGTTGAAGCCAAATTGAGCCAGTTTTCTTTGCGGTGAGCCTGGAGAAGGAATTGCGATTGCTGTAACTTGGTAATTGTCAATTGTGAAAACCTTTGCAATTGGACTAGTTATTTGATTGTTGTTTCCACCAAGCCCCTGAACAAAGTTTTCTTGAAAAGTGCATCCTGCTAGATTGTCTACTTGTCCAAATGGTAAATTGCCGTGAAGGATAAATTGTCTTTCGAGGTCTTTGAGAACACCTCTGGAGGTGCAAATAATTTTTCGTACTCCATTTTGGATAAGTGATTGAACGCATTGAATATTGTACGTTCTCCTAATTAATTTATTATCCAATGAACTAAAATCGTGTCTTTCACAAGAATAAATTGTATCTGAAATTGCAATCTGTCTGTGAGCTAAACTTTGTAATATTTGGTTTGGGTCCGGTGGCAATAAAATTGTGTCGTCAATGTTGTCTCTGTATAAACCCCATAGTCCGCTATCAATGCTTCCATAGAAAAAACGAATTGTGCCTTCATTCAGTCTGTTTTGTTGCTTTGTTGTATTGTCTTGGTCAGTGCATTCGTAAACTGGGAAGCTACCTAAAATTAGTTTAGTTGCTCCGTTAATTTGTCCTTGTTGCAGGTAAGGGTGTATTTCTATTTCTCCTATTGGCATCTTGTCTTAATTATAATATCTATCTGTTAGGTCAAAAAAGTGAGTGGCGCTAAGTTAATGTTTTGTGCTGTGTTATGCAGTAATTTGCTGTTAATTCCATCAAGCCTTTCATCAGCATGACCATTGCCAAGGTGTCTAGCTCACAGTATTGGAGTAGAGCATTCCGCAATGTCAATCGCTCTGCATCGCCGATGAAACTCCATTGAAGTTTGTTGTAAGCGGTCATCGCGGCGGAACCGTCAGAGACCTCACCTAGGTCATCAAATAGTTCGTAATCAGCAACCCAGTCAAAGGTTGTTATTGGTAACAAGGTCTTGTATGGGTCGCGATTTTTGTCGTCCCGGATCCAAACATGGTCATCAAAATTCCGACTGCCATATTCCAAACCCCTGCCGTATTTCTTGGCTTGAGAAAATTGCTCAGCAACAGAAGGGCAGTCATTTATGATCGCTGGTAAAATGCGCTTGATAGAATTGCTACCGCCGGCATGCGGACTGTAATAAACCTTCCTTACTAAATCGGCCATGTCGACCATATTGCGAGGGCCAGTTCTTTTCGGCTTCTTATCAATGTCCTCTTCCGTGATTGAATCGATAAATGCCAACAATTCCTCTTGATCATCCGGCTTCAAAATAGCGATATCTCGCTTAATTTTATTCAATACCGTATTCTCGTGCGATGCATATCTAAAAATGGTGCCATCGTTTGATTCCAGAGAAGCCTTCAAAGCCCTAGCAAAAGCCAAATTAGGGTATTCACCTTGCTCCCAAGATATGAAATCATTGAAATGCTCAACCCTGCCATCTTTGTGCATGATGTGATGGGAAAATTGGAACGCCACCGTTTCGTAAGGGGCCATTCCCTTGAAATAAGGCAATGCTACCACACTGGTTTCAAAATCAATCATATTCAATGGATAATTCCAGTTAGATCGCATCGAATCGAAATCCGCTTTCAAGAAAACATAGTCTTTGGATTTATTTTGAACGGCTTCGATCTGATAACCCCGACGTTCAAATGGCGTCATCCCCAGTCTTTCTGGATCTTCCTTTCCCGTTTCAGGTCTCAATAATTCTGCATTCAATAGTGAGATAAAGGGTACATTTTGGTCCATCACTTTTTGCGAAATCTGAGCACCGCCCAAACCCAACCACAAATCCGTCACTTTTGTATTCTGCAACTGCTCCGCTGAAACTTGTCCAACAATACTCCATTGATGGTTAGCCCAACACTCCGTAAATCCACATTTCTTCTTCGTACCAGCCGCGACGAAAGTACATTTCTTGCACGCCATGCTCGGTTTGCACCAATGTCGTTGTTGTGACACATACAAATCAGCCGACCACTGTATGAATTGTTCTAAGCTTCGATGTTCTTCGGGGATGTTTTCATTGGGCACCGGCAGTGCATGCAAACGCTCTACCACTTCACCCATGGGAATCTCCTTGAGCAAATCAAAATTGCCAATCTGACCCGATGTCAATCCGTCTGCCACCGTCACATTCATGCGGCCCTTTTCATCTTTCGCCACTTTGAACAACTGATTCAGCCCGTCACGACTTGCCACAGCATCTTTGTTTATCAGCAACAAATACGGCTTGATTTCGAATTGCGGCAAGGCTTTCTGCATCACATAAGTTTGAAAAGCGATATCGTATAAATATGGTTGCCATTTTGCCGAGGGTTTACCTTTTTTATCAAAGAAAACCTCACCGTTAGCGATGGATTTCGACTTAACCTCAATCAACTTGATAGTATGCCCGTCACGCACAATGATATCAGCTCGGATGAATAGGTTCGCATGTCGAAATGCCCCCTCAGCAATTACCACATTTGGGTGTGCCAATAATTTATCTTTGGTCAGTTGCAGCGCGTCTTCTTCGTCGAGAGTTTCGATCGTAATCCCATACCCTTGGGGATCATCGCAATACTTATACTTAGCCATTTCCCCAACTTGATAACCGCCTTTGGCCAGCGCCTGCATGAATGGATCGCTTTCTTGGTTGTCGTAGTATTCAGCGTTCTTGGTGTAATACAATTTGGTTGGACACTCAAGCCCAAGTTTAAATCTACTTTTGGTTAGATAGCGTGCTTTCATGGTCATATGGCTTTGCTTTTAAGGGTCAATGATTTTTCAAACGAGAATCCGATGTTGGATGTATGATTGCGCTCGTAATGCTCTGTATTACACAGTTCTATCAAGGTTTGAAGTCGAGCCTTTTCGAGGCCTAGTAAATTCTCCACCATAAATCTTCGGGCTACATTGTTTATTTCGCCAGGTGTAAAATCGAACTTCTTCACCAATTCTATCGCTTCTTGTTGTCGCAATCCCTTAATTGCAGACTTCCATATAGAAATTTTGGCCAATTCATTGGGGGATTCGAATTCGAATTTCATCGCCCAACGTCTCTCAAAGGCCTCATCCATGTTTTTGGTAAGGTTGGTGGTTCCGATCATGATTCCATTGAATTGCTCCATTTGCTCCAGTAGGATGTTTTGAAGTGCATTGCTCATCTGATCAACTGAATTCCGGATTCCCACTCGCTTGCCAATGATCTGATCGCATTCGTTCAAGAACAATATGGGAGCAACATCTATTCGCTCGCAGGCGGTTTTATAGTCAGTGAAGATCTGTTTCAGTTTCCGTTCGGATTCACCCACCCATTTACTCTGAAAATCCGTAACCTCAATTTTCATCAATGGGCGTTTGGTTTTGCGGCAAATCTGTAAGACCATCTCCGTTTTTCCGCATCCAGGTCCGCCATAAAACAACATAGTAAGTCCTTTCATTTTTGCATGAGTAGGAAAGCCAGCCTGAAACTCGGCAAATTTCTGGGGCATTAAAATTGACGACACCCTGTCGATTCTCTTTGAGAATTCCGGATTGAAGTACAAATCCACCTTTTGAATGTCCTTGGCTTGAATCATCGGGACATTTACTTTTCCTATACGCGCACGCAGAAACTTCAGCATGTCGGGATCCAACTCTTTGAGGAAATAATCAAATCCCTTTGGGGTGAGTTTTAGCTCTGGGTTGAAGTCGACCATGGCCCCACCTGCATTTTCAATCAATCCCTCGGCAATGGGCGCCCAGGTGTCCGCAAGAATCTCCTTTCGCATGTATTGTATGTAATTCTTGCCCATGTTGATGTAGTTATCTAAATAACTAAAATTGAAGGCGTCATTGTCAAATACTGATTTTACGCATACTGCCATACACACATAGGCATCTAGAACCGTTTCAATGAAGTACTTTTTATTGCAATATTTAATCAGATTCAACTGCGCATTGTTCTCAACGATGTCGTCAATGAATTGATTCACCTCAGCTTTCCCGAGATGGTCATGATCAAGGAGCTTTTTTCGGAAATACTCCAATACAGCATCCAATCCAATAGGACCGATATTTCTAATCGTATCCAAATCGCCATTGTCGATCGCCTCTGAAATGGCTGATTCAATTGAATATATATATATTCCTTCATAGCGCTCCTTTTCCAGTAAACTTATTCTTTGCATTTCCCTTAGTTGGGTGCGTATCAGTTTACTATTTTCCTGAAAAAAGGGCTTCAAAAATGCTGTAATTGAACGCTCCGATAATCTAATGTCGGTAGACGACATACAATAAACCGTTGCGAAAATCGCGGCTCTATCAATGGACATTTTGAGATTATCTGCCATGGCAACCAGATTTCCCAAGTCAGACAGGGGCTTGGCGACGGCAAGTGAATTTTCTTGGAGATTCCTAAAAGCATCTTTGATGAGCTTACCGAAATCTTCCTTTTCTTGATTCGCAGTTCGTTGTGCGGCGAAGCGGCTTATTTTAAGTTTTTTCATATCAATTTAAAGGCATAGTTTTTTGGGACCCCTATGCAAGGCTTGTAGTGAAGTAGTAATAAGGTTCTTTTGATTCCGAAGAACCTAAATATATGACATTTTTTCTGAAATTCCAAATTTGACCTCCGATTTGTTACAAAATTCCTGCAATTTCCCTAAATCAAAAAATGCATAGTTGCAATTTTAATATTGCATAATTATGAATACTTTTGTCATCATTAAATGTCACATTACAATAAAAGACACGAACGGTTGCAGGGCCTAGAGCAGTTTTTACGCACTGCAGAATCAACACGATTTGAGGACATTGAGCACTTTGCACTGCAATTTGGCGAGGTGAAGGAGAGAATGATTCGAGAAGACTTGAAACTCCTTCGCATCGGCTATGGCAAAAACGACCCAATCAATATTGTCGTAGAGAACGGTCATTACAAAATCAAGGCGATAGGATCAAAATGGAGTTACACAGATCTTGCCGAAACAGAAAGAGCCACCTTGCCCTTGGTTTTTAGTATTTTACAACCCTATCGTGAAATGCCGGCTATCAAAAAGGTATTGGAGGATTTGAAACAGGAACATCGATTGGCCAACAAAGATGTCAAATTGTTATCTGCGGCTGTTTGGAGTCGTTCAACAGAGCTCCAACCTGAATTTTTGACCATGACCACGAAATTGATGGGATTCATCGCCAAGCAGCAGGCCTGTGAATTCAACTATTTTAAAGTCAACGCTCGAAGCGATAAGTCCAAAACACCCACATTTGTGGAAGTATATCCCTTGCAGATTAGGGTTTACGAATCCCGTTATTATTTGGTTGCGATACGAACCGATGCTCCTGCCACACCAGAATCAATCAGGATCTTTCCCTTAGACGGCATTTATCGTTACAGAATTGATGAATCGGTAAACCAAGATAGCGGGGAACCCAACAACTTCGATTGGCATGAAGTAAGTAAGTCGGTTGAATTGAACGATTACTTTACACACTGCATTGGATTGTATCGAGATTACAACAAACACAAATCACCCACCACAATCATCCGTTGGTTCAAAGATTGGGCTGCTAGTCAGGTGGAGGCGGTGCCCCTGCATCCAAGCCAAACGATTATTCAACGCGTTGATAACGCCATTTGTGTTAAGTTGTCCGTTTATGACACGGCTGAACTTACAAGTATTTTCAGTAAGTATGGAGAATATAGTTGGGAATGAAAGTCACAAAATCAAAGAACTAACTCAAAATAAATCGATAAGCGGATGTCCGCAGATGAATAAAAGCAAAATAATTGTAATATTGAATAAGTCAACGGAAGTGATAAAAGATCCAAGCAATATTCCCAAAGTGAAGAATCTTATTCTTGCAACATTGATGGTGTTATTATCATCATCAACAAATGTTGGGAGGCAATCGGCACCTGCGTCTTGGAGCAACCCAGTAATGAATCCCTATGGACAGAACCTCGCTTCGTATGTCAAAGCCCATTACAGGGTTGGCGATATAAAGACGATGCGCAAATTCATTGTCTATAAGGAGTTGAACGCCCCAACAGAAAAAGAACTCAGCAACATCATGACTTCCTGTAGCTGGGGATATGACTTCAAAATGAAAAACTGTACATGGTTAAATAAGAGAGAATTCTATCTCACTGTGGAAACTAATAAAATGAATACCACAGGCATTGAAAATTATTATGGAGTTGTTCTAAGAGACACCGCCCGCTTGATAATCAACAAACAAAATCGATCTAACCCGTTTGCCATGGCTAACTAATTGGGCCAAAGATGAAAGATCCTAAGAAGATCAAAATCACGAAAAATTATCTTTAAACAGGACTTCTTTTTAGAAAAGATGCAATTTTTGCTGATATTTGGTCATGACGGAATTGAACAAGAGTGCTTTTCCCTATCAAATCGATAAGATAGTTTCTAATCCGAGTTGTTTGGACTTTATTCAGTCATTCATTGATTATCAGGAATTTGGCAAATTAGAAGATATGATAAATAAAATTAATAGTACGCCAGACCTAAAGGAGAAGTATGGCGATCATATTAATAAAGTGTCGAGAGTGAGGAGGAAATTCAATTTAAATTTGGGATTTTACAGCCCTGGAAAAAAATCAAAAGGTGAGGTTGTTGAAGCGGCGGAAGTAACTCTGTTTTTTAAGCTTTTTGAGAACTCTGAACCTGAACAGGTGAAACTTGGTGAACACGCTGATAATAAGCCGGACGTAAATGGACAAAAAAAACTGCGGCGTTTGGCTCCAAGCGTATGGAGTATGAAAACCGCCAATTACACTAATGACCTTAATGGCATTGCCCTAATCATACCAAATAATATAACAGCGAAATCAAAGGTGATTAAGGTTTACTGCGGTTATAGATATGGGCAGATGATGGGGCATGGAGACTGGCAAATTTGGAGAAGGTCAGATTCTGGTTGGAGAATGTCTTCAACTAAAGGGACTTGGATCTCTTGATATACA
>Ga0114969_10005395_pt1 | contig 10027 bp, 6 predicted proteins | sample M_130807_MF_Meta_FD_87316 | JGI IMG/M metagenome (GOLD analysis project Ga0114969, IMG submission 87316) | Freshwater microbial communities from Lake Montjoie, Canada to study carbon cycling - M_130807_MF_MetaG | ecosystem: Environmental > Aquatic > Freshwater > Lake | place: Lake Montjoie...
ATCCGGCTTCTTCCGGTTTTCGACCTGAAGCAGTTCGGCCATGTTCTGCAGCGCCTGCGCGGCGTCCTCGCGCGGCCGGACATAGGCAGCGTAGGTGAAATATTGCGCCGCGCCCGCGAGCAGAACGAGCGACGCGAACAGCAGCGGCTTGAAATACGCCGTCACTTGCGGCCTCCGTTCAAACCGACGACGTGAAACAGTGTCTCATGCTGCGCTTGTGCCGCGGTTGCGGAGTCCGTGCCGCCCGGAGCCTCGCCAGCTCCGGTGAAGCGCAGCTGCGCATAGCGGCGAGAAAAGGCTTCATCCTGCGACAAGCGCTCGATAAAACCTGCAACCAGTTTTAAATTCGCGCCGCCGTCCGGAAGAATGCCGGTGATCGACAGATTGGGATCTCCAGCGCCGGGTTTGCCGCCCGCGGAGACAAGCTCCAACCGATCAAGTTTCATCGCCGGGGACAGCGCCTTGCCGACGCCGAGCAGCGTATCGGCCCACAGATTGGGGCGTTCGCCGACGGGAAGTCCCGCTTCGCTGCCGTTGCTGGCTGAGGCAACACTGCTCCCGGCCTGCGTCGCATAGGACGCCGCTTGCGCCCGGAGGTGCTCGCCGGCTGGGCCAGTCACCAATAGGAGATTTGCGGTAACGCCAAGTACGACGAATGCTGCGCCATAGACCAACGGCTTGGCCAGGGCGCGGTCGAGCGTCACGGGCTTTGCCGCCGCCCACACGCGTAAGGATGCGATCCAGGCCGAAGGCACATGGGAGAGAACTTTGTTGGCGGGCATTTTTTCGGATTGCGCTCCCTTCACCGGCACAAAGCGGCCCGCGACGAATTCGTAGGGTTGGTTTCCGAGCTTTAGGACGCCCGCGCGCGCGCCTTCGAGCAGATTGAGCGCGCCTGTGGCCGCCGGATCGATTGCCGGAAGCACATCGGCGGCGGTCTCAACCGGCATTTCGAATGCGTCGGCGAGCCATTGCTGAAGCCCTGCGATCGGCGCTGCGGTAAAGGTCAGCGTTGGGGACCCCGGACGTCCCGCAAGGCGTTGAAAGCGGAAATACTCCATCGTGCCCGCGATCTCGTCCTGCATCTGACGCAGGACCGGACCGAGCGCGGCGAAGGTTGCTGTCTGATGTTCGGGCGTGCCGCCGTCTTTCAGCGCGTCCGGCGAAGGAAGCCGCGAACGCAAACGCAGCGCATCGGATGCCTCGGTCAGCGAAACCCCATGCTCGTCGGCATAAGCCTTGGCCAGCATCAGCGCGCCAAAAGGGATTTGGCGCACGGCGACAATCCCGGTGTCGCCATTGGCAACCATCAGCGTCGAGAAGTAGCCGTGTACGCGCAACGTAGCGAAGATGCCGCCGTCGTGAAATTCCGGACGAAGCGTGGCTGCGGCCGCCGGGGTTACGCAAACAAGCGCGGTTGCGAGTTTGCCCAGCGCGAAAAGATAACTCTCCAGTCTGTCTTCCGGCAGAAACGCCAGCACGCGCTTTTCGACCTCGCGCGCGCCGGACGCGCCGAAGGGCGTGTAACTGTAGAGGATGGGGCGTCCGCCGGCTTGCTGCGCGCCAAACTCGCGGATCGCGCGCGGCTCGAAATTGTTCAGCCTGGCAAAACGGTGATCGACCAGATGAACATCGGGGTCATCAATGGAAAGGACGACGCGTGCGACTTCGGTTTGGGGCTGTTCCACCGTAAATTTGGCGATTGCGCCCCCAAGCTGTTCCGCAGGGGAGGCGATGGTGCTTTCGGGCGCGGACAATTCATGGGATTTCCAGCGCGATGTGCCGCGCTCCGTCAACTCGGCGCGCCAACCGGCATCGCTGACGGAGACGAAGAGAGCGGCGTCGCCGGCCGTATCTTCGTCCTTGGCCTTGCGGCGCTTGCTCTTGCTGCGAAGGGCGTCCATGAAGCTCATGGTCCGCATCCACTATCTTGCCTGAGCGCGTTGGGCCGCGGCTTCGGCCGGTTGCGCGGCCGGTTGCGGCAATGTCTCCGCGCGCAGCCGTAAATCTCCAATCCCGATATCCGCACCGGCCGGAATCGGCGTGCGCTCCGAAAAGGGCGTATCGGCTACGCTCACACTGCCCATCAGCGGGGAGAGCCAAAATCCTTCGTTGAAGGAGATTTCGGCGGCTATGTCCTCCAGTGAACCCAGCACAAGGTCGCAGTCCGTCGAACTTCCTACGCGAAGGCGGTCGCTGAGCAACACCCATTGCGTGCGCACGTCCTCGCGCCACGACAGCCATTGCGCTTCCTCGCCACCGCGCAGACGCTCTTCATCCGCGCAGAGCGACAGGACGATGGCATCGCTTACACCTGCGGTGCGCCGAAGCCGGATCGATACCGGCGCCAGAGATCCCGCACGGTTGCCGACCGTGATAGTCGTCTCGCCTGCGGGAACTTCGTAGGGTTTACCCGGAAACAGCATCCGGTCGTCGATCGAAGAGCCATTGGTGCTGCCAAGGTCTTCAACGAACCATTGCCCGCGATCCTGATACAGCCGCAAATTCTTGTCCCCGCGCGAAAACCATCGGCATCCCACGGGAATATCAACGGCCTTAGCGGCCGACGGGCGCCCGAGCAGGGCGTTCTTCAGAGGCAACAATCGAAGACGCCGGCCGTCGAAAGTCAGCTCCAACGGTTCGCGCGTGACCAGTTCTTGTTCCAGGACATGCCGCAACTGGAGGATTTTACCCTTCAGCGCGGCGCGTTCCGGCGTGCGGTTCAGCCGCTTCAACGCCGCATGGCAGCGGGCCAGCGCCGCGGCGACTTTGCCTTGCAGCACGAGCGTTGGGATTTTCCGCGCCAGTTCCAGCGTCGAGTCTTCGTCGATGCTGCGGGGCTTAAACGCGTCCAACAGCATCGTGGAATCCGATTCGGAGGAATCCTCGTTGAGGATGTCCGAGAGAAGGGACTGAATAATCGCGATCTTGGGAAGGGCGTTTTCCTCACGGATGGGCTCGCTGTTCATCAGCGAGGTCCAATCGGTGAAGAACTGCGGGACCTTGTCGGCGGTCAGCGATCGGCTGATGAAATAGCCTTGCGCATGCTGGCAGCCCATGGCGCGCAATTCGCGAAATACCGCTTCGGATTCCACGCCTTCAGCCACGACTTTCAGGCCCAGCCGCTGGGCCATGCCGATGGTCGTCTCGATCAGCGCCCGCGCTTCCGAACTCTCCTGCAGATCGAAGGTGAAGCTTTTGTCGATCTTGAGTTCGCTGAACGGCAGCTTGTACAGCGTGGCCAGCGATGAAAATCCGGTCCCGAAATCGTCAATCGAAAGCGTAAAGCCCTTCACGCGCAACCGCGTCAGGACGTCGAGCGCGACGTCGAGCGTTGCGCCATGTTGGGATTCGGTGATCTCAAGGGTGATGCGTTCCGGCTCGATTCCAAACTCGTCGCAACGCCGCATGAACTGCTCGCACCAATCGGGTGTCTTAAGCAGCTCAGGCGACACATTGAGCGCCAGCCGGACGTGCAGCCCGGCATTGCGCCACACAGCGAGATCGCGAAATGACTGACACGCGACTTGGTCGGTGAGCTGGTCAATCAGACCGTTCTTCTCGGCAATTGGGATGAATTTATCGGGAAAAACGTTTCCGAATTCGGGGTGCTTCAAACGGCACAGCGCCTCGACGGCGTACTCCGTTGCCGTGGAATCCAGGGGCACCTTGGGCTGATACTCGACCGAGAGATACTGACACTCGATCGATTGCCGTAGATGATGGGCGGCAAAGCGGATTTCGCGCTTCTCGATGGCGGTCAGACAGGCGCGCAGTGCTTCTTCGTCGCCGCTGCTGCGAAAGACCCGGATTCTAAGGCCCTTGATGCTGGCAAGCCGGCGGATGGATTCGACGGTTTTGGCATCGAGCGCCGTGACGACGACAACCAACGGATGCGACGGCGCGTTGGAGATTTTCTCCAACAGCTCGAAGCCGCCGTTTTTCGCGCCCGCCAAGTCCATGACAACCGCAACGGTCAGCGGGTCGTGCAGTTCGACATCGAGGGCGGCAACAGACGTCACATGCACATATTCCGCGCCGGCCTCCGCAGCCACCGCTTCCACATGTGCCGTAACATCGCAGTCGTCGTGATAAATCGCGACTCGCGCCCCGAAACGCATACTCCCTCGCTCTGGCGTTGTGACCCGTCAAAGATGAACCAGACGTTGGAAAGAAACTGTTAAATTGAAAGACATTTTCGGGACTTGGAGCGCAATCCGGCGAAGTGGACGCCGGTTCGCCGCTAGATTGCGCGGGAATCTTAGGGCATCGCCAAGCCGGAAACTTCGAAAACGGGGAGGAACGCGGCGATCAGCATGCCGGAAATCAACGCCCCCATGATCGCGGTTAACGCGGGGTTAATCAGCGCGATCACCGTATCGACGCGCTGAACCCACAAACTCTCGAAATAGCTGGCGGCTGACCGCAGCGGCTCGGTCAGCTCGCCGGTCTTTTCGCCCGCCGAGATCATCTGCTGCACCACGCCGCGGAACAGGTCCTGTTTGGCGAAAGCCTGGGCAATGCCGTCGCCGCGCTCGATATCGCTGGCGATGGTTCGCAGGCTTTGTTCGACAAATTTGTTGTTGCAAGCAGGCGCGGCCACACGGATCGATTCCAACAGCGTGACGGAATTCTGAACCTGTATGCCGAGCGTGTGCGCAAACCGCGCCAGAGCCGCAAGCCGCCAAAGAGGGCCGATGATCGGTACCTTCAGCTTCAGCCGGTCGAATGTCAGCCGCCCCGCCGGTGTGCGTATCCAGCCGGTAAAGGCCACGCCGGAAAGTACCGTTCCCAGCACGATCTCCATCCACATCGACGCGTAGACGTGACCGACCGCCAGCACGATCTGCGTCGGCCAGGGCAGTTCGTGATTGTATTCCGCGAACAGGCTCTCGAAACGCGGCAGGATGCCGAAGACCATCATGTGAAACGTGCCGATGAAGGATATCAGCAGCAACAGCGGATACATCATGGCGCCGCGGATTTTCTTCATCACGCGGTCCAGGCTGGTTAGATATTCGCTGACCTGTTGCAGCGCATCGCCAAGCTGACCCGATTGCATGCCGGCGCGCACGATGGCGACATAGGTGGCGTTGAAGATGGTGGGATGGTCGGCGAGAGCGCGGTCGAAATCGCGTCCCGAACGCACCTTTTTCAGTACGTCGTTCAGCGCGCTGCGCAGCTTGCGCCGCGGCGTTTCCCGCGCCAGGCTTTCCAGCGCATGCACAAGCTGCAGATTGCTCCGCACCATCGCGGCGAATTGCCGGGTGAAGAGCAGAAGATCGGAATTGACGCCCGAGCCCATCATTATCAGGTCATCCGTCGCCAAACACGCGGATCAGCTCGGAATAGGTGGTGCGGCCTTCTTCCACCAGCTGCAATCCGTGTCCGACCATCGGCACCATGCCGGCTTCGCTGGCCAGCATCCGCAGCGCGTCGATTTCAAAATTGTCCGACACGATCAGCTTGCGCATGTCCGCGGTAATTTCCAGCATCTCGAACACGGCCTGCCGGCCGGCATAGCCGGTGTGGCGGCAATGCGGGCAGCCCGCCGGATGCATCACTGGCATCTTGTCGTCGATGTTAAGGCCGAGCCGCTGCATTTTTTCCTGCGACACGCCTTCCGCGCGCAACATGCGAAGAATTTCCCGCCCCTCGACCATCACGGAGCAGTGCCGGCACGACACGCGCACAAGCCGCTGCGCCATGGACAGCGACAGCGCCGAGGCGACCAGAAACGAGTCGATCTTCATGTCCAGAAGGCGCGTGATCACGCTCATGCAATCGTTGGCGTGAATGGTCGAGAACACGACATGTCCGGTCAGCGCCGCCTGCACCGCCATGCGGCCGGTTTCCTGATCGCGGCACTCGCCGACCATGATGACGTCGGGGTCTTGGCGCAGGATTGTCCGCAAGCCGCTGGCGAAACTCAGGCCGATCTTCTCGTTCACCTGCATCTGGTGCACGCCCGCCAGCCGGTATTCGACCGGGTCTTCGATGGTCACCACATTGCGGTGCGCGCGATCGGCAGCGGACAGGCACGTATAGAGCGTCGTCGTTTTGCCCGATCCGGTCGGGCCGCTGATCATGATAAGCCCATGCGGCGCGCTGATCTTGTCCAGGATCATGCGCAAATTGCGGTCGCGCAGGCCCAGCTGTTCCGGGCTTGGACGCAGCGCCTCATCGTCTAAAAGGCGCATCACCACTTTTTCGCCGAGCACGGTTGGCAGCGTGGACACGCGCACATCGATGGGTGATTTGCGTATCATCACGCTGATGCGCCCGTCCTGCGGGCGGCGGCGTTCGGCCACGTCCATGCCGGCCATGACTTTGATGCGCGATACCACCGCCGAATGCAGCTCCAGCGGCATGCGGCTTTGCTCCTGCAACATGCCGTCCACGCGCACGCGCACCAGCATGCCTTCTTCGGTCGGCTCTAGATGAATATCGGAGGAGCCCTGTTCCTGAGATTTCTGCAGGATGTAATCGACCACCAGCGGCACGTCGGCCGACAGCGGCTGATCGAGCAGCAGATTTTCCTGCTGCCACGAGACGTCGATCGGAATAAGGCTTTCATCGCCGCGCTTGGGCGCTTCGATGCGGGCTTTGAGGTTCGTCACCGATTCGAAGAAGGCCGAGGGCAGAACCACGACGGGCCTCAGTGCCTTGCCCGTGCGCGCTTTCAGCCAATCGCGTGCCAGCACGTCGCACGGATCGAGCGCGGCATATTCCGGTGTGCCGGCATCCCTGGCGTCGGGCGCCGGCTGCAGCATCAGCACGCCGCGCTGCTCGGCGGATTTCGCATCCAGCCAGTCCACGTCGGCGACCTGTTCCAGCAATTCGCGGCGCGAACCGATGAAGCGGGTGTTCAGCCGGTCGGCCAGCGCGGCGTAGAGACTCTCATCCGAGGCCAGATTGGGATCGAGCGCCATCGCATAAAAGAAGGTGTGGCCGTGATCGCGCGCGCGCAACGCCAGCGAAATCGCCTCGCGTTCCGGCAAGACTCCGCGCGCCACCAGATCCATCGCGATGGGGCCAAGAAATCCGCCGGCCGATCCCGACACGCGTTTGGGCTTGCTGCCGGTTCCGATGCGCTGCGATGCGGACGAACTCGTGTCGCCCGTACGTTTCGGCGGGGCGGAAGGGGCGGCGCGTGCCGGCGCCCGGGAAATAACCGTGGTGTCGTCGGGAATGACGGTGTTCGTGTGGCCGCCGCTAACGACAATTGTTGCGTCTCCATCGGCAAGGGGGCGTGCGTTTGCGTTCTCGGCCATCGCGCTCCTCACGAACCAAAGGCGAGGCGGAAACCCAGATCGGCGCGGGTCACGCTGCGCGCGGCGCGGTGGCGGAAACTGCACGCCCCCGATACAGCCAGACTGTCATAACTGCCGCCGCGAATAGCGCGATATTCGGTGGCGGCTTGCGCGACGGGGTTCAGCGCATCCGTGCCGATGTTCTTCAGCAGATGTTCGTCCCAGGGATCGGCGCACCATTCCCAGACATTGCCGCACGCATCCATCATGCCCCAGGCGTTGGCGCCGCTGGGATAGCTGCCGACGGGCGTGGGTCCATTGCAGACGCCATCGATATTGGCCTGTGTGTTCAGCGGCGGTTCTTCGCCCCAGGGGTAGCGGCTCTTTGCATCGCCCGCGCGCGCGGCGGCTTCCCATTCGCATTCCGTGGGAAGCCGTCCGCCCGCCCATTGCGCAAAGGCACAGGCATCGTCCCAGCCCACCATGACCACGGGAAGCCAGTCCTGTCCAAGCCGCTGATGGTTCAGCAATGCGGGCGCGCGATAGCCGGTGGATTTAACGAAGACGCGATATTCGCCATTGGTCACCGGGGTCGCCGCGATGCGGTACGCCGACAGCCGGATACGCCGCTGCGGCTGATCGCTCGCGCGCGCCGAGGCCGACCGCTCACCCACCGGATAGGCGCCAGTGGGAACGGGGATGGTGACGGTTTCCTTGACCGATTTGCTGCGCTTCAGCGCGAAGGGATCGCGCAGCCGCACCTGATCCAGAACGGCCTTCACCTCGCCCGCGGATTGCGGCCGCTTGCCCGGATCGTGGTCGATCATCTGCAGGATCAGCCGGTCGAGATCGTTCGGTAGCGCCGCGCAGAATGTGCTGGGCGGCAGAATGTCTTCCGGGGAGAACTGCGGCAACGCGCCAGTACGGGCGCAGTCCACCAGACTGCACGGCGGAATTTCGCCGTCGGTCAGAAGCTCATAGGCGAGGATGCCCAGCGCGAACAGATCGGCGCGGCTATCCACCGCCTCGGGCGAAGTGAACTGCTCCGGCGCCATATATTTCGGCGTACCGCCGGAAAGGCCATGCGTATCGGCAGCGCCCGTATTCGCGGACAGGCCGAAATCCATGATGATGGGCGATGAGATATCGTTGTTCTTGATGAAGATGTTGGCGGGCTTCAGATCGCGATGGCTGATCTGCGAATGCGCCACGGCCAGCGCCTCGGTGACTTTGCGCAGCACCGTCAGGCGCGGCTGAATGGTTTCCAGCAGCCGTCCGCGATGCGCGGCCATCCACGCTTTCAGGTCCTGACCTTCGATCAGGTCCATCACGATGCCGATTCCCTTCGGCCCTTCGTACAGGTCGTGAATTGGGCAGATATTGGGATGGCGCAGCTTTCGCGAAATCAGCACTTCGCTGCGCAAGCTATCGATATACCGCCGATCCTCGCGGTGAATTTGCTTCAGGATTTTGATCGCGAGCGAAACGCCCAGTTCGGTATCCGTGACCTTGTACACGTCGGCAACGCCGCCGCTGCCGATCAGCCGCCAGTCCGTAAAACGTTCGGCGGGCGAAGAGACTTCGCCCGCCGTCGGTTTGGTTGCTGCCGCAACGCTCATGCCGGAAATGACCTTGCCGAATTATCCGCAGTTGGTGCAGGTGGCCTGGGCGGCGCCCGCGGCGGTGCAATAGCCGCCGGCATTGACGCCTGTCAGATCGGTGGCGCCGCTGACGAAGGCATAGCGGTTCAGATGTGAATCCCAGCCCGCCGCTTTGGTGGCCGCGCTCGAGAACAGCACGAGCCCGCCCGGCAGCGCCGAGTTGGATCGGCCGGTGGCGGTGATGCAGTAGACGACTTCGCCGGTTAGCGGGCCGGCGGTGGCGACTTCGGCCGAGACCGAATAATCGAAATTGCCGCTTTTCGGAATTTGCATCGCCGGGATGATCGCGGAGAGTTCGGTCATGCCGCTGCTGTCGGGCGTGACCACGGTGCCGTTGACCTCGGTCTTCAGCGCGGCCGGCGTTTTCAGCTGCGATTGCGCATAGCCGTTGATGATCGCGGCGATGGTCGCGGTCTGCTCGGCGACTTCCGCCGTATTGCTGGTGCGGATGTACGCGAAGACGCGCGGGATCGCGACCGCGGCCAAAATGCCGATGATGGTCACGACCACCATCAATTCGACCAAGGTAAAACCGCGCTGCTGGCGCGCTGCCCGAGAACCCATAACTTGCCTCCGTTTCGTACCGGCCTACAACGCCGTCATTACGGAGAATAATCGCGCCCCTCTTAACGTTGGGTTGAGACTACCGTGGCCTTGCCCAACGCATCTGCAGTGCGGCGCCAACCCAATCGCCTCCCCCGTGCGGGGAGGCCGAAATTGCAAAGCAATTTCGGGTGGGGGGCCTATCCGTCAGCACCCTCCCACCAGGCTCTCCTCCCAATGGACGGCCAGCCCCGGACTCGATCTTGGGACCGTCCACCAAGCCGTTTCTCCCCGCTAAGACTGGCGCCAACCCAATCGCCTCCCCCATGCGGGGAGGCCGAAATTGCAAAGCAATTTCGGGTGGGGGGCCTATCCGTTAGCACCCTCCTACCACGCACTCCTCACCATGGCCGCCCAGCCCCGGCCAGGGGCGTTCCACGATGACGCGATAGCGCGGCACCACCTGATCCTCCCCTGCGCAGCGGGGGAGCGACTGTCTTGTTGGTCAAGCTGTTTTCCATGGTGATTTGTCTCTGAGCATGGCGTTCAGGATGGTTAGTAGTTTTCTGG
>Ga0114969_10005396_pt1 | contig 10026 bp, 8 predicted proteins | sample M_130807_MF_Meta_FD_87316 | JGI IMG/M metagenome (GOLD analysis project Ga0114969, IMG submission 87316) | Freshwater microbial communities from Lake Montjoie, Canada to study carbon cycling - M_130807_MF_MetaG | ecosystem: Environmental > Aquatic > Freshwater > Lake | place: Lake Montjoie...
ACCTTAGATGTTCGCTCTTCTTGTTCGACACATCTTCGCCCGGCGCGGCAAGTTGCATGCGGCAGCGCGTTGACCGTCCCAAGGAACTAAAGTAGAACGATTCGCGCGTTGCGGATTTGTTCGCATACGGAAAACGGCGCCGGGGTGGGGATGTCATGCTGACCAAGAAACAGTACGAGCTTCTGATGTTCATCCATCAGCGCGTTCGCGAAACGGGCGTTCCTCCGTCCTTCGATGAGATGAAGGACGCCCTCGATCTGCGCTCCAAATCCGGCATTCACCGGCTGATCACGGCCCTGGAAGAACGCGGTTACATTCGCCGTCTCGAAAAGCGCGCCCGCGCGCTGGAAATCATACGTTTGCCGGAAAATGCGTCGGAGGGCGTGCGCCCGGCCGCGACGCGCAATCAAGCGCAGCGGCTCACGCGAGTCGAACCCGCCGCACGGGGCGCGCGTGGCGACGTGCGGGAGCACCGGAACGATAACCGCATTTCCGCCGATTCGCGCCAAGCCGCCGGCTTGCTGCGGCGCCACGAAGATTCCGTCACCAGTGTACCGGTGTTGGGCCGCATCGCGGCAGGCACGCCCATCGAGGCGCTACAAAACCGGAGCGCCGAAATGTCCATTCCGGGGACGATGATCGGCAGCGGCGAGCATTATGCACTCGAAGTGACCGGCGACTCCATGATCAACGCCGGCATCCTCGACGGGGACACCGTGATCATTCGCCGCGCCGACGCCGCCAACACGGGCGACATTGTGGTGGCGCTCGTCGATGATAGCGAAGCCACGCTGAAACGGCTGCGCCGCCGTGGAGATTCAATTGCTCTTGAGGCCGCGAACCCCGCCTATGAAACGCGGCTGTATGGTTCGGACCGCGTTCGTATTCAGGGCACGTTGGTCGGCCTCATACGCCGCTACTGAGAGCCGCCTCTACGCGACCAGGGACGTTTGCCGCGTTCCGCAGCGACCGTCTCAATACGGATTTCCTTACCAAGCGTAACCGCCGACGCGCCGTTGCGCAGCGCATCGAAGCGATCAAGGACCAAGTCCGGTCCTTTGCAGGTGCGCCGTATCGGAACGGCGCTGATCACAATGCCCGCGCGCCCGCAATCTTCGACCAATGCTGCGGCGCGCATGGAAAACGCAACCAGCCGACCATCCCTCGCCTTTGCGACGCAGCCATACTCGTCACATTGCGCGCCGGCCTGAGCGGCGGCCAAATCGCGGCGGTCGCCATCGCGAAGCATCCACTGTTCGGCCGTGTACTCGTCGGGATGCGCTCCCAGGATCGTCAATTTGCCGTCGGCGCCGCGCACTGCGAGCGATTGTCCGTCGCGCGGAATGAAAATGTCCGGCGGGGCGCTGGCCGCGATGAGAGCAAACCCGATGCCGATGGGAGCAAATCCAAGCCAGCGCCAGCGCCGTTGCCACAGCGCAATCCACAACCCGCCGAATGCGATCGCCATCAGCGCCGAAACCGGCCACGCCCGCACGAGCGTGGTCGCGCCAGGAAGTTCCGCGACCCAATGCGCGATGGTTGTCATAACGTGCACGCCCCAACCCATCAGATGCAGCGGCGCAGCTTCCAGTCCGGCCGGCATTGCCAGCACGGCAAAGGCCGCTGAAGGCATGATGACAAACGCCACCACGGGCTCAGCCAGCAAATTGGCCAGCACCGAATACGCCGCCGCGCGATCGAAATGGTAGATGGCGAACGGCGTCGTCGCGAGTGTCGCAACGAGGCTCGTGAGCATCATAGCGAGCACGTAACGGCGGCCCTTTCGCCACCACCGGCCAAACCGGCCGGCCGTTGCGGCCTCATCCCGCGCACGCGACGCATTCCATTCGGCCAGGGCGATCAATCCGATCACCGCGGCAAAGGACATCTGAAAACCCGGATCGACCAGATCCTCCGGTTCGAATATCAGGAGTACAAGCGCCGCCAGCGCAACGGCGCGCATCGATAGCGCCGGACGATCCGCCAGCACGCCAAGCAGCATCATCGACAGCATGAGATAGGACCGCACGGCCGGAGAGCCGCCGCCGCTGATGGCCAGATAAAAACTCGCGCTCAGGAAAGCAGCCACAGCCGCCCATTTCTTGATGGGCTGCGTCAACGCGATGGAGGGAAATAACGCCAGCAGCGCCCGCAACACCCAGAACACGCCAAGACCCGCGAGCGCCAGATGCAGGCCAGAAATAGAAAGCACATGCGCCAAGCCGGAATCGCGATAGGCCTGCACCTCCTCCTCATCGATTTTTCCCCGCTCGCCCGTAATCAGCGCAGCGGCGATGCTTCCATCCGCGCCCGGAATGGCGGCCTCCACACGTCCGCTCATGGACAGGCGCAAAGCTTCGATCCGCATGCTCACGCGGTCCAGGAGACCGGGGGGCGGCGCTGCTTCCACCGGCACCGGCGCGCCATAGGTGAAGCCCACACCGCCCAGTTCTTGAAAGTAAGCCCAGCGGGCGAAGTCGTAGCCACGGGGAAGCGCCGGTTCGGGCGGCGGGCGCAGCACCGCCAACGCCGAGACGACAACGCCCGGCTGGGCCGTGGCAACCGACTTGGCGCCGATCAGAGTCAGGCGCAGCTTGCGCGGCAACGGAGTGGCGCCGTCACCCAGCCTTTCCGGCGCAATGACGATGCGGGCGCGATTGGGCGCGCGAATGTCCACGCTTTCGATACGTCCGGTCAGCCGGACCGGTCCCATATCCCGCGTGATGACGGGCGCGTCAACGCGCAGGGTGCGGACTTTTGCCGCGGCAAAGCCAAGCGCCGCCGCAGCCATCAGTACACAGATGAAGCGCAAAACGGCGCCGCTGCTCCTTGGTGCAGCGACCGCGCACAACAGCCCAGCGAAACCTATGCCGATCGCCAATGCAGCCGGCGGTTCGGTAAGAAGCGCGAAATAGGCAGCGATGCCCGCGCCGAAGGCGACCACACACCAGGGAAGCCAACGTTCCTGCTCGGCTGCGAGATTTCGGGCGATCCGCGTGAAAGCCCCGGCCAAGAGGCCCGGACGGGTTTGCGTTGCAATAGCAGAGCCGCCGGGAACGCCCACCCTGCCCGCCGCTTCCGTTTCCGGCCGCAGGCGGCTTGCCAATCCTCGCAGTCGCGTGCCGAGGCCTGTTCGCACCGCCCCCCCTTTGCTAGAAGCGTGCATCCAAAAGACGAGACATAATGACCGAAAATCCCAAGCCCGTCCTGCGCTTCGCACCCTCTCCCACTGGTTTTCTGCACATTGGCGGCGCCCGCACGGCCCTGTTTAACTGGCTGTATGCCCGCCATACCGGCGGCAAATTCCTGCTGCGGATCGAAGACACTGACCGCGAGCGTTCGACGCCCGAAGCCGTGGCCGCCATCTTCAACGGCATGACCTGGATGGGGCTCGACTGGGACGGCGAGCCGACATTTCAGTTCGCCCGCGCTGAGCGGCATCGCGAGGTTGCGGAACAATTGCTGGCCCAGGGTCGCGCTTATCGCTGCTACGCGACGCCGCAGGAACTGGAGCAAATGCGGACCGAGCAAAAAGCCAAAGGGCTGTCGGTCCGCTATGACGGCCGTTGGCGCGACCGTTCGCCCGGCCCGGAGCAGGCTAACATGCCTTTTGTGGTCCGGATCAAAGGGCCGCAAACCGGCGAGACGGTGGTCCATGACGTCGTGCAAGGCACCGTGCGGTGGTCGAACGACCAGCTCGACGACATGGTGCTGTTACGGAGCGACGGCAACCCGACTTACATGCTGGCGGTTGTGGTCGACGATTTCGACATGAGCGTCACCCATGTAATCCGGGGCGCCGACCATCTGAACAATGCCGCGCGGCAATTGCAGATCATCCAAGCCATGGGATGGTCCATTCCAGTTTACGGGCACGTTCCCCTGATCCATGGGGCGGATGGCGCCAAGCTGTCGAAGCGGCATGGCGCGCTGGCGGTGGAGGCCTATCGTGACATGGGTTATTTGCCCGAAGCGATGCGGAACTATCTTCTGCGCCTGGGGTGGAGCCATGGCGACGAAGAAATCATTCCGACCGAAAAGGCAATCGACTGGTTCAACCTCGATGGCATCGGCCGCTCGGCCGCCCGGTTCGACCTGAAAAAGCTCGACAGTCTCAACGCACATTACATGCGTGACATGTATGACGGCGCACTGGCCGACGAGGCTGTGGCCCTGGCGAACCGCGTGCATCCAGGCCGTACCTTCGATGAGGTCAGACGCGCCCGCCTGACGGCGGCCATGCCGCTGTTGAAGCCACGTGCAAAGACCTTGGTCGAACTTTTGGAAAAGGCTGATTTTCTCTTTACGGACGGCGCCCCGCCCGCGGACAAAGCGGCGCAAGCGGCTCTCACCGGCGAGGCAAAGCTTCTGCTTCCCAAGCTGGCAGCCGCGCTGGATGGCGCGGACTGGGATACGGCATCGCTCGAAGCACGGGCGCGCGCTTTCGCTGAGGCTGAAGGCGTAAAGCTCGGCGATATCGCGCAACCTTTGCGAGCAGCTCTCACCGGACGGACGGCCTCGCCGCCGGTGTTCGACGTCATGGCCGTTTTGGGCCGCGAAGAATCCTTGACTCGTATTCGGGCTCAAGGCGAATAAAGTCTTAATCCGCGTTCATGGGGCACTCGCGGAGCATTCGTTAAGGCGCTAGGTATTAAAATAAAAATACGGACCTTTGGGGAGGGCCGCTCCATAACTTACGGAGTCCTGAAATGAACACTAAAACGAGCGGAGCCATCCCGAACGGCACGGCAACACTCACCTATGGCAATAAGCGCGTCGAACTGCCGGCGTTCAAGGCGACCGAGGGGCCGGACGTCCTCGACATCCGCAAGCTTTACGGCGACGCAGATGTGTTTACGTACGATCCGGGCTTTACCTCGACGGCGTCTTGCGAAAGCAACATCACCTATATCGACGGCGATCTGGGCGTCCTGCTTTACCGCGGCTATCCGATTGATCAGCTCGCCCAGCACTCCCACTTCCTGGAGGTCTGCTATCTGCTCCTGAATGGCGAACTGCCGGCGCCCAAGGAGATGGAATCCTTCGAGAGCACCATCACCTACCACACGATGGTGCACGAGCAGATCACGCAGCTGTTCCGCGCCTTTCGCCGCGACGCGCACCCCATGGCCGTTATGGTCGGCGTCGTTGGGGCGCTGTCGGCGTTTTATCACGACTCCACCGACATTACGGACCAGCGTCAGCGCAAGATCGCCAGCCATCGTATGATCGCGAAAATGCCCACCATCGCGGCGATGGCCTACAAATATTCGCTCGGGCAGCCTTTCGTTTATCCGCTGAACCACCTGGGTTACACGGAAAACTTCATGCGCATGTGCTTTGCGGTCCCGTGCGAGGAGTACAAGGTCAATCCGGTGTTGGCTAAGGCGCTGGATACGATCTTCATCCTGCATGCCGACCACGAGCAGAACGCATCCACATCGACTGTGCGGCTCGCCGGTTCGTCAGGCGCCAATCCCTTCGCCTGTATCGCAGCGGGCATTGCCTGCCTGTGGGGCCCGGCCCATGGCGGCGCCAATGAAGCAGCCCTGAAAATGCTGCAGGAAATCGGCACCGTCGACCGCGTGCCCGAATATGTAAAAAAGGCGAAGGACAAAAGCGATCCCTTCCGCCTGATGGGCTTTGGACATCGCGTCTACAAGAACTACGACCCGCGCGCGAAGGTGATGCGCGATCAGACCTATGCGGTGCTCGACGAACTGGGCAAGCATGACGATCCGCTGCTCAAGACGGCCCTCGAACTCGAACGGATCGCGCTTCAGGACGATTATTTCATCGAGAAGAAGCTCTACCCGAACATCGACTTCTACTCGGGCATCACGCTCAAGGCGCTGGGCTTCCCAACCGATATGTTCACCGCGCTGTTCGCGTTGGCCCGGACCGTCGGCTGGGTTGCGCAGTGGCAGGAAATGATCGAGGACCCGCAGCAGAAGATTGGCCGTCCGCGGCAAATCTATACGGGACCCCACCGCCGGGACTATATTGCCGCGGAGAAGCGCGGCTAAACGAAAGGTCTTACGGCCATGCATCCAGGCGAAGCGGAACCCTATCCTCTGTCGCCGATCGATGCAGCCGGCGACAACCACCGCCGGCGCCCAGCGTGGCGCCGCGTGGTGGCCGCCGCTGTCATGGGTGCTTTTACGCTGATGCTTGTTACGCTCGGTTTCACCCGCTACGCGCATCACCCCGCGTACGGCATCCGTCATCTTGTGCCCACAACCCTCAACTGAAAGCGGATCGGCCATGAAGGTTTTGCTGCGGAGTCTGCTCGCGCCATTGGCGCTCATTGCCAGCGTAAGTCTTGCTCCCTTGGCGAGCGCCGCCGGCATTCCGGGAAAACAGATGACGCTGCCGGCGAGCGAACATGCGGTGAAGGTTGAATATTTCCGCGCACCCGGAAACGGCAAGCGCCCAACGGTGCTGATGCTGCATGGCGGCGCGGGTTGGGGCGGCGCGGAAGGCCGCACGGAAAATTTCGAGCACTACGGCAGCGAACTGGCGAACCACGGCTTCGACGCCTACATGGTTTCGTATTACAGCGACCAGGACATCGTCGACCGTAAGGCCAACGCACCCGGCGTCAGCATCAAGCGTTTCCCGGCTTGGGCGCAACTCGTCAGTGAACTGACGGCCGATGTGAAGAAGATGCCGGACTCCAATGGCAAGGTTGGACTTGTAGGCTTCTCCAATGGCGGCAATCTCTCGGCCCATGCCACACCGCTGGATAAGAATATCGACGCCGCAGTGGTCTATTACGGCGGCGTGTCGCGCGTGCCCGGCTATGAGGCCAAGCGATTTCCGCCGATGATGATTTTTCACGGCGAGGCCGATACGCGCGAGCCGATCGAACGCGGCAAGCGTTTGTTTGAGGCGGCCAAGGCGGTTCACACCGATGTCGAATTTCATTCCTATCCCGGCATCAATCATGGCTTTGGGCAGAGCCTGGGCACACCCGCCGCCGACGATGCCTTTCAGCGCGCGCTGGCGTTCCTGAACAAGCAGCTCAAAGAGGAATAACGGCGATGCTCCGCTCGTTGCGCGCCGCAGCTGCGGCGCTTGTTCTTGCCGCGTTTGTGACTCCAGCAGGCGCAGCCGGCATTCAAGGCAAGAAAATCACGCTGCCGTCGAGCGAGCGTGCCGTACATGTGACGCAATTCAAAGCGCCCGGAACCTCCCCGCGTCCTTCGGTGCTTTTGCTTCATGGCGCCGGCGGATTCGACCGGCAAATCGCGAACAATGAACGCTATGCCGCGCAGCTCGCCGAACAAGGCTTCGATACCTATCTCGTTTACTACTACAGCGACCGCGACGATCAGATGATGTCCAACGGCATCAACGTCTTCGAGCAACGCTATCCCGCCTGGGCCAAAATGGTTGGCGAACTCGCGGAATATCTGGAAAAGCAAAAGGACTCGAACGGCAAGGCCGGGCTGGTCGGATTTTCCAATGGCGGCATTCTCGCGACCGGCGCGTCCACGCTCGATCCGAAAATCAACGCTGCTGTTATCTATTACGGCACCGATCCCTGGCCGCTGGGCACGCCCGCGAAACGGTTTCCGCCGCTCCTGATCCTGCACGGCGATGCCGATCAGATCATTCCGGTCGACGCCGGCAAGGAGTTGGCCGCCGAAGCGAAATCCCTGGGTGGACCGGCTGACCTCGTGATCTATCCGGGCGAAAGCCACGGCTTCGGTGCGCGCTGGGACGACAAGAATGCAACCGATGCCTTCAACCGGGCGGTTGCGTTCCTCACGAAACAGCTGAAATAGCCGCCTTCCCCTGCCCGCCCCGCTCCCATACAAGGGCGCCCTGAGTTTCGATGGGAAAGCACCATCATGGCTGGCGGCAAGACGATGGACTTGAATCCGATTTATCTGGCCGTCGATCACTTCCGGGCGGGCCGCCTGGAGCCCGCGGCCGAACTGTGCCGTGCCATCCTCAATCACACGCCCGACGATACGGCCACCAATCACCTCCTGGGCGTGATCTATTTCAAGCAGGGCAAAACCCACGCGGCGCGCGAACTGCTCATGTTTGCCAGCACGTGCGCGGACGCAACGCCGGAAATTCACAACAACCTCGGCGCGGTGTTGAACGCCCTGGGCGACCAGGAAGGCGCGCTTGCCTCCTTCAAACGCGCGGCCGGTTACCAGCCGGGCTTTGCCGCCGCGCACAATAACATCGCCGTCATCCAGCGCGCCCGGGGTGAAACCAAGGAAGCCATCGACACGCTGCGCCGTGCTGTTGCGCTCAATCCGGACCTCGCCGAAGCCAAGACCAATTTGCGCAATGTCTATGTCGACGTGGTGCCGCCCTGGCATTTCGCCATGATGGGCGACAAACCGCGCAACGACGCCTATGAGGCGGCAATCACCCGCGCCGTCGCCGGAAAGCGCGTGCTCGATATCGGCACGGGTTCTGGTCTGCTGTCCATGATCGCTGCCCGCGCCGGCGCCAAGAGCGTCATCACCTGCGAGGCGGTGCCAATGATCGCCAGCCGTGCGCAGGATATTATTGCCGCGAACGGATTGTCGGACCGGATTACCGTTGTGGGCAGACGCTCGACCGAGCTTGCCGTCGGCGTGGGCATTTCCGAACGCGCGCAAGTTCTGGTGACGGAGGTTTTCTCCGGCGAGCTCATCAATGAAGGCGTTCTCGGAACTATCGAGCATGCGCATCAGCAATTGCTGACTCCCGACGCCATTGTCATTCCCGCCGCGGCATCCGCGATGGGTTATCTGATCGGTGGCCCGGCCATCGAAAAGATGTTGTTTGCAGGTGAGAACAACGGTTTCGATCTATCGATGTTCAACGACTTCGCGCCGCCGGCTTTGCCGGTCACGCTCGAAGCGTTTCCGCATGAGGTGTTATCCGCCGATATCGAGCTGTTGCGGTTCGACCTCAACGCGAAGATGTTTTCCATGGGAAGCCGGCCTCTTAACATCATGGCAACGCAGCACGGCGTTTGCGCCGGTATCGCGCAATGGATCAAGCTCGATCTGGATTCGTCAACGCGCTACGAAAACCGCCCCGCGCCGGGCGGTCATGGCAGCGGCCACTGGCCGCAATTGCTCTATCGCTTTCCGCGGCTGATCCGCGTCAAACCCGGCGATATCCTCAAGGTACACGTGCGCCACGACCGCAAACAGATCTCCGTGGATTTGATGCAGTAGCCGCTGAATACCCTCCCCTTGAGGGAGGGTCGAAATTGCGACAGCAATTTCGGGGAGGGGAGCGGGTTCGCAAATGTCCCCTCCCCGAAGCGGCTGCGCCGCTTCGACCCTCCCTCAAGGGGAGGGTTGGAATCCCGCCAATTCCAGCACGGTGCGGGCGGCGCGTAGCGAGGGTGGTTCTTGCCCCAGGCCGAACGCGCGCACTGCTTCTTCGAGATCGCGCACTTGGCGTGCGCAGGCCGTTTCATCGGTGAGCAGCGATTTGAGGGCCGCGGCCAGCGGTTCCGGCGCGCAGGCATTCTGTTCAAATTCGGGCACTGCGGCGCGGTCGAGCACAATGTTGGTGAGCGTCATGTACTTCACGTGCATCAGGTGCCGCGCCAACGCATAGGTGATCCCCCCTACCCGATACCCCACAACCATGGGCGTTCGGCTCAGCGCGACTTCGCTCGTGACTGTGCCGGATGCAGCCAGCGCCACATCGGCGGCATCGAGGGCGGCGAATTTCTCGTCGTCCGTTTCCACGACATGAATGGGCGTCGGCCAGTTCGCCGCCGCCTCACGCACGAGATGAGCCACGTGGCCGACCGTCGGCGTAACACAGACGAGGCCGGGAATGTCGCGCGCCAATATCTCCACCGCGCCCTTAAACTGCGGCAGGATGAAACGGATTTCGCTGCGACGGCTTCCGGGCAGCACCGCAAGCAGCGGCGCCTCCGGTGCAATGCCGTGCCGGCGCCGGAATTCGTCGCCGCCTTTGATACGGCTCGCGCGCTCGATCACCGGATAGCCTACGGTGTAGGAAGCAATGCCGTAGCGTTCGAAGAACACG
>Ga0114969_10005398_pt1 | contig 10024 bp, 11 predicted proteins | sample M_130807_MF_Meta_FD_87316 | JGI IMG/M metagenome (GOLD analysis project Ga0114969, IMG submission 87316) | Freshwater microbial communities from Lake Montjoie, Canada to study carbon cycling - M_130807_MF_MetaG | ecosystem: Environmental > Aquatic > Freshwater > Lake | place: Lake Montjoie...
AGATGTGATTCTAATTAGATAACATCCTTTATTAAAAAATGTAAAAAGAAATCTCGTGTATAGCGAGATTTCTTTTTTTATATTTGTACGCAATAATCAATCATGAAAATAGGAGTAATTGGAAGTGGCACAATGGGTGCAGGTATAGCACAAGTAGCAGCGCAAGCTGGGAATCAAGTAATTGTGATAGATAATAATATTGAATCACTTTCTAGAGCTTCTAATCAGTTGGTAGTTACTTTAGATAAGTTATTAGGCAAGCAAAAAATTACTGCAGAAAAAGTAAAACAAATCGTTGGAAATATTCAATGGCTTAATGATATCAATTCATTGCATGATGCTGACTTTATTATCGAAGCTATAGTAGAGAATTTGGAAGTAAAGCAAAGTTTATTTTTAAGTTTAGAATCAGTAATTTCTCCATCTTGTATTTTAGCTACTAATACTTCCTCATTATCCGTTACCAGTATAGCAGCTTCTTGTAAATACCCAGAGAGGGTTATTGGCGTGCATTTTTTTAACCCAGCAACTATAATGGAGTTAGTAGAAATAATTCCAGCTATACAAACTTCTTCGGAAATAGTGCAAACAACTAAAAATATAGTGGATGGATGGAATAAGAAAACTGTTGTTGCAAAGGATACACCTGGTTTTATTGTGAATCGAATAGCACGGCCTTTTTATAGTGAATCTTTGCGAATACTAGAAGAGGGATTTGCTAATATTGAAACTATTGATAATGCTTTGTGTCAGTTAGGATTTCGAATGGGGCCATTCGCATTGATGGATTTAATTGGCCACGACATAAATTATACCGTCACAGAAACAGTATGGAAGTCCTTCTATTTTGATCCGAAATACACCCCATCCTTTACGCAAAAAAGATTAGTTGAAGCTAAATGGTTTGGGAAAAAATCTGGTAGAGGATTTTATAATTACACAGATGGTGCAGATAAGAATAGCCCGGATCTTGACGCATTAGTTTGCTCGACAATTACAAATAGAGTATTGGTTATGTTGATTAACGAGGCTGCAAATGCATTGTTTCTCCATGTTGCTAGTAAAGAAGATATCGATTTAGCAATGACCAAAGGTGTTAATTATCCGAAAGGGTTATTGAAGTGGGCAGATGAGTTGGGGATAAAGTATTGTGTGGAGACGCTTGATACATTGTACAAAGAATATGGAGAAGACAGATATCGATGTTCCCCATTGTTACGCAAAATGATTGTACAGCAGACTACATTTTTTAAGCCATAATTTTAAAAATAAAATTTATACATGTTTTACGAATATAAAGGTGTTAAACCAGTTGTAGATGAAACCGCGTTTGTACATCCACAAGCGGTAGTAACTGGTAATGTGCAAATAGGTAAGGATGTTTATATTGGGCCAGGCGCTGCTATCCGTGGAGATTTCGGGAAAGTGATCATTGAAGATGGATGCAATGTGCAAGAGAATTGTACTATACATATGTTTCCAGGCGTAACTGTTCATTTAATGGAGAATGCGCATATTGGACATGGCGCAATTATACATGGTGCAACTATTGGGAAGAATTGCTTGGTTGGTATGAATGCAGTGATAATGGATAATGTAGTATTGGGAGACGAATGTATTGTAGGGGCATTGAGTTTTGTAAAGGCAAAGGAAATTTTTAATGCACGAAGTTTAATTGCAGGTAATCCTGCAAAAGTGATACGTGAAATAAGTGATCAAATGATGGATTGGAAAACAAAAGGTACACAAGTATATCAGCAATTGGCTAGAGATTGTTTTACTGAATTGGTCCCATGTGAACCATTAAGAGAAAGGTCAGAACACGAAATTCAAGCAATAGCAAATTTGTATAAAACTTGGAACGACAGTAAATAATATTAAAAATATTTGCAGTAAAAAAAATATTTACATCATGTCTAAATTACAATTCCTACTTCAAGAGTATGCACCATTACTTTCAAGTATTGATGAAAGCACACAACCATTATTTGGAAAAATGAATGTTCAACAAATGGTCGAACATATGTCGGATAGTGTGCAAATAGCTAATGGGAAAGTCCTCAAAGTAAACACACAACCGAATGAACTGACCGAAAAAATGAAAGCGTTCATGATGAGCGACAGATCATTTAAGGACAATACACCAAATCCAGAAATGCCAGCTATCCCTTTGCCACTAAGAAATTCAACGATGGAAGAAGCGATTGAAGAATTGCAAAATGAGTTGAAAGTATTTGAAAATTATTTTATACAAAATCCATCTATAACATTGACGAATCCATTTTTTGGGGATTTAAATTTTGCAGAATGGACGCATTTATTGCATAAACATGCAACACATCATCTTCGACAATTTGGGGTAATTTTACCGACAAATGCCTAATCAACTTAATACATCAACCTATGAATTCTATTTTTAAACTTGTTTTATCTGTATTGGCAGGTATTGGTGTGGCTTTTTGTGTCATTGCTTTATGTGAAGGACTGAACGCAAAATTTTATCCATCTCATTCGTATAATCCAAGCCCTGAGGAGATGATTGCAGAAATTAAAACACTGCCAATACAGGCCTTTTTACTCATCTTAACTGGTTATGTTTTATCTAGTTTTTTTGGTGGGTATTTAGCTTCTCGTTTAGCACCAACTCCACGTAAATTATACGCAGGACTTGCAGTGGGATTTTTCTTGTTGCTAGGTGGAATAGTTAATTTTATTAGTTTGCCACATCCACTTTGGTTGTCAGTTAGCTCTACTATTTCTTTCTTGTTGTTTTCTTATATAGGTGCTAGAATAGCGATAAGATAGTACCGATGGGTACAATTGTTACGCCATCTATTATTCAATCGGTATAATACCATTTAAAATTTCCAAATAGCCCTTTGTTCTATTTTATAAATCAAGATGGGATAACCCAAATTAGCATGCCTTTTATTCATAAAAAAAACGATTTGTAATAGTACAAATCGTTTTTTTTTTATGAATAAGTAAATATTATTCTACCAGCTATTGCTGTCTTTCTTTTTGTATTTTGGTTTGGAAGAAGTTTTATCCTTATCTCCACCAAATGATTTGCCGGCACCGCCTTTGCTCGAATAAGAAGGGCTTCTGCGGTCAGAGCTATTGCCACCACTTGCATATTTTCTAACACGAGGTTTGCGAGAATCATCCCCATCAGAACCACTTCTTGCATAAGAACTTCCACCTCCTGGTGAACCTTCTGCACGTTGAATGCGCACTTCACGGCCATTGGCTTCTACATTTTTAAATCCATCTAAAATTCGTTCTGCATTTTTTTCATCTATTTGGAAGAAAGAAAATACGCCTTGCATTTCAATGTCCTTGATATGGTGTCCACTTACTTTGGTATGTTTGAATATCATTTCTCTCATTTCATCGTAACGAAGATTATCTTTTTTACCTAAGTTGATGAATAAGCGAGTGCTTGCTTCGTCACTTCCAAATTTATCTCTACGGCTACTGCTTTCGCCTCTATCTCTTCGATCACCTCTGTCGGCGCTTCTTTCGCCTCTGTCTCTGCGATCAGAACTTCTGTCGCTTCTGCGATCACTTCTTTCATTGTTTCTTTCATTGCTTCTACCTCGGCTCGTTTCGTCAATGTTCAAATCAGAATGTGCGGTATAGTTAGTATCCACCTTACCTAATTCGCCAGCAAGAATTCGATGTATGATTTCTTCTTTTCCCATTTGCATCAAAGGCTGAATCCACTCATCTTGCAATGCAATTTCAGATTTTTCTTTATAATCAAAGGATACAAATTGCATAATATAATTTTGTATGCGCTTTGCAATAATTTCTTCGCCACGAGGGATTAAGAACTTTTCAAATTTGATACCAGCCATTTTTTCAATCTGGTGCAATTTGTAAGCTTCACGAATATGCAATAAGGCGATAGAAATTCCTTTTTTTCCAGCACGGGCAGTACGTCCACTTCGATGAGTGTAGTTTTCGATATCGTCTGGTAGATGATAGTGAATAACATGGGTAATATCATTCACATCTATACCACGAGCAGCTACGTCTGTCGCACATAATATTTTGATGGTGCGTTTACGAAATTTGCCCATTACTTTATCTCTTTGTTGTTGCGATAAATCACCATGCAAACAATCCGCATTATAACCTGCTTTCATAATCGCATCACTTACTTCTTGGGTTTCGATACGCGTGGTGCAAAAAATAATACCAAAGAAATCTTCATTAAAATCAATGATGCGTTTTAGCGCTGCCATTTTATCTTTGGCTTGCACTACAGCATATTGATGCGTGATATCTGTTGAGGCAGAATTCTTTTTTCCAGAAGAAACCTCTACTGTATGTTTCAAATATTTATTGGCAATGTTTCGGATTTCTTTAGGCATTGTTGCACTAAAAAGTCCAGTTACTTTCTCCTCAGGTGTATGTGAAAGTATGGATTCAATGTCTTCTTGGAAACCCATATTTAGCATTTCATCTGCCTCGTCTAAAACAACTGTCTCTACGTTTTCTAATTTTACTGCTTTACGATCTATTAAATCGATTAATCTACCAGGCGTAGCAACAATGATATGTGCGCCAGTGCGAATACTCCTAATTTGTTCTGAAATACTACTACCACCATAAACAGCAACTATGCGAATACCACTTAGTTTTTTGCCGTAGTTTTTAAGGTCATTGGTAATTTGCATACACAATTCACGGGTTGGTGAAATGATGAGTGCTTGTGTGTTTTTGTTGTTGAGGTCTAAATTGTTGAGGATGGGCAAACCGAATGCGGCTGTTTTTCCTGTTCCTGTTTGAGCCAAAGCTACTAAGTCACTTTCGCGACCTAAAAAGACTGGGATAGCTTTTTCTTGAATTTCTGTAGGATTTACAAATCCTAGTTCGGTGATTGCAGATACGATTTCTTCCTGCAAACCCAAATCACTAAATGTTGTCATTTGTTTTTTTGTTTTGTTTGATGAATTAATGAAAGTTACTAGCGCGTATAACTCTTAAAGTAATTAATAGCAAATTGGAACTTCATTAATGTTGAATATCAAACAGCATGTGTTTGCAGAATTTCTCTTACCTTGAAAAGAGCATGACCCATTTTTCCTGTTCGGCAACGAATGCACGAACTTTACTACCTTTTAGCTTAATAGCCTTGTCTAAGAACTTAATGAGTTGCAAATGTAGTTGAGTAAATGGAAATAAATGCAAACGAGTTACTAATGGAATTTTGAAGAAATAATTTTTATTCGATAAACTCAAAACGCAATTGCAAAAATTGAGCAATAGGAATTAATTTTTTGAAGAAATAATAAACCATCAAATTCATTTTTAGATGCACTGCATTGCGGCAACGATTGAAGTGAAAATCCTTTTTGCTGCGGAGCAAGCCAAAAGATTGGAACGTAAAGCGTGTGAGCCGCCCAAAATATTTTCATGCACATTTAGACAATCCGTTTTATTCTGTGCTTGATAAAGAACATAAAAAAAACAAGAAATAAGTTTTGATGATCCTTATTCCTTGTTCTACATTCATGTAATTAAATCGGTTTACTCTTTATTTATTTTTCCATTCTGCAGCACTTTATTGTCTTTGGTAATGGTATAAAAATAAAGCCCTTTAGACAAAGAAGATAAATCGAAGGATTGCGTTGATGAATGGATTGCAGAAGTAAATACTTTAGAACCATCTGTGTTTGTGATCGTTAGATGATTTGTAGTGTTAGTATAAGCATACTGTTTGACAAATAATAAATCATGCACTAGTGTTGGATATACATCCGCTATTTTGTCTGGGTAAAGCATGTTCGTAATTCCAGTTGGTGCTGTGATTTCAATACCATCTACTGCAATCCAAGAACCATCCGTTAGGCCTGCAAATGCACCTGTTGTGTCAAAATAAAAATTACCACTAGAAGAAACAGATACTCGCAATTTAGTTGTGTTAAAACCTATACCAACATATTTAAATGGTAAAGTTATTTTTGTCCAAGTGCCAATGGTTGCGCCTAATAATGTATCAGCAACAGCAGCAGTACTATCGCCTCCATCGGAATCGTCAATGGCTAAAAGAGTAATGGATGTGGAGTCTCCGCCTAATGGATTATTTTTGATCCACATAGACGCACTTGTAGGATTGCTGTTAAATGGTAATCCTCCGTTGAATGTAAATTCTCCTGTGGTCGTATTAATGTCAATCATGGCATTGCTGCATAAAGATGGTGCCGGCCCAGCTGGTAACACAGTACCTAAACCTGGTTGTGTTTTCGTGATAGCCTTTAATGCAAATCCACCACCATTGCCTGGGTTTTCTTTAATCGCTTGAGCTGGAAAGGTCGCACCAAAATTTAAAAGAAGACCATAGTATTTTAATAATGAATCTGTACAATTCCAGCCATTAGGGATGGTCAATGTACCTAGCACATTATGCCAAGATTCAAAATCGTACACTACTTGAGCCTTTGAAAATAAACTGCAACAAGTAATTGCAGTGAGAAGGAAAAGTTTTTTCATGTGTTGTTATTTATTATTATTATTTGTCACAGAGGATTCGGCAAACTTTGCTTCGTTTAGATTAAAGTTAAGTGATGCTTTATTTTGTGTTTGGATTTAGTTTAATTTTTTCAAGCATTCTTGAATAGCAGTAAAATTAGGTAAATCGCCTGCGCTTTCTAGTATTTCTATGTGTTGTAAATTACCTTCTTTATCTACTACAAATACAGATCTTTTGGAAACACCATGCATGTCAAATACAAATGTTTCAATTAAGCAATCGTAAGCGCTTGCCGTTGTTTTATTGAAATCTGAAAGTAAAGTAAATTCTAAATTATTTTCTGCTTTGAATTTATTCAATACAAAAAGAGAATCTATAGATATCCCAATAATTTCTGCATCCAAAGAATTGTAGATAGACATATTGTCACGCATATTGCACATTTCGCTTGTGCATACGCCAGAGAAGGCGAGCGGGAAAAACAGTAGAACTACATTCTTCCCTTTAAAGTCAGCAAGGGATACTTTATTTTTTTCTGTATTAAATAGGGTAAAATCTGGTGCTTTTTGTCCAATTTGTAGGCTCATGTTAAATTATTTTTTTTCAAATGTAATGTAAGTATTATTATTCCCAAAATATTCAGAATCATCGTTTAGAAATAGGCTTTTGAAAAAAGAAATGTTTATTATTGTAAATTACTAAAATCTCATACCATTGACTGAACAAATCATCAATTTAGAAACTGTAAATCCTATCGAATTTTTTGGTGTCAACAATAATAAATTTGATATTCTAAAAAAGAAATTCCCATTACTTAAAATACTATCTCGCGGTTCTCTCATCAAGCTTACAGGCAAAGCGGAAGATGTGATGATGGCAAATGAAAAGATAGGGCTTATCATTCAATATCTGGAAAGGAATGGGCATTTATCTGAAAATTATTTTTCCAAAATACTGGGTGATGATGATGGTATTATTGATGAGAAAATTGTAGAAGATCCAAATAATGATATTATTGTTTTTGGTCAGAATGGAAAGATTATCAAGGCCAAAACAAGAAACCAGAAGTTGTTGGTTTCTGCCGCGGATAAAAATGATATTATATTTGCGGTTGGTCCAGCTGGTACTGGCAAAACCTATACAGCAGTGGCTTTGGCAGTTAGAGCTTTGAAAAATAAGTCTGTCAAAAAAATAATTTTAACTCGACCTGCTGTAGAAGCTGGCGAAAGTTTAGGCTTTCTACCCGGCGATTTGAAAGAAAAAATAGATCCCTATTTACGTCCATTGTACGATGCTTTGGATGATATGATCCCGCCTGATAAATTGAATTATTATATGACCAATCGTGTTATTGAAATTGCACCTTTGGCTTATATGCGTGGACGAACTTTAGATAATGCATTTATTATTTTGGATGAGGCGCAGAATACAACCGAATTGCAAATCAAAATGTTTTTGACGCGTATTGGACCTTCTGCGAAAGCAATCATCACAGGGGATATGACACAAATAGATTTGCCAAAAAACCAAACAAGTGGATTAGGCAAAGCAATACATATACTCCGTCATATTTCAGGTATATCTCATATCGAATTGGATGGGGAAGATGTGGTAAGGCATCGTTTGGTGAAAGAAATCATTAAGGCTTATCATAAAGCAAGTGAAGAAACAGACAAAAAGAAAGAGGTACATCATGAGGAGAAAAAAAAGTAGTTGTATTTTTTTTCTAATTGGGTTGCTTTTGTTTTCTTGTCGCGAAAAAGAAAAAAAAGTAGTAGTTGCACCGAGAATAACGTTACAATCGACTTTGCCGAAAATGGAGCAGTCGAAAGCCTTATTGAGTGATGGTTGTATTGTGTTGAGAGCAGGTAATGATGTTATCAGTAGTATGTTTGCTCAACTGAATCGAACCGATAAAACATTTTCGCATTGTGGGATAGCATTCGAAGAAGATAAGAAATGGTATGTGTTTCATTCTATTGGTGGGGAAGATAATCCGAATTCGAAATTGAGAAAAGATACCTATGAAAAATTTGTAGGCTTTGAACACAATCTAGGATTTGGTATTTGTAATTATGCTTTGACGGACACGCAATTGCAAAAATTGCACAACATTGTGTTAAATTATTATCAAAAAGAAATACCATTTGATATGCAATTTGATTTACATTCTAATGATAGACTTTATTGTGCCGAGATGGTGTATAAGGCTTACCAGCAAGCATTAGGCGTCGATACTTTTTTTTCGACGACTGTTATTAAAGATTTTAAATACGTTTCTACGGACAACTTGTTCGTGAATAAACATGCACATTTACTTTGTCATGTCAATTATTGCGACTAGTTTCGCGGCTTTACAAATAAAGCAAACAAACATGAAAAAAGTATTAAGTTCTATTTTTATGGTAGTGGTTATTGCCATGACTATACTAAGCTGCGGTAACAAGAGCGATCCAAAAAAAGTAGCTGCGAGTTATCTAAATGCATTGAAAAAAATGGATTATGAAACAGCAAAAAAATTCGGTACACCAGAAACTGGAAAAATGTTAGATATGATGTCTAGCTTTTCTGGGATGATGCCAGATTCAATTAAAGACAAGGCGAAAGATGTGAAAGTTGAAATTAAAGAAGCGAAAGAGCAAGGCGATAAATGCGTTGTGAGTTTCACGAGTAGTGAAAAACCAGGTGCAGAAGAAAGCTTGAACTTGGTGAAAAAGGATGGCAAGTGGTTAGTAAATATGACCAAAGATGACATGGGCGGCGGAATGGGCGAAAGTGCACCAGCTGAAGAAGGCGGTACACCTGCACCGGACGAAGCTTCACCGGCTACAGAAAATGATACTACTAAAGCAGCTGAGCCGAAATAGAAGAATAAACTAATTTAAAGAATAAATCCCCTGCTAGTCGGGGGATTTTTTATTGTTTAGTTTTTGTTGGCGAAGAGTGTCTGTTAGGCAATAGAATTTAATCCAAAAGGGGTTAATTATCGTATCTGATTTTATCAAGTTAATCCTCAATATATGGCTTGACTCTAGTTTGGATTTCTTCTATCAATTCGGTGTCCATGAATTTATATTCATCTGGAATGTCCAGTATTATAATTTGCTTTTGTTGACTATCTATTGGAAATTTATTCAGCAATCTTTCTTTGTGTTTCTTTTCCATGACAAAAATTATATCAGCCCAATGGATCATTTTCGCGCTTAGCTTAATTCTTGCCGATGGTTCAGTACCTGCCGATCTTGCCATTAATTGAGGATGATTCTTATATATGGCTTCAGCGGTTGGACTGCGCCATTGATTTCTACTACAAACAAATAAGAGGTTCATAAATCTATCCTTTTAACAATATCGTTTTTTTTTGTAGAGGTTTAAGTGTTGATTTTATTGAACATTGTTTGCGCTTGAAGAGCTTTCAAAATTGTACTCTACTTATTGATTTTTGTAAAAAAATAAAAAATCATTTCAATATTTCAGATTAGACTTAGAGAAAAATGACCAACTTTTATTTCTTTAAATATTATCTATAGGGTTTGAATAATA
>Ga0114969_10005399_pt1 | contig 10024 bp, 12 predicted proteins | sample M_130807_MF_Meta_FD_87316 | JGI IMG/M metagenome (GOLD analysis project Ga0114969, IMG submission 87316) | Freshwater microbial communities from Lake Montjoie, Canada to study carbon cycling - M_130807_MF_MetaG | ecosystem: Environmental > Aquatic > Freshwater > Lake | place: Lake Montjoie...
ACGATGACGTCGCCTTCGTGCAAACCCGACTGATCCGCCTTACTGCCCGGCTCGACGGTCACCACCAGGGCGCCGCTTTCGCGCGCATCGGGGCGGGCATTGGCGAAAAGCGCACCTTCAAATAAGGGAGACAGGTCCTTGCCGTCCGCCGTTTTGGGGCCTGGAGCGGTAAGAGCCGCTCGCAACTGCAACGGCTTTCCCCCGCGCAACACCGTCAAATCCGCGACAGTTCCAACACGCAACAACGCGAGCGTATTGCGAAGTCCAATGGCATCGGCTACCGGCTTGCCGCCGATTTTTTGGACTACGTCGCCGGCTTTCAGGCCCGCGCGTCCTGCCGCGGAATCGAGGTCCACACGGGTGACCGCTACTCCGGCAGGGCTGAGAGCGAACTGCGCACCCAATTCGCCGCGTTCGACCGAGCCATATTGGACGATCTGATCGGTGATCGCCCTGACCATGCCGATAGGAATGGCAAAGCCGAAGCCGCTATTGCCGCCATTGCTTCCCAGCAGCGCGGCGTTGATGCCGATAAGCTCGCCTTTCAAATTGATCAACGCGCCGCCGGAATTGCCGGGGTTGATCGAGGCATCGGTCTGGATGAAGTCTTCGTAGCCTTCCAAGCCCATCGCGTTGCGATGGAGTCCGCTGACGATGCCGGACGTCACCGTCTGGCCGATGCCGAAGGGATTGCCGATGGCGAGCACATAATCGCCGACTTCAAGCATTTCCGAATCGCCTAACGGAATCGATGTCATGCCCGCCACTGGAGGCACATCGATGACGGCAATATCGGTATCGGGATCGGCGCCCTTCAGCAGGCCTTTGACTTCACGGCCGTCCGCAAAGGTGACCGTTATGGCCTCCGCGTCCTCGATCACATGGTAATTGGTGACGATAAGGCCCTTTTTGGCATCCAGCACGACGCCCGAACCGGCCGCCACCGTCTCCCTGGCCTGACTATCGGGCAATCCGAAGAGTTGCCGCAGCAACGGATCGTCGAACAAGGACTTCTCTTCCGGCGTTCCCGTTGAACGGACGGAAATGCTGACGACCGCATTCGCCACGCGCTTGATGACCGGCGCGAGCGTGGGAGGGTTTTGCGCATCGACAATTTGAGGCGCGGGAATAGCGCCATAGGCCGGCCTCGGGAGGTCGAACGCCGGCAGGCATATCAGCACAAGACCGAATGCGGCGAGCCGGCGCATTAAACCGTCAGTGCAGAAGGGGAACGACAACGAAAAAGACGAAAACCCAGAACGCGGTCACCGCAACACCGATCACGGCAAGCTTGCCGCACGTCGCAAGGCCAGACGCTTGGCCGTTCTGCTCAGAGGGAAATGGAACAGTGCTCATCCTTCGTTCTCCAAAATGCTGATGTGATTACATCGAACGGAATGGGTAATAGCCCTGATCCAGATCAATCCCGGCTCGGTTTTGGGCGATTTTTTCAGCGTGCGAATTCAAAGGCACGGGTAATAGCGGCGAACAGCGCCTCTTCGCTGACCGGCTTGTCGATGAGCGCCAATGCGCCGCTTTTCAGCGCCCGCTCCCGCGAGATGGGATCGCCCCGTCCGGTAATCACAATGCTTGGAATGATCACGCCCTCAGCCTGCATGTGCTCCAGCAGATCGATCCCGCTCATACCCGGCATATGCAAGTCCAGCAGAAGACAGCCCCTCACGCTCTTGCCGCCCCGGTTCAGGAAATCGAGCGCGGAACAGTAATCCTGCACAGCGAAATCCAACGACTCCAGCAGAGCCCGCATGGAGTCTCTGACAGCGTCATCGTCATCGACGATGTGAATTTCGCGAGGAGCAGATTCGTTCAACATCGCAGGCGCCAAGGCAACGGGCTAAGCTATAGCCGCGCCAAAGCCGGGAAAATACGGGAAAGCCCGTAATCAGGTCTCCCTTGGCGCCGTCCCCGCAGCCGGCAACGAAAAGTGGAAATTGGTCCCCCTCTCTTCACCCGGGGTAGACCAAATATGTCCGCCATGGGCCTCTATGATCGTCGCGCAAATGGAAAGGCCGATGCCCATACCTTTCTCTTTCGTGGTGACAAAGGGATGAAACAGCCGGCTGGCGACCTCAGGTGGGAGGCCTTGTCCGGTGTCGGAAATCCTCACCTCCACGCCGCCTTCGCCGTCGAGCAAAGTCCGCACGGCCAGCTCCCGCCGCGCGACCTGCTGCATCGCTTCAACGCCATTGCGCACCAGATTTATGATCACCTGCTGCATCTGAACCTTGTCGATCATCACGGGCGGCAGATCGGGCGCCAACTCCACGATTGTCCTGACATCTGCGTCGGCAGAGCCGATAGCGGCAAGCGCGATGGCCTCTTCGACCACCGTGTTCATATTCAGCAGATTGCGCGCGGATTCACGCTTCTCCACAAAGGCACGGAGTTGCCGGATAATTTGCCCCGCGCGGCTGGTTTGGGTGGCAGCTTTGTCGAGCAGCTCCAGCATGCGCTGCGTCTGCGGCTCGTCCACGTTTGCCGCCGTGCGGCGCGCGGCATTGATGTAGTTGAGGACTGCCGTCAGCGGCTGGTTCAGCTCATGGGCGAGCGCCGCCGTCATCTGGCCCATCGCCGAGAGCCGCGAAACATGCAGCAGTTCGTTCTGGATCTCCTGCATGCGACGCGTCGTCAAATTCCGGGACGTGAGGTCGTGGATGATGCCGACATACATCACCTCGGATTCCTGCAGCCCCTCGCCAACAGACAAATACATGGGAAAGGTGGAACCGTCTTTACGCTGACCGACGACTTCGCGGCCAATACCGATGATGCGCTTGACGCCGGTGCCTTGGTAATTGTGAATGTAGTCGTCATGCCCTTCGCGATACGGCGAGGGCATCAGCATCTTCACATTACTGCCGATAACTTCGGCGGCGGTGTATCCGAACAGCCTCTCGCACGCGGCGCTGTAAATCTGAATCGTCCCCCGGCCGTCGATGACGATGATGCCGTCGACCGCCGTGGCAATCAGGGTCTGGAACAGCGCGTCCACTTGGAGGTGCTTATTGAACATCGGCGGACTGTAGCGATGCAGCTTCGGTACGACTATGGTCAATTATTGATCCGCATCAATTCGCCTGATCGAGGAGGTGCTAGTCTGTAATGGTAAGGTTGCGAAATTTGAGCTTTACGGGAGGGCTTATGCGACTGGTTTCTTTACTCGCCACGGTCGTGGTGGTTGGCTTTGGCGCGCCGGTTTTCGCGGCGCCTGCCCCCGGCAGCGCCGATGCGGGCCGGGATTTGGTCATGCGTTCCTGCATCAGCTGTCACGCGCCCGACGCCAGCAAAGCGGCCAGCGATGGCGCGCCGCCCTTGTCGTTTCTCGCCAGGGACAACAAGAAAAATCCTGCCTGGATAAGAGGCTGGCTCATGGACCCGCACCCCCCCATGCCGGGAATCATGCTGTCCCGGCGGCAGATAGACGACATCATCGCCTATCTCAATACGCTGCCGGTTTCCTAGCGGGCGACCTAATACGGCAGATTGTCACATACGCAATGCCCCTTAAGGGGAACTCCGCAATTCAAACAGGATGTGCTTCACGGCATGGTCTGGGTGCATTTTACGCAAGCCCTTAAGGCGGCCCCAACATGTCCATCGCTGAAGCTATCCATCCCGTGACGTCTCGCGTTCCCGCATCCGATGCCGACAGCAATCACGCGACACTTTCAGACGACGATCTGAAGGCGTTGCACAAAATCGGTTCCCGCATTCATTTCGGTCGCGGCGAAACCGTCTTCAATGAAGGCGATTCCGCCGAATACGCCTACAAGGTCGCCAGCGGCACGGTCCGGCTGTGCAAGCACATGTCGGATGGACGGCGCCAAATCGCGCAATTTCTGTTTCCCGGCGAATTCTTCAGCTTCATGGATTTGCAGGAACACAGCTTCACGGCCGAGGCGGTGAACGACGTCGTGCTGCTGTGCTACCCGCAAAAACAGATCGAACGGCTTGGCGAAGAACGGCTGACATTGCGCCGGCGCTTTGCGGCGCTGCTCACACGACGGGTGCGCGATATCCAGAATCACCTGGTTATGCTGGGCCGGCAGACGGCCAAGGAACGGGTCGCCGCATTCCTGCTGCATGTGATCGAACATATAGGAATGGACAAGAACGGTTTGATGGACCTGCCGATGAGCCGCCAGGACATGGCGGATTATCTCGGGCTGACCATCGAGACCGTCTGCCGCGTTCTGTCGGCCATGAAGCGCGAAGGCCTTATCGGCATTCCCAATCTGCACCAATTGGTGGTGAAGAATTTCGGCGCGCTGAATGAACTCGCCGACGGCAGCGAATAGGAGACGACAATGGGTTTGCAACGTATTCGACTGGAACTCGCCCGTACACCGGATTTTCCGCAAGGCAGCCCCGACCATGGCTATGAGTTCGTCGCGCCCCTGACGGCTGACGGGCACATCGACGCCAAGGCGTGGAAAGACGACAAAAACCGCTGTGAGGTGACCCGTTTCTGGGCCGGCGCATTCGAGAACGGGATGCTGCGGCATGTCGGTAGCGGCTGGCGCTTCGATTACAACGCGAAGGACGACGCCGATGACGAACCGTTCTTCAAGCTGGACCGCCACGCACTGAGCGAAGGCGCCTATGTCTCGATCACCGAGCACGATGGCGTGCAGCGGCCATTTCGGGTGGCATCTGTGATGCCCGTTGCCGGCTGATGCGCTCTATGCACCCCGATGTTTGCTAATCTTGCGCTCGGGGCTGCCACGATTGCCGCCACGGTGCTGTTTCACACGGTCGGCCTGATCGCGCTCACCGGCACGATGAATCACATCGTGCATTGGTTCCGCCTGCACCGGCACAATTTCGGCAGGACCGTCACCATGGTGACGACCGTGCTCGGAATTTTCTTGCTCCACACGGTGGAGATCTGGATGTGGGCGGCCCTGTTCTATTTCGTAGCTGACGTCGTGCGTTTTGAAGACGCCCTGTATTTTTCCACCGTGACGTTTTCGACAGTGGGTTACGGCGACATCCTGCTGACTCCGGCGTGGCGGCTGCTCGGCGCGCTGGAAGGAATCAACGGGTTCATTCTCATTGGCTGGTCGACGGCTTTTCTGGTCGCCGCCTCAACCCGCCACGGCCCGTTCCGCTTGGGCGAACATTTTTAAAAACTAAATTTCTCACCATGGCCGCCCTTGAGGCGGCCATGGTGAATAGGGTTTGGAAGCGGCGGGCAATCTAAAACTTTCGCTCGCGCTTTTCGCGAAAGGCCATCACGCTTCCACGAAATCGCCGATACGACCAGTCAGCACGCTCAAGATGCGTCAGCCACTTCATAGGCGGCCATGAATTCCGGAGAGGTCTGGCGCAATCTCTCGACATCGACGCGGCCGGAGCGGGTGATATAGCGCATGGCGAACTCCAGCGGCGGAAGCTGCATGTGGCTGGCGAAGTTCTCATACCATTCCGCGCTGGCATTGGCGGCTGCGACCAGCCTCTCAACGGCGGGCCTCCGCGTCTCTTCATAAGCAGCCAGGGCCAATGGCACGTCAAAGTTGTTTGCCTTCAGGGCCCGCGCCAAAGCAACCGCATCTTCCATGGCCAGGCGCGTACCCGACCCAATGGAAAAATGCGCCGTACGCAGCGCATCGCCCAACAACACAAAATTTCCGCAAGACCACCGCCGGTTCGTAACGCGCGGGAACCGCCGCCAGATCGACTTGTTCGAAATCAGCGGTGCGCCTTGCAGTGTGTCACGGAAAATTTCCTCACAGGCCCGCCGCGCTTCCTCTTCGCTGGCTCTGTCGAAGCCGCACGCATCAAAGGTAGCCGCATCCATCTCGACCACAAAGGTGCTCATATCCGGCGCATGCGGATGGTGGTGCGCGTTGAAGCTACCCGCCGAGGTGCGGATGAACGTATGCGTCAGGGCCGGGAATTTTTTCGGCGTGCCGTACCAGGCAAAGCGGTTGGTGAACTCCGCAATCTCCGTGCCGAAATCGGCACTGCGCCGCACCAGTGAGTTCACGCCGTCCGCGCCGACCACCAGATCGGCCTCGCCAAGTTCGTCCAACGATGCGACGGGGCGCCCGTAAACTGGCGCGATACCCACACTGCGCGCCCGCTGCTGCAAAAGCTGCAACAAGCGCAATCGGCCGATCCCGGCATAGCCCATTCCGTCGATGCGAATTTCCGTGCCGTTCAGATACAGAACGGAATCGTTCCAGCGTTCCAAAGCGGGCTCGACCGCCGCCCAGGTGTCCGCATCCTCGGCACGCAGAAACGCAAGCGCCCGCTCGGAGAAGGCTAGGCCAAAACCGAATGTCGCATCCGGGGGATTTTGCTCAAAGATGTCGATTGCCGCATCGGGATGCGCACGCTTGAGCAGATAGGCGAAATAGAGGCCCGCAGGCCCCGCGCCGGCAATTACGGCGCGCAACGCGTGGCGCCGCTTGGATCGGAGAGGCAGGCCATCACCTCGCGCGGGATTGGCTCGGGGCGGATGCGTCCGGGCCTCTCCGGATCGGCGGTCGCCCAGACGCGCTTTTCAAATCCGTCCACGGCCAGATCGCCGCCTTTCAGAACGCGATGGCGCACGGTAAAACTGGTGCGGCCCCAATCGCCCACTTCGCTTTCGATGACGACCTCATCGTCGAAACGGCAGGGGACAAGGAACTTCGTTCCCTGCTCGACCAAGGGCATTCCGATAATTCCGTAATGTTTGCGCATTTCGGCCGGTCCAAACCCGGTGCGCGCGAACAACAGCCCGGTGCTGGCATCGAACATCATGAGATATTGCGGATAGAAAACGATTCCGGCCGGATCGCACTGCCCCCATTCAATGGTCAGTGTACGGCGGTTTATAAGCGCGGGCACGAACGGCCTCCTCTGTTCAGGCGAACACCAATAAGGCCCCACCATACAGCAACAGGCCGGCAAACAGCGCCATGACGCAGTAGCCCATGATGTCGCGTATGCCCAATCCCGCGATGGCAAGAACCGGCAGCGCCCAGAACGGCTGAATCATGTTGGCGGTCTGTTCGCCCATCGCCACCGCCATGGCGGTCATGGCGGTCGACACGCCCAGGCTTTGCGCCGCGGGCACCATAAACGGCCCCTGCACCGCCCAATGGCCGCCGCCGGACGGCACGAACATGCTGATGATGTTCGAGGAAATGAACGACCAGAACGGCAAAGTCCCATGCGTTGAGAACGCGACAAAGGCTTCCGCGATCACCGCCGCAAGCCCCGTTCCCGTCATGATGCCCATGATCCCGCCATAGAGCGGAAATTGCAGCAGGATCGGGCCGACGGTGCGCGCGGCCTTATTAAAGGTGCGCACATAGCGGATCGGGCGCCAATGAAAGATCAGCCCCAGCATCAGCGCGATGAATATCATGCCGTTGATGTCGAGCGTGAAACCGCGCGTCAGGACGACATTGGTTTCATAGGCGACGCCCATGCCGACCAGCGCCAGCGTGAACAAGGGCGAATTTTCGATGGTAGTGGCGAAGCTCTTTTCGCGCGGCGGCTCGATGACCGGCGCATCTTCGCGCAACAGCCGCTCGGGATCGACGCGCTTCATGTCGGCTTCCCCCGGCGCGATGGCGATGAGCACCACCGGCAACAGCAGAAATACGAGCAAGGTCGGGACAAGATTGTACGCGGTAAAGATCGTCTCCGAGAGCGGCGTGATGCGGCCGGTAACTTTCTCGATGATGTTGAGCGCGCTTCCCGGTGTGGCCGACGCCAGTGCAATCGAGCTGGAAAGCCCGGAGGCCCAGACCATGTTGCCCATATAGGCAACCGCGACCAGCAGGCCAAAATCCACATCCCGGATGCGCTTGGCCATTTCGCGGGCGAGCAGCGCGCCAACCACAAGCCCGAAACCCCAATTCAGCCAATTGGCGAACGCGCCAGCCAGAAACAGCGTCACCACAGCGCCGGATTGCTTTGATGGAATGCTGGCGATCCGTTGCAGCAGCGCGCGCACCGGCCCCGCCTCGCCCAGCGCAACGCCAGTGGAAAGGATTAGCGCCATCTGCATGGCGAAGGCGAGAATGGCCCAAATGCCGTCGTACCAGGATGCGACGATCTTATTGGCATCCGACGGCGTGAAGACGAACGCGGCAATCGCCGTGACGAAGGTCAGGATCAGCGCATAAAGATAGGGATCGGGAATATAGCGTTCGGCATAGCGGACGAAGATTTGCGTCAGGCGGCGCAGCATCAGTAGACCCGGTATCTTTTGGTTACGCTCTCCAAGAAGCCATCGCTGCGCAATTCATCGACCAGACTGCTGTCCACGTAATCGGCGACGTTCTTGCTTTTCACGGCAACGCCAAGACCCGGCAGTTCCCGCAGCATGGTTTCCGCCCCTTCGCGCGACGGCGCGGCGTCGCGCGGCACGCGGGCCTTGAAATCGGCATAGGTGGCTTCAATCACTTCCGGCGGGAAGTCTTTCAATTCTTTCGCCAGCGCCAGCATCCCGGCCTGTGGATTGGACAACGCCAGATAGACCGACTCGATATAGGCGCGGAGGAATTCCTTCACCTGCTCGCGATGGCTCTGAAGATATTTCCGGTCCACCACGATAGCGGTGAATATCCAGGGCTGGTTGACCTTCAGGTCCATCAGCAGTGGCAGCTCGTCGTGCTCGGCCTGGCTGTCGGCGGGTTCGTTCAGAGCCGTCGCGGAAATGGCGCCGGACTTGAGCGCCTGAAGCCGCTTCAGCGTGCCGCCGGATTCGACCACTGTGACTTCGCTGCGTGCAAGGCCCATCTGCTTCAGCGCCAGCAGCGCGGCACTGTCGGATTCCGAACCAAAGGCGGAAACGCCGACTTTCTTGCCTCGCAGATCGTCGGCATTGATAACCCGGTTGGCGCCGAAGAAGCGGAAGCTCATCGTGTTGGCGCCGGAAGCGATCAACCGGTAGTCGCCGCCCTTGCCGTTGGCGTCGATAACGGCGGAAAGCCCGACGGTCATCGCCTGAAGCTTCCCCTGCCCGACCTCCGCCAGCCCGCGGCTGCCGCCATCAGTGTTGACGATTTCGAGGTTGATGCCGTGCGCCGCGAAAACACCGGAGGATTTACCAATCCACAGCGGCAGCATGTTCACGGTCGGCGCGGCGATGCCGATTTTGAAAGGCACAGGCTCAGCCGCACTCAATGGTGCGCCGGCCAACGCCACCGCAAGCAGCATAACCCCTGCGCCGATACGCGCGAATTGCATGGCGTTCCTCCCTACGCCTGAATAGCAAGGAACCCCGGCTTAAGCCAGCATCGCCGCTTGGCGGCTTTCGGGGGGTGACAAATTGATTTGACGTGAAAGCCAAGCTGCACTTGTGGCAGATAGAGGGGTGAACAACCGGGGAGCATCGCGTGCGTAGTCAGAAGACATTGGGTTTCATTGGAGCGGGTCTTACGGCCGTCGCTTTGGCTCTCTCGGCGCAAGCCCGCGAAGAAGGCCCTCCTCCGCCCCCGGTCAAACCCGCGCAGGGCCTGGTGACTTCGCGCGATATCTCGCTGGAGATGGCCAAGGCGGCCGCCGAAGCGACGCTGAACCATTGCCGCCAGGGCGGCTATCACACGGTCGCGGTGGTCGTGGACCGCGGCGGTCAGGTTCTTGTCATGCTGCGCGACGAGCAAGCCACGTACAGCATGATGGAGATGGCGCGGCGCAAGGCCTACACCGCGCGCATGTTCCGCCGCCCGACAGCCGAGTGGGCGGAGCGCACAAAGCCCGGCTCGGACATCAACGCCCAACGCGACCTACCCGACATGCTCGCCCTGTCCGGCGGCGTGCCCATCAAGATCGGGGAAGACACCATAGGTGCGGTGGGAAGCGCCGGTTCTACGCTTGAACTGGACGACGCCTGCGCCAAAGCCGGCGTCGCAAAAGCAGAAAGCCTGATGAAGTAGCAAGCTCCTCCCCTGCGAAGCGGGGGAGCGACTGTCTTGTTGGTCAAGCTGTTTTCCATGGTGATTTGTCTCTGAGCATGGCGTTCAGGATGGTTAGTAGTTTTCTGGCGACCGCGATGAGA
>Ga0114969_10005402_pt1 | contig 10021 bp, 12 predicted proteins | sample M_130807_MF_Meta_FD_87316 | JGI IMG/M metagenome (GOLD analysis project Ga0114969, IMG submission 87316) | Freshwater microbial communities from Lake Montjoie, Canada to study carbon cycling - M_130807_MF_MetaG | ecosystem: Environmental > Aquatic > Freshwater > Lake | place: Lake Montjoie...
CGATGAATGATAATCTCGTTGTGAAGGGCACCGTTATTTACGATAACATCGACGGTTGGGTCGTCGTTCTCTAACTTTTCACCAATGATTCCGGGAATCGAAATATCCGTTAAAATAATCCGACGAATCCCATTCACAACCGCGAGGTCTATATGGTTGATTTCGAACGTATGACAATCCGATAGAACGTCGTAGTTGTAATTTTGAAAAGCGGCGGTCATCGTAATAGTAATTATATATATCTATCTTATATATCATTTTTTAAAAAATAAATTATCGGATTCCGAGAATCGATTCTTACATATTGAAACGACGAGTCGCAGCAACACGACGCTTAGGAGCAACACGACGCTTGGGAGCGGTAGGAGGCTTGGGAGCGACACGACGCTTGGGAGCGGCACGGCGAACGGCACGGTGATAACCACCTATTAATTCATTCACTTGATTTACGGCATCCTTTATATTCATAAACTCCTCGGATTGCTCATCGGATTCTTGATATTGCTCCTCTTCATAACCACCCCTACTCATATACCTACCCATTCCAAAAGGCTTCTTGCCAACAGGCTTCTTGCCAACAGGCTTCTTAGGCTTCTTGACAGGCTTCTTGACAGGCTTCTTAGCACCACCCTTAAACTCTTCCTTTGCGAGAGGAGTCATAGGATTCTTCTTATCATCCGCATACATCTCCCTCTTCTTATTGTCCTTGACAGCATCTGCGAACCCTTCTAAACTCTCGAAGAATCCACCATACAGACTTGCCATCGAACGAGGATTGACGGCGACACGCTTAGGAGCGACACGCTTAGGAGCGACACGCTTAGGAGCGACACGCTTAGGAGCGACACGCTCGGCACGTCGGACGCCACGTCTTACTCCTCCGTCCATATAATCTTGAAACATCTCCGCAGCAGTTAGCGAAGAACTCATATACACTTTCTATATATACGCAGGATTTTTATTTTTATTTTATAAAATATAAAAAATAATTAAACATAGAATAGATAATTAAACGCACCACGGAGTCTTACGGCGAGATTACGAGATGAGGCTCGTCATTATCGCGAAACACATCGAGGTTCGCGGTAGCATCTCGTTAATTGGGTTGGATGCGAAGAATTGAATCAGCGTCTTAATGTTATTGATGTCATTACATTGGCAAATATAGTGATATACGTTGTGTAGCGTAATCATCTTCGATTTATAGGTATTGATTTGAAGATTACGCAGTTGAGCGAGGTGATACTGAATAATCGGCGGGAATTGCTTATCCATCTCCCGATTCATCTTATAGCGGTTATAGGTAGGGTAATACGTCGTCGTCGCCTTGTAATATGCATAGAGACTGTCCTTAATCGTCGAGATAATCGTATGAACGAGATACGTCGGGTCTATCTTTTGTCCGTTATTATCCAGCGGTAGATTGATATGCGGATTGTAATTCGCGATATAATCCTTAATCGTATATTCCGTCTTGTTTTTCATATATACAGAGAGAATATTCATCCACACGTTGGGATGGCACGGGTCAGTTTCTTCGCGGTAATTAATCGCATCCGTCGATATCTTGTATATCTTCACATTCACCTTGTCCACAATACTCTTTTTAGCGATTAAACCATAACTATAAGGATTCGCGTGAATATATGCGTAGCCCTCTTGTATATTATTAAAGAGCATCGGATACTTAACGCCGAATTCCCTTAGCGACGGGATAATCGACGACATAATATCACCTTCGATGAGCGAATTGCGATGCTTCGTATTCACGTGAAACAACTCCATATAATTCTCACCGAGAAACCCCGTATAATCTATGATATGCTTGTTCTCGTGATGAACGATAATAAACTCGTATGCCATATTCGGGTCGAGATGTTGTGTAAATACGCTCCGCAGTTTCGATGCACCGTTCTCGCAACTCTCACCGCATTCGCCGTCATCTGTCGTAATATATTGTTTAAAGTATTTATAGAGGATTTCGTCGAGCATATTGCCGTGCGTTTTGGTAGGATGCGAGAACTTCGAACTATTCGCATCAGGGCAACTCGACGTCCCAAAATACCACTCGTCCTTGTAATGATATACGGTAATGATTGTGCCGTCATACGCCTCATATATCTTGTCTTCCGCAGAAGATAACGAGGTGATATAATGATTATAATCAATCCGCTCGGGAATGGAGTTCGCATAGGTTACGACTACGTTATAATTACGTTCGAGGCTAAAGTCCAATACGACGCTCCTACACTGCTCGTATAAATCTTTGAAATTATCTACATTATTGCGAATATACGAGTTATGAAGCAGAACAATGTCGCTACGCCCCCTGAACTTCTTGACTTTCATAAGAGGCCACAAATGATACTTCTTCAACAGCGTAATCAGACAATTCGCATAACTGTTCCTATCATTCTCAGCGTTCGCAGCATTAGCGGCATTCGCTTCATAGAGTTTGAATGTTTCGTCGATAAGGTTGTATAGGGTCGGAACGGTCGGAGCGAAAGCGGCGAGAACGGCGGGTGCTGCCTGAGGAACTGGAACGACAGTAGGGACGATGGACGCAGGAACGGTAGGAAATGTCATTGGAGAGCAAACGGAAATCATCGGTGTACTTACTACATATTCATAACCTCTTATATCAATTTTTATATAAATATGTTCAATTTGTAATATATATTACAAAAGATGATTAAGTTTCAATTTAGATAGAGCAAGAGCAAGGCAAAAAGCAAAAGCAAAGAGCAAAAAGCAAAAGCAAAGAGCAAGGCAAAGAGCAAAAGCAAAGAGCAAGGCAACGAGCAAAGAATGGGAGGCAACGTTATCGGCGGGATTAAGAGTATCGCAAAACTCTTCTATATGATGAACGAGGATAGCAACAAGAAGGCGAAGAATCTGCTGGATTATGACAGATTTGTAAAGGAAAACAAGGTAGATTATAATATTGATTTTGACGAATTAGCGGACGAGTTTATCGCCGAGTATATAAATGAATGATGAATGATTCGATGATTGTATATATATTTTATATATTTTATTGTTTTTTATAATATAAATCGAACATCTCTTGTCCTACTTGTTTATGTATTTCGTCGCTCGTTTTCTGTTTCTTTATGATGACTTCACGCTTCGATAAGAAATACTCTAAAAACGAATAATCGAACCCCTCTTCCTTGGTAACCATATCAAAAAGCATCGGGTATCGCTCGATGAAAAACTTAAACTTATCCTCTTGTGTCATATTATGGACGATGGCGGTATGCGATAAAGGCGGAGACGCCGACTTGTTGTCCCGACACTTGTTGTCGTGTAGTATTTTCATAATATCTTGAACGATATCGGTTATCTGTTTATTATCCAAACCATCGCTAACGAAATCTTCGACGGCGACTTTCTTATTTTTTTGTTTTTGCGAACTCATAGATTCCTTTACTATGTATTCTTTATGTGAATTTTTATTCCTTCATTGTAATAGAATAATATGAAAAATGAATTGATGTATGCCGTATTAGATTACGCACCCAATGTTAAAGCCCCTGAACCATTAAAAAATGCGGGGTTATATACTGGCGATGTTTTATTCGATAAGAAGCCGTGGGGTAATAACTACGTGATACCACGCACAGAACCCAATGCCGTCGCATATAGTTCCCATTTTTACGCAAGTCATCACATTCCGTCTTATAATAGACCAGGAAACAATACTGTCGATAGTAGTGATTATAAAAAATATAATATACCTGACGTAGGCGTAAGCGGCGTAAGTGATAACAGATACAATTTCTCATGTCATACGAATCTATTAGGTTAAAGCGGTGTGAGCGAACGCGGCTAACGATGCTTCCGCCGCATCTCGAGCCTCCGTGAGTGCGATTGTCGTATTCGGAGACGGTTTCCGAATCACGTCTTTATGTTTTACTAAAAAGTCGCAAATGTATTTGTAGGTTTCATCGACTTGTTCGAACGTAATCCCGCCAGTGATTAATACACTCCCGCTTTCAAATAAAGCACCCGTAACCTTCTTACATTCGCCAATGTTTTGCCCCATTCCTTTCCCATAGCAATACTTGGGACACGAGCAAATACCGTTTTTATTTTTATTGTTAATATTCCAAAAGTATTCCAACTTTACACCTTGATATATGCCGGGCTGAAAACTACACTTGTTATTGTATTCATCATTGATAAATAACTTGTGAATCTCCTTACGGCGTATCTCAAACCCCTTTTTAAGTTCTGGGTCGCAATACACCTTGAAGTCAGTGTTTATCATCCGTATCTTGAAGTTCTGATATTTTAAATCCAACTTGAAATCTGGCTCAGTTGCGACATTTAGAATGATGTTCTTATCAATCGTATTATAGACTTCTGTAATGTCGCCAATAATATGATTAACAATATGCTCTGTGTCCTTGATATCCTTGATACCCGTCAATTGTATATTGCCATTCTTGAATATCTTGACATTCGGGATATACTTGTCGTGAAACTTGTAAATCACCGTAACCTGATTGTCAAACCGATTCTTTTTCATCGTATTCTTCTTGCTCTTCCTTCGCTTCTTGGGATACACGCCTTTCGACACATCCGTCCCATTTTTCATAAACTGAACCCATACAACCCCCTTGTCGCACCCCTCAGCGATATTCTCAATCACCTTGATATTGTCAAACAAGATACCGAGATTTATATTGATGTTGTTGCCGATATTCGCATTACACGTTATTGTCGAGATTCTATACGGAGAAAAGTGAATGTCAGCTACCACAGCGGTAGCCGCTGTGATGATGTCTGTCATTCGTGCATATATGTAAGATTACATATCCTTATATCAATTTTTATTTTGAAACGATTAAACTGAGTTTATTATCAATCGTGTTGGCGTTCGCATTCGCCGCGGTTTTCGCTTTGTTCTTATTCATTGTGGATTGATTGTCTAATTTAATGTGCATATTGTCGGTTATATTCTTTAAATACGATGTATTTACAACTTCATAACTGAAATTCGTAGAAATCATCGGCGGGAGATTTAGAATATACGTCTTGTCGTTCGTATAATGTCCTGTGCGAAACTCTTCGATTGTCATCGGTCCGTTGAATATTTTTAGTAAAAATCTTGATGGAGCAGGGCGAATCGGATGTGTGTATCCGTAGTGTTTGCTTAGCATCTGTATTAAACTATTAATTTCCCATACCTTGTCGCTACCACAATGCGACGAGAAGTTATAGGCGTTCGCACATTCGAGCGAACAAAAGTTTCCAAACAATACATAGGTATCCGTTTTAATATTATATTTATAAGGCATCCCAAACGTCCTATTGTCGATTGGATGGCAACACCAGTAGCAATTGTTATTCGAATTGAGGATTTCGTCGGTATGCGAGACTTTCAATGAATACTCGCTATTGCTATTATCAAAGATGATGTTGTCCTGAATCGTGCTATACGTATTGTTTTCATTGATATAAAAACAGTTCGGCTCATACGGTTCGGGGAACTCTGTCGTCGTATTGCTATCCGTGATATTCAACTTGTTTATCTGTGCGGACGACAAAGGCAACTGTAAAATAATATCATCGTTATCAACGACTGAAATGTCCTTGATGATTGTATTCATCAAGTTTTTCTTTTTCTTTATATCACTACTTACAGTATCATCGGCGTTTTTTGCTTTTCGAGGCATTTATTATAAATATATGCGATGTCTATATTATGTATAGATGCGTTTATTATTTATATCATTATCTTATTGTTTATCAAAGTAATCCTTGAAATAGGTTATGTTTTTGATTAACGCGTCGTTGGCGACGTTTGTGATTGGAGACGGCTTTGGAGACGGCGAATCAAACTGAACATCGTTTTTCGCAGATATACATTTCATTTTAATCTCCCTTATTTCGTTATTCAACGTGTTTATCGTGTCGATTAAATATTTGATGATGTATCCTGATAATAAGATTAAGATTAATACTAATAAATCCATTCGTATTTGCTTTCTTTTTAATAAAGAAGGATATAAAAAATAAGCATTGCTCGTTCATCACTATCTTGACCAGATAAAGTTGCACGTTCCATTAATTACCGAGAATACGTTGATGACTCGTGTATATACGATAACATCCAGTTTCACCTCATTCTCGGTGATGTAAGGCACTTCCTTGCGTCGCATCAAATCGAATAGATACTTGAACTCGTTTTTCTTCGTGATATCTTTGGTACCGTCGTTATTCCCGCGATTATTGATATTTATATATAAAGAAGTCGTTATCATCTGGTTATTAAAAGAACCCGCACTCACTATTTTCTCGGGAAAGAGCGAGAACGAATAACTGTATATTCCTGTTCGCGGGACGTTCGTATGATACTGATACGGCTGGATATTGTTATAATAATACGCCTTTTGGTCTTCGCGAATGATTGTGTCAGCCCATTTAATTTGGGCGGTTTCTAATAATCCCATCGTTTCGTTATAGGTATGCGAAGCAGTATAGTTGTCGTGTATGTTGAACTTCTCTGGAACATCGGTTCGACGCAATACCCAAATGATTTCTTTGATATGATTGTAGGAACTCGTTAAAGTATAGTTGTCCCCATAACTCGTGATATTCAATGCGGGATACGCTTGTCTCTTCACGTAATCGACGACGTATTTCACAATCCCCTCGTTTTGTAAGGAACTCATCCGATATGCACTGTCGAGAAAGATATAATTCACATCCAGAAAACACTGAATATAACTTTCGCTCCCTATAAACGTATTGATTTTTATGGTATCCTTGTAGATAATGTTGTAGAACTTCGGCGACACGTAGAGTTTCAGTTTATCACACCATACCTGATACAACAACTCGATGTCGTTGATACTGACATCCACCTTGATTTCTTGATTTTGTATCTTGTATAACGGCAATGCCAACGACGGATTTCGCGTAAACCAGAAGTTTAAAGGCACTTGTAATATCCGCCCCTTTATCGACGGATTCCCAGCATTCGCCACTTTATCCGTCGTCGGATATGTCTTATTATATAAGATATTATTTCGAATCAGATACCTCGTATTGTTATTATTAGGGTTTATGTATTCGGGGATATTCCCAATCAACTTGTTATACTCGACACCGTCCTTGTTCGTCAATTCATTCCAGATATTCATCCATTCGCCATAGATTTCGTCGATTATGCTCCCTTCCACGCGAATCGTCGCGGTTTTAATAAAGTTATGTCCGACGTTCGTTATCCAGCGAAACCGATGAACGTCCGTAGAATAGATGTCGGGCAGATTGAACGACAGATACATATTGCTTACTAAATCGCCGTATCGCTTGATGGTGAAAGTAATTAACTTATTCTCTGTCGTGAAAGCGAGGTTAATCGACGAATTAATATCGGGAATAATATTCTTATTTTCCATCGAGAAATTGACGTGCTTGTTATAGACATATTTATAGTAATTGATACATGGGTTTAAATTAATATAAGAATCCATCTGTCCTTTTAAAACCAACTGCGTAATACCACCGCCCATTTACTATATTATATTATATTTAATATCCTTTGTTTTACTTAAATCATTCTTTGTCATACTTCCTTATAAACGCAAGTAGGTTCTCTAACCTTCTTTCATCTTCGAAAGACGCGATAATGTTTGACGACGAATCAACCAGCACAAACGTCGGGAAACTCGAAATCCCCAAACTTTTAACGCGTTCGAGGTGTTTGGATTGATTGTATTTTTTAAGCGATATGTGATTGAACGTCTCCTTATTTAATTTATCCCAAATGCCCGACTTGTTAAACTCTTCACAATGTCCGCATCTATCCATATAATAGTATTCGAAACTGAGGCGTTTTGCGTCGCCACCGCCGAAGAATCCTTCGCGTATCCTGTCCTTATTCGAGAGTAGTACCGCAAGTAAGAATACAGCGGATATTATAATAATCGTATATAACGTTCCGCCACTTGAACCTTTGCCACGAACGCGACTAAATGATGCCGTTGCTCTAACCATTCAATTCCCTAACATAATGATATATATTTATTTGACTCTACTAAATAATAGTATTGATGACATCAATATTAGTGATAGATGCCTTGGCGTCGTCATTGTCATTTGTGAAAGTTATAAATGTATAAAAATCATTCATCTTCTTTGAAATTATAGTATCTAAAAAACCCTCGATACGCTTACTTTCGATTAAGATAACCCGACAGTCTAACGCGTCTAACGCTTCATAGTCAATATCGGATACCACATAGACGCTAAAATCCCGCAATTCTAACAATCTCTTATATTCGCAAATGTCTCTATCACATACGACGATTGTCCGATAGATTAGATGCGTTTTATATATCATATCCAGTTTATCTACGAACTCTACGAATTCCGCCATCTGTGATATCGATAGGTATCTATTGATAGGTATCTAATTTATTTTTATATAAGATTATTCATATACTAATGATATAAATGGACGACAAAGTAGTTAAAATCCCTTTGTCTATTTTTAAAAATCGGTATAACATTGAAGTTCCCGAGCATATACTACAAAAAGCAGAAACCCTTAAAAAATCGTGTAGTTGCTTTGAATCATTCTATGACCCTAAAATGATATGGGAAAAGAAGTTATATAACAAGAGGGATAAGTCGCAGCATTCGCAGCATTCGCAGCATCACCAATACGTAGCGAATAACACAGGAACGACAGGAGCAACTCCCATCGCTGCGACGAACAAAGGCAAGTTTCATATTATTATTCCAGACTTCTCGGATAATTCCAGCACGAAACGTGCGTTGATAGGACATTTGAATAAATTGACGACGAAAAACCGAGACGTCATCTATGAGAAAATCAAGGCGATTATCGATGCGAATAACACGGAGGAACTATTTTCAATTATTTGCTCGTATATCAAGGTGTCCGATAGTGCGGAAACTGGCAACCTATATATAACATTGCTCGACTACTTTGACAACACCTTTATAAATGATTTGATAAATAAGTTATGGGACAATTATATCACTCAGAAGGAGTGGATACCGCCGAAATACGTATTTGACAATAACCTATTATTGCTTAACAACGAGTATGAGTTATACTGCGATTATGTCAAGTGGAAGAAGGGTATTCATAATACAAATATCATTTGGGCGAAATACAAGCAACGCGAGATACAAAGACTACTAAATGATATATATGATTATCTCGTAGAAGAATGTATCGGTAATCCGCGAATACACAAGTATATCATCGATATATTTTTCGAACAAATCTTAAAGATATTAAGGTTAAAGGAGAGTAAGGGTTCTTTCGATAAATCTATCGTCGTCGAAAAAATAAAATCCATCGATATCAAAAGTTTCGATAGTTCGACGAAGTTCTTAATCTATGCTATTATAGAAAATAAATAATTTCTATTATTATAGTATAAGTATATAGAATAATATGAAAGAGACGGACAACACTTTATCTTTTTATAGTAGTGGGTTCATACAAATAATATTTGTATTGCTACTTCTAATCATTTGGAGTTATATATACAAGTTAGAAAACGTCGGGTGTGCTTGTTCCGACCACAGCAACAAGGAGTTCATAAAGACTTTCACTATAATTGCCTTAGCGTATTTCGCGATAACCGCGTTCATCGACGTTAAAAGTATCGCAAAGAGTATGGGTATCGGCATCGTTCAATTACTCGCGTTCGGTTCGTTCATATTCTTCTTAACCTTCGTCGTATATATCTATTACGCGTTTGATTATGTGCGTTATTTAATGAACGAGAAGTGCAAGTGTTCCGAAGACTTGCGTCGCGATATTATCGCCATCGGCACGATGATTTCCCTGTTCTTATTTATGGTATTACTATTCACCGTCATCATCATCCCGATATTGATAAGCACCCTCAGCAATCTATTCGTTAAGATACAGGTGTTCGAAAGCGAAGTCGAGGAAGTCATCAAGAACCCCGTGAAATCACTTCGCAATAGCCCTGGGCGTATCCTTAATTCCACCAAGGATATC
>Ga0114969_10005404_pt1 | contig 10020 bp, 7 predicted proteins | sample M_130807_MF_Meta_FD_87316 | JGI IMG/M metagenome (GOLD analysis project Ga0114969, IMG submission 87316) | Freshwater microbial communities from Lake Montjoie, Canada to study carbon cycling - M_130807_MF_MetaG | ecosystem: Environmental > Aquatic > Freshwater > Lake | place: Lake Montjoie...
ATGAGAGCCCAAGCCTCATCAGGGACATCATAACGAGCCAAATTCAAAAGCCTCTTGTCGGCTAAATATCGCTAAATTGTACAAAAAATAGTTACGGGACACACCCTAGATCCCGCGTTATTCACCGATCTTAGCCATCGGGCCAAGCAAGTTTTGCTTGTGCCCGAGAACGTATCTTCCCTCCCTGCACCGGTCACAGTACAAGCAACTCCCCCTCCTAAAGATCAAGCTTAGTTTTTCCTTAGGGAAAGATGATTAGTGAGCAAAAAACTAAAAATATTCTAATACGAATCGTTTTCACTATCATTCTTGATGTTCTTGGATACAATTGAGCAGCTCACGCTTCCCCGGCGTTGCTTACTTATCTTCCTCGTTCATCAAAAGGATAACCGTATGAAGTTGCGTTTCACCTCTATTGCCCTGCTGGCTTCATCCATGATGCTGGCCTTCTCAGCCAGCGCAGCCTCCAGCGATCAAGGGATCGTGGTTTATAATGCCCAACACGAAAACCTGGTGAAATCCTGGGTTGATGGTTTTACCAAAGACACCGGCATTAAAGTCACTTTGCGTAACGGCGGTGACAGCGAACTGGGTAACCAACTGGTACAGGAAGGCAACGCTTCCCCGGCGGACGTTTTTCTTACTGAAAACTCCCCAGCGATGGTTTTGGTAGACAACGCCAAGCTGTTTGCTCCGTTGAATGCCAGCACGCTGGCGCAGGTAGAACCGCAGTATCGCCCGGAACATGGCCGCTGGACCGGCATTGCCGCTCGCTCGACGGTATTCGTTTACAATCCTGCCAAGCTCAGTGAAGCGCAGTTGCCGAAGTCCCTGCTGGATCTGGCTAAACCAGAATGGAAAGGCCGTTGGGCTGCTTCGCCATCAGGTGCCGACTTCCAGGCCATCGTCAGTGCCCTGCTGGAATTGAAAGGTGAAGAAGCCACTCGTGAATGGCTGAAAGCGATGAAAACCAACTTCACCGCCTATAAAGGCAACAGCACCGTGATGAAAACCGTTAACGCAGGCCAGATCGACAGCGGTGTGATCTATCATTACTATCCGTTTGTTGATGGTGCAAAAACGGGTGAAAACAGCAAAAACGTCAAGTTGCACTATTTCAAACATCAGGATCCCGGTGCTTTCGTCAGCACCTCTGGAGCAGGTGTTCTGGCTTCAAGCAAGCATCCGCAACAGGCACAGGAATTCGTGCAATGGATCACTGGCAAGCAGGGCCAAGAGATCCTGCGCACCCACAACGCCTTTGAATACGCCGTTGGCGTGGGTGCTGCTTCCAATTCTAAACTGGTGCCGCTGAACGATCTGGAAGCGCCAAAAGTGGAACCGTCCAAACTGAACAGTAAGAAAGTCGTCGAACTGATGACCGAGGCAGGCCTGCTGTAAGGCAGATCCATCGATACAGAGTGTTTTAACCGTTATGTCGAATATTTCTATCAATGCCGCGCCAGTATTACCGAGTGGTTCAGTGGCGCGGCGTTATCAGCAGCGGCCAGGGCTGTGGATGGTGGTTTCTGCGGTACTGCTTTCGTTGTTGGCCCTGCTGCCGCTGGGATTTGTCATTGGTGTCGCTATCGACACCGGTTGGCAAACGGTTAAAACACTGGTTTTCCGGCCTAGGGTTGGAGAACTGCTGCTCAATACTCTGTTACTGGTCATTTTCACCCTGCCGACATGTGCGCTACTCGGTGTGGCGCTGGCCTGGTTGACGGAGCGCACCCGGCTGCAGGGGCGGCGTATCTGGTCTATTCTGGCCATTGCACCGTTGGCCGTGCCCGCCTTTGTTCAAAGCTATGCCTGGATCAGCCTGGTGCCGGGCATGCATGGCCTAGGCGCGGGCGTGTTTATCTCGGTCATTGCCTATTTCCCGTTTATCTACCTGCCGGTTTCAGCGGTTTTGCGCCGCCTTGATCCGGGGATTGAAGACGTCGCCACTTCACTCGGCAAACGGCCGCTGGCGGTTTTCTTCCGGGTGATCCTGCCACAGCTCAAGCTGGCGATCTGGGGCGGTTCACTGCTGATTGCGCTGCACCTGCTGGCCGAGTATGGGCTGTATGCCATGATTCGCTTCGATACCTTTACAACCGCCATTTTCGATCAGTTCCAATCCACCTTTAACGGCCCGGCGGCCAATATGCTGGCGGGTGTATTGGTTTTGTGCTGCTTGGGGCTGTTGGTGGTTGAAGCAGCCAGCCGTGGCCGGGCCCGCTATGCGCGCGTTGGCTCTGGCAGTGCGCGTAGCCAGAATCCGTATCCACTCAGCCCGGCTATTGGCCTGCTGTGCCAACTGCTGCCGATTACGCTGACCGCGCTGGCCTCAGGGGTTCCTTTCATTACGCTGGCTCGTTGGCTATATCTGGGCGGTTTTGCCGTCTGGGATAATAGCGACCTGTGGCCAGCCGTTCGGCAAACCCTGACGTTGGCTGCCAGTGGTGCGGTCATTATCACCCTGTGTGCCATCCCGATGGCCTGGCTTTCGGTGCGCTATCCGGCACGGCTCTATCGGGTGCTGGAAGGTTGTAACTACGTCACCAGTTCGCTACCCGGCATCGTGGTGGCCCTGGCGCTGGTGACGATCACCATCCATTCGTTCCGGCCCATCTATCAGACTGAAATGACGCTGCTGCTGGCCTATTTGCTGATGTTTATGCCCAGAGCGCTGATTAACCTGCGTGCCGGCATTGCTCAAGCACCGGTTGAGCTGGAAAATGTGGCGCGCAGCCTTGGGCGCACGCCGTTTCAGGCATTGTGCAGCACCACGTTACGTTTGGCCGCTCCGGGGGCTGCGGCGGGCGCAGCATTAGTGTTCCTGGCGATTACCAATGAACTTACCGCCACTCTGCTGCTCGCGCCTAACGGCACCCGCACGTTGGCCACCGGATTTTGGGCGCTGACCAGCGAAATTGACTACGTGGCGGCCGCGCCCTATGCCTTAATCATGGTTTTATTGTCATTACCGCTAACCTGGCTTCTTTATTCTCAATCTAAACGCACGGCAGGATTATGAGCACGCTTGAACTGCATGATATTGGTAAATCCTATAACGGTGTGACGGTGCTTGAGGGCGTTAATCTTCGGGTGGCCGCCGGTAGCCGTACCGCGATTGTCGGCCCTTCTGGTTCAGGCAAAACCACGTTACTGCGTATTATTGCCGGTTTCGAAGTACCGGATCGTGGTCAGGTGCGATTGCAAGGCAAACCGCTGGCCGACAACGGAGTATGGGTTCCGGCACATCAGCGCGGTATCGGGTTTGTACCGCAAGACGGTGCTCTGTTTCCCCACTTCAGCGTGGCTGGCAATATCGGTTTTGGGCTGAGCGGCAGTAAGCGGGAAAAACAGCATCATATTGATAGGCTGATGGATATGGTTGCGCTGGATCGGCGCCTGGCAAACTTATGGCCGCATGAATTATCCGGCGGGCAGCAGCAGCGGGTAGCGCTGGCCAGAGCCCTGTCGCAACAGCCTAAGCTGATGCTGCTGGACGAACCCTTCTCCGCACTGGACACCGGCCTGCGTGCCGCAACCCGTAAAGCAGTGGCGGAACTGTTAGCAGAAGCCAAGGTTGCTTCGATCCTGGTCACTCACGATCAGGCAGAAGCCCTCTCTTTTGCCGATCAGGTAGCCGTGATGCGTAATGGGCACTTAGCTCAGGTTGGGCAACCACAAGAGCTTTATCTGCGGCCGGTGGATGAACCCACCGCCACGTTCCTAGGGGAAACGCTGGTCCTGTCGGCTTACCTGGATCAAGGTTGGGCGGACTGCGTATTAGGCCGCATTGCGGTGGACGATCGCCTGCGCAGTGGGCAGGCCCGCATCATGCTGCGCCCAGAGCAGATCCAGATTGGTCTTTCGCCACAGCCCGCTCAGAGGCAGGCGGTGGTCACCCATATCGACTTCGCCGGTTTCGTTTCAACGCTCAGTCTGTTGATGGCCGACAGCCATGAAACCGTGGAGATTAAAACCATCAGCCGTGAAGGCATTAGAGTCGGATCAAACGTCAGCCTGAGCATTCTCGGCCAGGCGCATATCTTTGCCGATTGACTCAATGGCCGGGCTCCCTGCCCGGCCTGCTTAACGGCAGCTCTTGTTGTGCCGCATTTTCTTCGGCATCAGCAGATAATCCACTACCGCCTCATCCACACAGCTATCGGCTCCCGACAGCGCGAGCGTATGGCCATCGCCTTCACGGGTAATCAGCGGGCTTTTAAATCCCGCCGACATCGCCAACGCATTACGGTACGGTGTGACCGGATCGTAACGCTGGGCGATAAACAGCAATGGCGGCAGTGCCGGGGAAACGATCGGCGTATGTGGTTTATTTTTACCGGGATAGGGCCAGAAATCGCACGCTTCAAGCGGGTATTCGTGCAATGGCAGATAATTTGGGAATGAAGCTGCGGTATTGATTTGCTGACGCTCCCTGCGCAGTATCGACCAATTAGTACCAGGCCGGGCGACGTCCGCACAGGTGATCACCGTCTGCGCATCATCAATATCCGGGGTATAACTTTCGTCGATCAGATTGGTGACGTCATCATCGGCAGCACCAGCATCGATTTTACGTAGCGCACTGGCAAGCTCAGGCCAGCGTTCGTGCCACGGCAACAGGGCGCGCGTCAGCGTGATCACATCCTCCGCCGAGATTTCATAACCCGACTGCGTAATAAAGGGTGTGTCATGCAGCTTGTGCAATAGCGCGTGATACAGCTGGATCGCCTGATTAGGTTCACTGGTGAGCGGGCAAGTGGCCGTTTGCTCACAATAATCGGCAAAACGCAAAAAGCTTTGCTGGAAACCCCGTTCCTGGTGGATCCGCTGAGTGAAATCATCTTGTGCCAGATCCACGACGCCATCCAGTACCAGTGCGCGAGTTTTCTTCGGGAAACGCTCGGCGTACAGCGCAGCTACTTTGCTACCGTAAGAGTGTGCTACCGCAGTTAGCGCCGGTTCGCCCAGCGCCCGGCGGAGGGTGTCCAGATCGTTCACGGCCGCATAGGTGCCCATCTGCTGCACCACTTCGCTGCCCGTCTGTTTGATGCAGGCCGCAATCGTGTCTCGCGCCTGTTTTTCCAACCCCGGAATATCGTTCTCATCCGGCAAGGGCGCTTCTTCACTTTCCGTCAGTTGGCAGGATATTTTAGGCGTTGATTGCCCAACGCCACGCGGATCGTAACCGATAATATCGTAGGATTTCTGCAGCTTCAGCGCCGCCCCTTGTCCGGAAATCTGCGGATTGATGCCCGGCTGCCCTGGCCCGTCGGCAATGATGATCACACTGCCCTTTTTGACGCCGATAGCGGGCAGGCGCGTCAGCGCCAAGCGCACGGTCTTAGCCCCATTCTCATGATCATTCAGCGGTGCCTCAACATAGCCACATTGTAATGCGGGCGGCGGTGGCTCATCGGCGAACCAATGCTGAAAAGCTTCCCCAACGCAAGGTTGCCAGTGAATAGTTTCTCCTGTTACTGCACTGGTTTTGACCAAAGGTTTAGCATAAACCGGTAGTTGCACCGCAACGGCCAGCAAAAACAGAACACGGAATGCAGACATGACGAGTCCTTTCAACAATGTTGTTGTTCGGATTTTAAAACGCTCACATTAAACAACCTGCCAACAAAGTGCGGAAGCCATTATGGTCAGTTTTTTTGTTATATATCTTTTACCTATCACAGCCGTCGCTTAATAAAACCACTACCATCGATTACGATTAGTCTGATGCTGTTGCAGACGTCTTGCACACGGCCGGTTGATAACCCATTGAGGGATATCATTGTAGTTTAAACTGTTTAAGCCTCATGCCACACGGCTAAGAAAGGTTGATTATGGCACGCACTACCCCCATTGAACGCTACCGCAATATCGGCATCTCGGCGCACATTGATGCCGGCAAAACCACCACAACCGAGCGGATTCTGTTTTATACCGGGGTCAGTCACAAGCTGGGCGAAGTCCACGACGGTGCCGCCACCATGGATTGGATGGCGCAGGAACAGGAACGCGGGATCACCATTACCTCAGCGGCGACCACCTGCTTCTGGAACGGCATGGAGCATAATTATCCTCAGCACCGCATCAATATCATCGACACACCTGGGCACGTGGATTTCACCATCGAGGTGGAACGTTCGATGCGCGTTCTGGATGGTGCCGTCATGGTGTATGACTCGGTCGGTGGCGTGCAGCCGCAATCGGAAACCGTGTGGCGTCAGGCCAATAAATACAAAGTGCCGCGTCTGGCCTTCGTCAACAAGATGGATCGCACCGGCGCGGATTTTTTCCGCGTGCGCAAAATGATGATCGAGCGCTTGAAAGCCAATCCGGTACCCATCGTGATCCCGATTGGTGCGGAAGACCATTTCGCCGGCGTGGTGGATTTGGTTCGCATGCAGGCGATCCGCTGGGATCAGGCCTCACAGGGCATGAGCTTCAGCTTTGAAGCGATCCCGGCCGATATGCTGGAGTCCGCTAACGAATGGCGCGCCAAGATGATCGAAGCCGCCGCAGAGGCCTCTGAAGAACTGATGGACAAATACCTCAATCAGGTTGAACTGACCAATGAGGAAATCGTCCACGGCCTGCGTACTCGCACCATTGCCGGTGAAATCCAGCCGATGCTGTGCGGCTCGGCATTTCGCAACAAAGGCATCCAGCGCATGCTGGACGCGGTGATCGAACTGATGCCTTCACCGTTGGATGTGCCACCGATGGAAGGCCATGACGAGCGCGATAACATCATTATCCGCAAGGCCGATGATAGCGAGAAATTCTCGGCACTGGCATTCAAACTGATGACCGATCCGTTTGTCGGCCAATTGACCTTTATACGCGTCTATTCCGGCATTTTGGCCAAAGGTGACAGCGTGTATAACCCGGTTAAAGGGAAGAAAGAGCGTATTGGCCGCATCGTGCAAATGCACGCCAACGACCGTAAAGAGGTGGATGAACTGCACGCCGGGGATATCGCTGCCTGTGTCGGCCTGAAAGACGTGACCACCGGCGATACCCTGTGCGACCCTAACGCCATCATTACCCTGGAACGTATGGTGTTCCCGGAACCGGTAATCGCACAGGCCATTGAGCCGAAAACCCAGGCCGATCAGGAAAGAATGGGCATCGCACTACAGCGTTTGACCTCCGAAGATCCGTCATTCCGCGTGCGTACCGACGAAGACTCCGGCCAGACCATTATTTACGGCATGGGTGAACTGCATCTGGAGATCATCGTCGACCGTATGCGGCGTGAATTTGGCGTAGAGACCAACACCGGTAAGCCGCAGGTGTCTTACCGCGAAACTATCCGCCGTAGAGTTACCGATGTGGAAGGCAAATTCGTCCGTCAATCGGGTGGTAAAGGCCAGTATGGCCATGTGGTACTGACGGTAGAGCCTAATGAGGCCGGTAAAGGCTTTGAGTTCTTCGATGAGATCAAAGGCGGCGTGATCCCCGGTGAATATATTCCGGCGGTGAAAAAAGGCATCCTGGAGGCGCTGAGCAACGGCGTACTAGCGGGGTATCAGATGGTCGATGTTAAAGTGCATCTGACCTTTGGTTCTTACCACGATGTGGACTCCTCGGAGCAGGCGTTCCGCATGGCGGCGATCTTCGGCTTCAAAGAGGCTTGCCGCCAGGCCAGCCCGGCGATCCTGGAGCCGATTATGTCGGTTGAAGTGGAAACGCCGGAAGAGTACGCCGGTAACGTGATGGGCGATTTGTCATCACGGCGCGGTATGGTGCAAGGTATGGAGGATATTCCGGGCGGGGGTGGCAAAGAGATTCACGCCAAAGTGCCTCTGTCGGAGATGTTCGGCTACTCCACAACGTTGCGATCGATGTCGCAAGGCCGCGCCACCTACACCATGGAGTTCAGTCACTACGCAGAAGCCCCGCGCAATGTGGCCGAAGAGATTATTCAACACAGTAAACGCTGATCGTCACGCCTGCCGTTGTTACGGCAGGCGTTATTCTTTCACCGCCAGCGCGACCATCACCGGTTCCGGCTTGATGCGCATAGCGTGAATCACCCCAATCATCAGGCAAGCAATGCCGCCCAACGTCAACAATGGCGGCCAGCTTTGGCGCAGCATAAAGGTATAGGCCAGCCCGGCCAGAATCTCGAACACGATCAACGGCCCAACCAGCACCGTTGGCAAACGTTGGCTCGCCTCATTCCAGCACAAAGCACCAATCCATGAACACAGTACGCCAATGGTGAGCATCAGCGGGAGGAAGACTTCCGGCCTTGGGCCGAACGGCAACGCGAACTGTGGCTGCGTTAACGCCAACTGCCCACACGCTAACAGATAACCCAGCAGTGCCAGCGGCAATGTCACCACGCCTTGCGCAGTGGCCCAGGTCATGGGGCGCTTGTGCGGGTTTGCTCGCAACCAGCGGGCATTACGCAGCGGGAACCAGGTCCAGCAAGCTACCGCCAATATTGCCAGCAGCAACCCGCTGATATAGCGCCAAACATCCATTGGCACACTGTTGCCCGTCAGTTCCGCAATATTGACCAACACCAACCCACCGGCGATCAGCACTAGCGCCGGCGTCAATTTACGCCAGGAAAGCTGGCCATCGTGATGGCCGTAAAGCAGATTAGCACTGACGGAAATCACCACCGGCAAGGTGCCGATAATCATGGTAGAGACCGGTGCGCCGGTACGCTGAATCGCACTGGCCAAGCACAGATAATAAAGCAGATTGCCGATGGCGGTCAGTTTCAGCGCCTCCAGCCAATCCTTGGGCGATAACTGGCGTAAACGGCGGCGATCGAACCACGCCAGCGGCAAAGCGATCAAACCAAAAGCCAGATAGCGCCCGGTCGATTGCAACGCCGCCGGGTAATCCGGCACCAGCACCGGGCCGACAAAAATCAGCCCCCACATCAACCCGGCGGCCAAGGCAAATAACACACCAAAAAACATAATCACTCCATGATCAGAACGGCTTAAACCGGTACGCGGCGGCTGATTTCAAGCACCTGATCGCTAGGCAGATAGTCATAGAAAAAGAATAGTGTATAACAAAAACAGATTTATCATTCCTCTACTGCGCTAGACCTTCGGCCCATAAAAAATATTCAACAATCTGGTTGAGCATTATCCGCCCTGTTCTATATTTAACCTTATGGTTAAATTATCCTCGTCACGACTGGACGCTATCTTCCATGCATTGGCCGATCCGACAAGACACGCCATCCTGCATACGCTAGCTGAAGGCGAACATAGCATTGGTGAACTGGCGGCGCCTTTCGAGATGTCGTTTGCCGGTGCGTCCAAGCATATCAAAGCACTCGAACAAGCTGGACTGGTGCAGCGAACCGTGCAAGGAAGAAACCATATTTGCCGGCTCGCTCCTGAGCCGATGGCGCAGGCCATGCATTGGCTGCAAACTTATGAACATTTCTGGAATGAGCGGTTGGACGCACTGGAACTCGTTTTGCGGCAGGCCGACTCTCATCCTCCAACGGAGTGAACCATGAACGATTACGGTATGATCATTGAACCCGGAACGCTGCGCATTCAGCGGTTGCTGCCTGGCCCGCTCGATCGCGTCTGGGCCTACCTGACCGAGTCCGACCAACGTGCCACCTGGCTGGCTACGGGTGAAATGCCGTTACAGAAAGGTGCTAAAGTTGAATTGGTGTTCTGCAATTCAGAGTTGGCTGGCGAACATGAGAAACCCCCGGCCAAATATAAGCAATATGGCGGCAAGGTAGCTAACGTTGGCCATATTACCTGTATTTTCCCTCCGCGCCTGCTGAGTTTTACCTGGGCAGAAAAAGGCGAAGGCCGCCCTTCCGAAGTCACCTTTGAGTTAGCCGAGCAAGGCAATAACGTGCTGCTGACGGTGATCCACCGCCGCCTGCCCGATCGCGATACTATGCTCACCGTCGCTGGCGGCTGGCATACTCATCTGGATATTCTGCGCGATCGCTTGCAGGAGCGCCCTCCGCGTCCGTTCTGGGCCACCTTTACCCAGATGGAAGATGAGTACCGGGCAAAA
>Ga0114969_10005407_pt1 | contig 10018 bp, 7 predicted proteins | sample M_130807_MF_Meta_FD_87316 | JGI IMG/M metagenome (GOLD analysis project Ga0114969, IMG submission 87316) | Freshwater microbial communities from Lake Montjoie, Canada to study carbon cycling - M_130807_MF_MetaG | ecosystem: Environmental > Aquatic > Freshwater > Lake | place: Lake Montjoie...
CAGAAGATTGACGAAGCCCTGCTGGATTTCCCGTCCGACATCCCTGTTATCCGTATCAACCATGCCCAGAACCAAGGGATACCCGGGGTGATTAATGCCGCGGTGCGCCAAGCTTCGGGGCGGGTCATCATCTTCGGCGCCGGGGACGATGTCTCCGAGCCGGAGCGCGTCGCCTGGACCATGCGGCTCTTCGCTAATCCGCGCGTATCATTTGCCCACACCGCGGTGAGCGTCATCGACGCCGACGGTAAGCTGGTCGAAGGCCGACAACGGGAAGGCCGCGGGGATGCCGGGCACTCGATGCTGGGCATGCTGCAGGGTACGGATACTCCCATCATCGGGGCCTCCTGCGCCTACCGGGTAGATGTCTTCTGGGCGTTCGCCGAGCTTCCACCCAGAATCCTGCGAGAAGATGTCCTCCTGCCAATCCGCGGACTCATGCTTGGCGAAGGCCGCTATCTGTCCTGCAAGCTAGTCCGCTACCGCTCGCATGCGGGTAATCTGCACAGCCCAGCGCAGGTACAGACCTCGGCGGATATGGTCCAACGCAATCTGAGGTTCGCCGACGATCGAGCGGCGTTCTGTGCCCAGCTGTCCGCCGACATCGCTAAGGCTCGGGCCGAGGGCTGTGACTTGCCTGTTGAGTTGGATGAATACTTGAGTCGCGAGACGGCTTATTCTACGCTGGAGCAGCGGTTACTCCATACGCGCTCGCTGCTCGTCCGGGCTGGCCAGACCCTGCGAGCATGGTTGCTGCGCCGAGTCGGTACGGCCAAAGCGGTAAAACTCTTCACCTTGTTCGTGGTGCCCTCTCTATATGCGCCGGTGCTCAAGGTGCGTATCAGACTAAGCGAACGCAAGCGCCAGATGCGTCATGGATAGGCCAGCCGTCTTCTTCTGGCAAAATATGCCCGCCCATCATCAGGTGGGTGCGCTCGATGCTTTTGCAGCAGCGTGGGGCGCCCCCGTGACCGGCGTCTGGGTGGAGGATGTCTATGCGGATCGCCTGCGCGATGGATGGAGATCTACCGCTCGGACTCATTTACGCGACCACTTCTTGCCGGCCGTCGGGTGGCGAACCGAAGTGGACACGTTGGCCGCAGCCAACCTCGGCGCGATTCATCTGTTCTCTGGCCTAGGCTCCTACCCGCCGGTGACCCGCGCCGCGCGCATCATTCTCCAGCAAGCGAAGCCTAAGGCCGGTCTTATCGTCGAGACCGCCGTGAAGTCGCCGTGGTTGCGAATCCCGAACACCTTAAAGGCGCTGGGTTGCTACTATCCCTCCCGTCGCAAGATCAGCGCCGTTATGGCGATTGGTTCTACGGCGGAAAATTTCTATCATTCCATCGGGTTCGCCAAGACCCAGATTTTCCCGTATCTTTATCAGTGCGACGCGCCTGTACCCGCCGTCGAAGCTTCGCCCTCAGGGGCTTTGCGCATCGTTTTCGTCGGCCGGCTCGCGCCCTATAAAGGATTGGATATCCTTCTGGAGGCCTTGGCTACGCTCGCCGGACGGGCGTGGACACTAGATGTCTATGGGGATGGACCGTCGCTTGCGAACGTACGCGCATCAGCCGAACGTCTCGGCCTAGGCGCGCAGGTCCGCTTCCGTGGCGTAATTCCCTCCGACCAAGTCGTCCCTGCTTTGGCTGTCGCCGATCTTTGTGTGGTGCCCAGTCGTTATGATGGGTGGGGAATGGCGACGAGCGAGGCTTTGCAGGCGGGAATCCCCGTACTGGTCAGCGATGCCGCTGGTTCTTGCGACCTAATCGCCGCGAGCCAGGCGGGCGAGGTCTTCGCCTCTGGCCGGCTCTCGCAACTTTCGGCCCAACTAGCCCGACGGATGGATTCCCCGACTTTGGTCGCGGAAGAGAAACTCCGCGCCAAAGCCTTTGCGCCCAGAATCTCCCCCGACGCGGTCGGCGCGCATCTCGTCGATGTTCTCCGCCACGCTTTCCTGGGCGAAGGTGCGCGACCGACCGCCCCTTGGCTCTATACCAATTCCCCATGAAGCAGCTCCTAATCAGGGTTCGGAATCATTTCCTGCCCAATCCTGTAGTCAATACACTCAGCTCCGACCCGTCCATTCTGTGGCGAGGATTTGAGAGGGTTTATGGCATTGATCGTATCCATAGATTGCAAGGAGGTCTGGCTAACCAGATGTTCCAATATTCTTACGCGTGGGCCTTGCAGCAACGCTTCCCCGCCCGCGTCCGCGTGGATCTCTGCGGGTTCGCGAACGTCAATCCAGAGATGCGGTACCGCATCGAAGAAGTATTCGTCATGCCCGACCGATTCCCGGTCGTACCTAATAATTTCGCCCGGGCGGCAAAAACCCTTACGAGACTTTCCGGCAAGGATTGGAGTTTTGAACATACCGTGGAGCACAAAGAAGCATATCTGGGCGCCGACCTTCGCGGATTTGTCCAAGGCTATTTCCCTTCATTTAAATACAGCGGCGATGTTGAGGCGATCGTCCGGCGAAACTTCGTATTCCGGCAGCCTCCGCCCGTGGCCGCGGCCCGGCTTATGTCGATGATGCAGGATGTGGGCTCGGTCGCCGTTCACGTTCGGCGAGGCGATTATCTCTCGCCGCAGTGCGTGAGCGCTTTCGGAGGAATCTGCCCGCCGCGTTTCTACCGGAGCGCGATGGCCATGATTCGCGCCCGCGTCCCCGCTGCCCGATTCTATTTCTTTTCGGACGATCCGGAGTGGTGCCGGGCTGAATTCGGTAGCGAAGCGGCGGAGGTGATTTCCGGTCATCAGGGAGACCGTTCGTGGGTTGACATGATGCTGATGTCCCGCTGTCAGCATGCCATCGTGCCGAATAGCGGTTTCAGCCTGTGGGCGCGCTGGCTCGGCGGGCTGCACGGGAACATCTGCATTGGCCCGGACCGTTTCACTAATGCCGGTGCCCATGGCACCAAGATTGAAGACATCTTGCCGCCGGAGTTTATCCGGCTGAATGCGGAAGGCGCAGTGGTCTGGCCTGGGCTTGACCGCGGCTGAGGTGCCACCGTCAAGTGCTTCGAATTCTTATGAACAACATCTACACCAATCAAGCGTACCTGAAGGCAAATCCGACCTGGCATGACGAGGACTCGCCGTGGAAGGCGAGCCAGGTCATGGCGCTTCTCGCCCGCAATCGGCTTGCGGCGAAGAAGGTTGCCGAGATCGGCTGCGGCGCCGGCGGTGTCATCAAGGCGCTGGCTGACCAGATGGGGTCAACCGCCGAATTCAAGGGCTACGATATCTCGTCCGATGCCATCGAGCTTGCCGCCAAGCACCGTCGACCTAGACTCGATTATTCCTGCGAGGATTTCCTACAGAGCCCTGAACAGCACGACCTGCTACTCGTCATCGACGTGATTGAGCATATCCCAGATTACTTAGGCTTCACCGCCAAGTGCCAAACCAAGGCGCGCTATAAGATCTACCATATCCCCTTGGATATCCATGTGTCATCCGTCCTGCGGGCGCGTTTTGTCGTCGGTCGTCGGACTGTGGGACACCTGCATTATTTCTCGGCAGAATCGGCCTTGGACACGCTCACCGACACCGGGCATAAGGTCATCGATTATATGTATACGGACGGAGGTGTCGCCTTGGCCAAGTTACACCCGGGTTTTCGGCGAACATTAGCCAACCTGCCACGTCAGTTGGTCGGCTTCTTTTCCAAGAAACTGTCCGCCCGCTGGTTCGGCGGGTATAGCCTGCTCGTCCTGGCCGAATAACTTCTTCTCTGGACTCCTTCTTTCTCAGCCGCGCACATTACGCGGCTTTTTTGTGCCTGTTTCACGAGGTAGGGGCATGACTATGTCGTGCCCTCCTCGCATACAAGGGCGCGGCGTAGCCTCGCCCCTACCTTACGTTCACCATCCGGCGAACGCAGATCCCGCCACCTGCCACCTGGGGCTGCCACCCGTCACCCATGATAGGTATTAGCGGTTGGCGGTTAGCGGTTGGGAACGCAGATCCCGCAACCTACCACCGGGGCCGCCACCTGCCACCTGGAACGTGTGACACTTAGGACAGCACGTGGTGCTGTCCCTACCTGTTGCATCCCTTGCCAACTGGCCCACCGGTCAACTGGTCAACTCATCTTGCCCCCATGCCCACTTGCCCCCTAGTTTCACTCCATGCCCCGCTTCCTCGCACTGACCTGCCTGTTGTTGCTTTCGGCCGTCGGCCATGCGGGCGGTTTATTCGATGCTGGCGCCTGGGCGCCAATCGTCCTGCCGGTTGAACCCGAGGTCGATGAATGGCACGCCGCCCGCACGCTGGCCGATTGGTGCGAGCGCGTGACGGGCGTTCGTCCGGCAATTCAGCACGAGACGAAGGGCGTCCGCGGTCCCGAACTCGCCATCTATGTCGGCAAGACTGTCGGGGCGAAGTTCGCCGGCATCTCCGCACCCGTCGCCGAAGGCGATACCGCCCGCCGCGCGGTCGTCGGTCAGTCGGTCTACCTCGTCGGCAATAATCCCGTCGCCACCCGCATCGCGGTCGGTCGCTTCTGCGAACAGCACCTCGGCATCTTCTTCGCCTTCCCGGGCGAGAGGGGTGCGGAATGGAAGCCACGCTATCAGATTGGCTTCCCGGGCCCCGATGAATTCACGCCCGACTTCCGCTGGCGCCAGCTGAGCGGCCTGAACGAGCTATCCTCTGACTGGGCTTTCTCCGTCGGCTACGGCCGCACCCCAGAATTCTCCCACGGCCTCTACCGCGTCTTCGATCGCAAGATCTGGCAGGAGGAGCCGATGCTCTTCCCGTTGGTGGGCGGTAAGCCCGTCGAACCGAAGGGCAATGGCCTGGATCCTAATCCGCATCTCGACAACCCGCGCGCGCCTGAGATCGGCGCCCGCTATGCCCGTGAGTTCTTCCGCAAGAATCCAGAAGCCTTCTCCGTCGCGATGGGCGTCAACGATACTTTCAAGTTCGACGACAGCGCTCCCTCTGAAGGCTGGTTCCGCGATCGTCCGGTCCGCACCGATTATGTCTTCGGCTTCCTGAACAAGGTCGCCGATTCCGTTTGGGCTCCCGGCGGCGACAACGATGGTAAGAGCCATGCGATCGGCGCGTTGGCCTACATGCAGACCCTGCGGGCCCCGACGATTAAGCTTCGCCCCGAAATCTTCCCCTGGGTCTGCGTGGAACGGATCGGCTACGGCTCCCCGGAATTCGTCGCGCAAGACCGCGCTAATCTCGCCGCCTGGGCGAAGTCCGGCGTGAGGCGTCTCGGGGTCTATGATTACCTCTACGGATCCGACGTGGCCTCACCGCGCGTCAACTTCACCGCGCTCACCGGCTCCATTAGGGCCACCCACACCGCTGGTGCGACCGGCTGGTATGCTGAAGCCTATCCGCTCTGGGCCTTCGACGCGCCGAAGTTCTGGCTGGCCGCGAAACTGCTCGAGAACAAGAACGCCGACGCGAGCGCGCTCCTTCAGAAGTGGTTCGACGCTGCCTATGGACCCGCCGCCGCGCCGATGCTCGAAGCGTATACGCACATCGAGTCGGGCTGGCGCCGCGATGCGCAGATTGGCGGCAAGGACGCCTTCCTTCGCCATTTCCGTGACCAGCGCGGCGCGCTGGTCCTTTCCGTAGGCGAAGTCGCAGCCATCTCTGCCGCCATCCGGTCGGCGCAGGACGCGCAAATCTTGGCTGTGCGGCAGACCCCGAGCCTCCGCCGCCAGGCCTGGCGCCTGCAGCAGTTCGCCGAAGCCTGGGAGCTTTATCTTGGTTATCGCGAAGCCGTACAGGCGCGAAAGATCGTGCCTGAGTTCAGCGCCCGCCTCGACTCCCTCCGTCACCTCACCGCGGTCGAGTCCGCCTATGCCGCCCAAGAGTCCGCCTTCAATAAAGTCTGGGGCGCATACGGCTGGCCGGTCAGTTGGAGCACGTTCCCCGCCGAGAACCCGCGCGCGCAGTGGTCAGAGCGTTATCTCGTGGAAGGCGATCCCGCTCCGCTCGAAGCCTGGGCCAAGACCGATATGCCCAAGGGCTGGCTCGCTTATCGCGTCGCGCAGCAGACCGAAGTGCCCATCGCGCATCGCCACGACTTCTCGTCGCCGGAATCTAAGGATCCGCTCGACCTCGCGCCTCATGCCAAAAATAAAGTCGATCGCTTGCCCGCGGGCCTTCGCCTCATCGCTCCCGCCGGTCAGGTCGGCCCCGTCGTCGTTCCGGTTACGCTCAGCGCTGGTCAGCTCGTGCGCCTACAGCTCTGGACCTGGGCCGAACGCCTCGATATCGCCGAAATGCAGGTGCACGTGACCCTCCGGTTCACCGGCCCTGACCGTTCGTCCGAAACCACGCAGGTCTGCCAGACCCGCCAGACTGTCGTCCCTGCGATGACGCCCGCCTGGGCTACGGCCCTTGAATATGAATTCGCCTTCACGGGCGGTGCGTTCATCCAAGAGGCCACCGTGCAGCTCATCGACCTTCCTGCTTCTCCGGCCCGCTGATGCTCAAGCGTGCATTCGATATCGTCTTCTCGGCGGGCTGGCTCATCGGCTTCTCGCCGCTCCTGCTTGTCGTCGCAATCCTCGTGCGCCTGAAGCTAGGGTCGCCCGTGCTCTTCATCCAGGAACGCCCCGGCCTCCGCGCCAAGCCCTTCCGTATGGTCAAATTCCGCACCATGACCGATGAATGCGGATTCGACGGTGAGCTGCTACCCGACGAACAGCGCCTGACGCCTTTCGGCAAATTCCTCCGCTCCACCACCCTCGATGAATTCCCCGAGATGTGGAATGTCCTCCTCGGAGATATGAGCGTCGTCGGGCCGCGTCCGCTCCTCGTGCGTTACGTCGCCCGCTATAGTCCCTTTCAGGCGCGCCGCATGGAAGTGAAGCCCGGCGTCACCGGCTGGGCCCAGGTCAACGGACGCAACTCGCTTACGTGGGAAGAGAAGTTCGCCCTCGATGTCTGGTATATCGACCACCGCTCCTTCTGGCTCGATATGAAAATCGTCGTCATGACCTTTTTCAAGGTCTTCGCCCGAACTGGCATTAATTCCGGGGAAGGAAAGACGATGGAAGAGTTTTTTGGGTAGCAAGAAAGACTGGGGCCACTGGGCCTCCGAGTCTCTAGCGTTTAAGGCCTAGAGGACGAAGTGCAAGGTCTCGGACCAGCGGCAACTCCGCCGGCACTCCGCCTGCCTGAGCAGATTGATAAAGGGCGAGCGACTCCACAGTCTTGCGGACTTTAGCGCCCGTGCCGCCTCCTTCCTTGGCCGGGGCGAGGGTATGAGGGGAATGCCGTTGGCCGGGTGAATCAATAGCCTTGGAGTCTTTAGTGGGTGTTTCCTTGCTCGGTATGCGAGGACGTTCACACTTTCGATATGTCGCTGCCCCGAAGACTTTTGAAGGCATTATTTCCAAGGGATGAACCTTTTGCCGATGCAACGGCACTCGCAAAGGCGGTAAGATATGATGAGCGCTTTCGCGAGGTCCTCTCCGACCCCATCAATTTACTGGTCCGCCGTTTGCCGGAAGCCGGCTACGTCGATGCCGAAGGGCTGGTCATCCTTCATAACGGCGTCCGCGTGCCCTTGCGTGGCCCTGGCTCCTACTATGCGGAATTCAGCGATATTTTGCTGATCAACCGAGGCGTGCACGAGCCGCTTGAAGAGTACTGCTTCCAAGAGATGATCGCATCGTTAGGCAAAGATGCCCCGGTGATGTTGGAGCTCGGCTCTTACTGGGCCCACTATTCCATGTGGCTCAAAAAGTCTCGGCCTGCCGCAGTCTGCCATATGGTCGAAGCTGCACTCGTAGGACTAGAGGCTGGCCGCGCCAACTTCCTGCGAAATAGGATCGAAGGATTCTTCCACCACGCCCGGGTCGGTCGCGGGCATTTCACCGTGGACGCATTCATGCGTGCTCAAGGGCTCGAAGGCTTGGACATCCTCCACTCCGACATCCAAGGATATGAGGGTGAGATGATCGAGGGCGCCTCCGAGTCGTTGGCTGGGCAGCGCGTGGGGCGCGTCTTCATATCGACGCACTCCGAGTCGCTCCATCGGGCGATAGAGGAGAAGCTCCGTGCATTCGGCTATGTCATCGAAGTCTCCTCTGGCATCAACGAGCACGCCACTAGCTGCGACGGTCTTATCTTTGCTTCTGCACCCGGGCTCAAGCCAATCATCTCCGGCTGGCGTCCGCTGGGGCGGCTTGAAATCTTGCATGCTTCGCCAGAAGAGCTGGCCGCTTCGCTTCGGTCTCGTCTCCCAGGCTGACTTTAAGGCAAGGCTGTTTTCTTGCCCAACGGAAGTAGTATCGGATCCGTCGCCAGCGGTAGCTCCACCGGAACGCCTCCCGCCTGCGCGGACTGATAAAGCGCGAGAATTAACTCCACGGCCTTACGGCCTTCGGCGCCGTTGACGGCGGGTTGTTTGCCGGCGCGGATGGCGGCGATGGCCTCTTCGAGGTTAGAGCGATGCCAGGCGTGGCCGATGGCCTTCGGATCATTGGCTCCCGCACCGCCGCCTTCGGTGGCAGGGGCGATGACCGAGGCGTCAGAGGGCAGGGGCTTTTCGAATTCAAAGGCGGTCAGCTTATCGTCACGCAGCACGGCGGCGCCGGTCGTGCCGTGAATACGGATCTCAGCGGGGAAGCCCGTGGCGGACCAGCAGGCGGTCGAACTGGCGAGCGTGGCGCGACAACCGTTGGCGAACTCGATCCAGCCAGTTGCGATGTCCTCGACTTCGATACCGGCGTGAGCGACGAGGCCGGCGGTGGCGGACACGCGCTTGGGTGCGCCGAGGAACCAGAGTAACAGATCGATCGTGTGGATGCCTTGGTTCATCACGGCGCCGCCGCCATCGAGGGCGAATGTGCCGCGCCAGGCCGCGGAATCATAATAGGCCTGCGTGCGCCACCACGGTATGAGCGCCCCGGCGAGCGTGAGCTGGCCGAAGCGGCCCGCATCGAGTGCGGCCTTGAGCTTAACGGCGCCGGAACCGAAACGGCGGGGCAAGATGCCAGCGACTGTGACGCCGGCTTGAGCGCAGGCGGCGGTGAGTGCATCGCAGCGGGCGAGGGTGACTTCGAGGGGCTTCTCGACCACGACATGCTTGCCGGCTTTCGCGCAGGCGAGGGCAGGGGCGAGGTGGTCGCCGCTGGGCGTGCAGAGGCAGACGATGTCGACGTCGGGGTTGGCCAGGAGCGCCTCAGGTGTCTCGGCGAAAGCGATGCCGTGCTTGGCCGCGAACTCGCGTCCCTTACCAGGCGAGCGGTTGTAAGCCGCGACGAGCTTCACGCCGGCGATCTCGGCGAGCGCCTTCGCGTGGAACTCGGCGATCATGCCGGTTCCCCAGATACCGAAACCAAGGGGCCGTTGGGACATGCGGGCAGTTAGGGGACAAGTGGGCACGGGGGCAAGTGGGCAGGAGAGACGAGAGGCTCCGGGCCTCTAGCTGGGCCGAAGGCTTTTTTCTGGCTTAAAACACCCGCTTCCCCGAAATTACTCACTACTGCTTATGCGTATTTTGGTCACAGGCGGCGCGGGCTTCATCGGGTCGAATCTGACCCGCCTTCTCGTCGCGGGCGGGCATGCCGTCACGGTCGTCGATAAGCTCACCTACGCCGGCAACCTGTCCTCCCTCGCCGACCTGGAAGGCAAGCCGGGCTTCACCTTTGTCCAGGCCGATATTTGCGACGCCGAGGCTATGCGCCAGGCCTTCGCTTCCTCCCAACCCGAAGCGATCATGCACCTGGCGGCTGAATCGCACGTCGACCGCTCCATCGACGGCCCGGGTGAGTTCATCGCCACCAACGTCACGGGCACTTTCCAGCTCCTGCAGGCCGCTCTGGGTCACTGGCGCTCCCTTTCAGGTGCCGCGAAGGATGCCTTCCGCTTTCTGCACGTCTCGACCGACGAAGTCTTCGGCTCCCTTGGTCCGACCGATCCGGCTTTCAATGAGTCGACCCCTTACGATCCGCACTCCCCGTATAGCGCCAGCAAGGCTTCGAGCGATCACCTCGCCCGCTCCTGGATGGATACCTACGGCCTGCCGGTC
>Ga0114969_10005409_pt1 | contig 10016 bp, 8 predicted proteins | sample M_130807_MF_Meta_FD_87316 | JGI IMG/M metagenome (GOLD analysis project Ga0114969, IMG submission 87316) | Freshwater microbial communities from Lake Montjoie, Canada to study carbon cycling - M_130807_MF_MetaG | ecosystem: Environmental > Aquatic > Freshwater > Lake | place: Lake Montjoie...
AAACGGGGCTCGATTTGTCATTAAGTTTCGAGCTTTAAATAATATGGAGTAATTGTTGATGAAAGAAAGATCGAAGAGGCTTTTAAATCCAACGCGACAAGGCCTGGACATCTTCAGCAAACATCTGTCCCTTTTCATATTGCACCAATAGTCCTAGCTTGTCGTAGACCGTGACCACTGGAACAGCAGAGGGTTTTTTGATCTCAGTCTTTACCTGTGGATCTAGCCATGTTGAAGAAAAGCTGTAGCGATGTTTTTGAAAATGTGCCTTTGCAGCAGATAAATCTTTGTCAACAGATACGCCCAACACGAACAGTCCTTTGCTTTGGTATTTCACCGATAGCTTTTCTATCTCGGGTGTTTGTTGTGCGCAAAATGGGCACCAACTTGCCCAAAAGTAAGTCACCAGAACTTGACCCTTGAGCTGTGTTGACTTAATGACTTCATCATTAAGCAGTTTGACCTGCGACCATGGGATGTTGGAGCCAATATCCGGGCTATTGGATTGAGAAAAAGCCAAAGAGGGTAAGCAGGCAATCAATGCGCCTGATTGCGTTAAGTTTCTTCTGGATATTAGGCTCATCAAAAAACCTTACTTAAAACACAACACTCACGCAGTTACTTCTGTTTTGAAGTGGACTTGGAGATGTCCAAAAAATCTATTGAGTTAAGTCTAGATTCTGATGGAGACCTTAGCTTATGGTAACTCTAAGGCAATTTTTACAGGTTTGCAGTCGCCATGATAAAAACCACTTATAAATTAAAAATTTTGTTTGTAGCTGTATTGGTCAATACATTAAAAAATAGTTTTGTGAAATTACTCTATTAATTTTAGACAAAACCAATGTGTTAATTACTAAATCTAATGTGTGTGAGCCTATCCAAGTTAACAAGGCGATAAATCCCCAAGCGTACAAATGGTTATTTTGAGCATTAACTAAAAACTGATCATTCAAAAAGTTAAGGACTATTGGGTGTTTCCGCTGATATTGGTAACCCGAACACGCGATCAAAGGCTCATGTAACTAGAAAGGTAAAACAAAAAAATGTTTATGTCTAATTTGGCTGTTTGATGTCAGTAAGTATGATAAAAATGGTGGTAGTTGATTAAAGGAGGGTTTTGGTTCATCTATCAACCTAAGTAGTGAAGATGAAATTCAAATTTAATCTGCCTTAGGGCGTGTACTGGTAGGTAAGGGGAATGTCATTTCGTACTCAAATGACTCTCAAGATTTTGATTTCAATATAAATTGGTACATACTAGTGGCATCAGCTATTGCGCCCTACAGGCTAGTGGTGCCACTGATGGACGTCACGGGTCTTGAAGGAAATTGATGGGCTCGCAATTCTCTGACATTCGATTCGAGGCTTATTTGACGGAAAATTCAATAAATTCAAAAGTAACAACCATGACCTATCCAAATACCCAACTTTTCATCAATGGCCAATGGTGTGATGCCGCAGCTGGCGAATCTCTGGCTGTTTTTAACCCCGCCACCGGCAAAGAAATTGGCCGTGTTGCGCATGCCCGCGTCCCTGACCTGGACCGCGCATTGCAAGCTACGCAAAAGGGTTTCGAAACATGGCGTGACATGCTTCCCGTAGAGCGCAACAAAATCATGCGCAAGGCTGCTGCTTTGATGCGCGAGCGAGCTGTCGACATTGCGGCCATGCTGACCCAAGAACAAGGCAAGCCGCTGATGGAAGCCAAGGCAGAAGCCATGGCCGCTGCCGACATCATTGAATGGTTTGCTGACGAAGGCATGCGTGTATACGGCCGTATCGTGCCATCGCGCTTTAACCTGTCAGCGCGCCAAATGGTGATCAAGGATCCGGTAGGGCCCGTGGCGGCCTTCACGCCTTGGAATTTTCCAATTAACCAAGTGGTTCGCAAAATGGCTGCCGCTTTGGCGTCAGGCTGTTCGATGATTGTCAAAGCACCCGAAGAAACTCCGGCAGCCCCGGCAGCCCTCATCCGCGCCTTTGCCGATGCAGGCCTGCCTCCGGGTGTTCTGGGCTTGGTCTACGGCACCCCAGCTGAGATATCCAACTACCTCATTCCCCACCCGATCATCCGCAAGATCACTTTCACTGGCTCAACGCCCGTTGGTAAGCAACTGGCGGGATTGGCTGGTCAGCACATGAAGCGTGTCACGATGGAATTGGGTGGGCACGCCCCTGTGATCGTTGCCGAAGACGCAGACATCGCCCTCGCAGTGAAGTCAGCTGGGGCAGCCAAGTTTCGCAACGCCGGGCAAGTTTGCATTTCCCCCACTCGCTTTTTAGTGCATGAGAGCATCAAAAAAGAATTCGCTGCCGAGATGGTCAAGTACACGCAAGGACTGAAGGTGGGCAACGGCGCCACAGAAGGCACAACCATGGGCCCGCTGGCCAATCCACGCCGCCTGACAGCTATGGCCGAATTTACCGCTGACGCCATCAAGCACGGAGCCCATCTCGAACTGGGAGGAGAGCGAATCGGAAGCGAAGGGAACTTCTGGCAGCCCACCATCTTGACCGATGTACCACTGCATGCCAAGGTTTTCAATGACGAGCCATTTGGACCAATGGCAGCAATTCGCAGTTTCAACACTCTGGATGAGGCTATTAAAGAAGCCAATCGTTTGGCCTTCGGCCTTGCAGGCTACGCATTCACGAAGTCTTTGAAAAATGCTGATTTATTGGCTCGTAAAGTGGAAGTTGGCATGCTTTGGATGAACATGCCAGCCATGCCATCGGCCGAAATGCCTTTTGGTGGTATCAAAGATTCAGGTTACGGTTCCGAAGGTGGGCCAGAAGCTATGGACGCCTATATGAATTCCCGTTCAGTGACCATCATGAACGTCTGAGCGATAAACAGAACCCCTGGCCAACGGCAGCAAGTAAGATAAAAAAGTGTGTCTCGATTAAAGGAAGCTTCACCTTTGACCAACTGGCAATAACAAAAATTGGTTACACCCTCGCCAAAGGTTTAACCTTTTTCGATTGTGTGCCTTACCATTTTTGGTATCTTAGAAGTTTGGTGGTTAAGTCACGTTTGCCGTCGCAGGTGCAAACAAAACCGATAACTTCTTAAGGGATGAACAGGTGGGAATGCCTGTTGGCGCAAGTCTTGATCGATTTTTTTAAATTGGATCAGTCGATTAAACCAACAGCGGTTTTCGACCTGTGCAAGGTGCCATGCTCGACTTTTGGCAATCCGATGAGAGGGGAGATTACAACAACCGAAGTGACAGATTGCGGGGACATCAGTTTACGGATATCAAAGGGAGTTATTTTCTTTTTTCCCTTATGCCGGGTCAGTACACAGGTCGTACACCACATTTACACGTTAAAGTGCAAAGAAGAAACGGCCCTGTGCTGACAACTCAGCTTTACTTTCCAAATCATCCAGGCAACAGGCGTGATTTTCTTTTTGATCAACGCTTGGTTTTAGAGTCGCGGGGTTCGGATTTTTTCTTCAGGTTTATTTTGCCGTCCTAGCAAAAGATTGACTTTCAGCTTCAAGCGATTGCGCTTGCACACTTTGGGCAAATACAGGCTCGGCCTTTTGCATCGTCCGGTACAAGAGCCATGACGTTGGCAGAAAAATCTGCGTCAAAGCACCAACAACGTTCTGGCTTGTTACCAGTTGAACGGGCAATTTCCATAGCGCAAGAGTTGGGCTCTTGGCAAATTGGGCAGCAGCTAGGGTTGAGCGTCTTCATATTAAAAAAACTGACAGCTTGCGTGTTTGTCTTTAATCTTTCAATCTAGTATTGATCAAATTCGATTAAGTGGAATATGCTTCTGCCATAGCCTTATTGCGATTATTTATGGCAGGGCGCTATATCGATTTCTTCTTAGTTCAAGACATGGCATATTCATAGCTTCTTTACCCATGATCCTCGAAGTGTAAGGCCCCGCAGGTAAACTAAATGTCCACCTTACGCACCGCGCCCACCACAACCGCCACCCTTCAAGGCCAACATGCATTCTGTAAGACATTTAATTTTAGTGCTTGGGGATCAGCTCGACTTGGAGGCAGCAGCCTTCGATGGGTTTGACGCCGCACAAGACGCTGTGTGGATGGCCGAATCCCACGAGGAGTCAACCCACGTTTGGTCTAGTAAGCAGCGAATTGCTTTATTTTTGAGCGCCATGCGCCACTTTTCACAGGCATTAAGCGACGCGGGCCGACCTTTGCACTACCACCGGCTCGACGACACTGACGCTGCCGCTGATCTGAAGAGCCTTGGAGCCAAACTTCAGGCCGATCTTAAGACGTTGGCGCCAAAGCGCGTAGTGATGACCGCGCCGGGTGATTGGCGCGTTTTTCAGCAACTCAAGGTCTCTGTCGAGGCCACAGGTCTCAAGCTGGAAGTATGCGAAGACCGGCATTTCTTCACCACAATTAGTGATTTTGCGGCTCATGCTGATGGGCGCAAGTCCTTACGGCTGGAGTACTTTTATCGCGAACTTCGCCAACGCTACAACATCCTGATGGACGATGACAAGCCCGCTGGTGGCCAATGGAATTTTGACGCCGACAACCGCGAAGCCTTTGGCCCCCAAGGCCCTGGCCCAGTACCTGCCCGCGCGACATTTGAGCCAGACGCCCTCACGCGGGAGGTCATTAAACTGGTCAACACCCGTTTTTCCAACCACCCCGGCACGCTCGATAGCTTTGCGTGGCCAGTTACCCGTCCCCAGGCCTTACAAGCGCTGCAGCGTTTTGTAAATGAGCGTCTGCCGCTTTTTGGCCGCTATGAAGACGCTTTATGGCCTGGTGAGCCCTGGTTGTACCACTCGCACCTTTCATCGGCCATGAACCTGAAACTGCTCAGTGCGCGCGAGGTGGTTCAAGCGGTCGAAACGGCATACCGGGTCGGCGACGTTCCGCTTCAAAGTGCTGAGGGCTTTATTCGCCAGATCTTGGGTTGGCGTGAATACGTGCGTGGGATTTACTGGACGCAAATGCCTAGCTACGTCGAGCGCAATGCCCTCAGTGCCCAGGAGGAATTGCCAACCTGGTTTTGGACTGGCCACACGGACATGGATTGTTTGCGCGATGCCATCACGCAAACATTGGAACACGGCTACGCGCACCACATCCAACGCTTGATGGTGACGGGCCTTTATGCACTTCTGCTGGGCGTTCGGCCGCAGCAAGTGCATGCCTGGTACCTGTCTGTTTATGTAGACGCGGTCGAATGGGTGGAATTACCCAACACATTAGGGATGAGCCAGTACGGCGACGGCGGTCTCATGGCAAGTAAGCCCTACGTTGCCACAGGCAAGTACATCCAGCGCATGGGTGGGCCTTGCAAAGGATGCCGTTACGACCCGGCGCTACGTGAGGGTGAGCGTGCCTGTCCCTACACCACGCTGTACTGGGATTTTTTGATGCGACATGAAAAATTGCTTGCCAAAAACGCGCGCATGGCTTTGCAGGTCAAGAACTTGGCGCGCATGACGGACAGCCAAAAACAAGCTGTAACGCTTCGTGCCGACGCGATCCGTCGCGGTGAAGTTGGAGTGGCCCAATGACAGAATCCATTGTTCTCATAACCGGCGCTAGTGGCGGCATCGGCAGAGCACTTGCTCATAAGCTCCACATGACGGCTATGCGCGAAGGTGCCGCACGCCAATACCCTTTGGGCGGCATTCAGTCTGCCGAGCAGGTCGCTGATGTGATGGCATTTTTACTAGGAGACGGAGCCGCCCGTCTGACGGGTCAAGTCATTGCTGTGGATGGAGGGTTCACCACTGTTAGGCCCCTAGTGCGATAACAGTACAAGGGATTAACAGAAAGCCGGGCTCCTCAAAAACCCTTATAAATCATGGACTTATAGCAATAATTACGGAACGTGTAATAGTTCGTGTAATTGAACAAAAATTGTAAATTACAATTTTTCCAGCACTTTGGTAGATTTTGCACTCAGACGCGTCATATTGCACGCGAAAATTTGAAGCCAGGCGTGGGGCTTGAACCAGGTGGGCCAAAAGTTTGGATCTACGTTCGGCAGTCGAACCAATAAGGGGCAGCCGGTCTTAAGCCCGGCGCCAGTTTGAGTTAAGCTGTTTTCATAAACCCAACTCGCCACAGGAAATCTAATGTCTCTTTCTCTGACTGGCCGCCTATTACTTCTGGCGACTGCTGCATGCACCCTGCTTCCTTTGCCTGCTCTTGCCGCACTGGATCAAGCCGTGATGACGCTGGCAAGCCAGCACAAGCAACCGCTCCTCGACACACTCAAGGAACTTGTCAATATTGAATCTGGCAGCGGCGACCGCGAAGGACTGGACCGGATTTCGCAAGTGATTTTCGACCGTCTCAAAGCCTTGGGTGGCGAAGTTGAGTTCATCGAGCCGGGTGCGGATACTTACCGTATGCACGATACCCCCGCGAAAATCGGCCGCATGGTCAAAGCCACGTTCAAGGGCACAGGTAGCAAAAAGATCTTGCTGATTGCGCATATGGATACGGTTTATCTGAAGGGCATGCTCGCCAAACAGCCGTTCCGCATCGATGGCAACCGCGCCTATGGGTTAGGCATCGGCGACGACAAGGCTGGTATTGCCGTCATCTTGCACACAGTCGCGATGTTGAAGGCGATGAATTTTCGAGACTATGGCACTATAACCGTGATGATCAATGGCGATGAAGAAATCAGCTCGCCAGGAAGCCGCCATCTCATAGGCAAGCTTGGCGCGGAACATGATCTCACGATGTCGCATGAAGGCACATCGATCTCATCCGACTCCCTGTCGCTTGCGACAGCGGGTATTGCTGCCGTCACCCTGAAAGTCACTGGCAAGGCTTCGCATGCAGGGTCAGCTCCTGAACGTGGTCGCAATGCAATTTATGAGTTGTCGCACCAAATGCTGCAAACCAAAGACTTTTCCGATCCCGCCACAGGCGTCAAGATGAATTGGACCATGGTCAGCGGCGGCACTAACCGCAACGTGATTCCCGCCGAGGCTACGGGCGCTGCCGATATACGCGTTATCAGAATAGCGGACTACGAAGGGCTGGAAAAGAAAATTCGTGAGACCATCACCAAACAGCTTATCCCCGAGACCAAAGTAGATATGACCTTTGAGCGTCGTCGTCCACCCTTACAGTTCAATCCGACAGCCGCCGCCATTGGCAAACATGCACAGAACATTTATGCCGAAATCGGGAAGACACTGACCGTTAGCGATAGCGTTGCCGGTGGCGGTACCGACGCTGCATTTGCCGCCCTCGGTAACGACAAGCCAGTGCTGGAACGTTTTGGACTTGCGAGTTTTGGCGCCCACTCCAACGACAATGAATACGTACACATTGACTCGATCGAACCGCGCTTGTATCTCGCGACAAGGTTGATCATGGATGTGTCGCGGGGCGTCGCCAAATAAGTATACGGTGATGCTATCAAAGCCCCCTTCGTCCCAGTGAAAGCTGGGACGCCTTCCCATTTAGTTTTTTGACTATTTACTCAAAATAAAAAGTTAGGGTGATAGGGCTGAATTCCAGTCCAGCCTGATGGCTTGGTATGAACCGTCGTGTAAAACGACACTAGATGCCGACTGCACGGCTCACCCGCCGAAGCCAAACCTTAAACAGCAATTCATACGCACAAGTTGTCCTTTTAAAGGACATCCTTCTAGACCCCAAACTTTATTCAAAAGCTCTGAAAATCTAAATTCGATCTTAGATGAATAAAATAAATTCTGCAGCATTGAGTAATTTTCAACTCAAATTAATGCTTCTATAGCGAAAACGCTCGTTTTGAAATGAAGCAAATTGGGAGCGAATGTAAATTAGTTATAGTCTTTAAAAACGATTTTGATCAAGCCACTTATCAACTACTGGTGTCCAAAATTTCATTCCATTAACTTGCATAGAGTGACCGTTTTCACCAACAGCTGGAGCTGCAAAAAATTCTGATTTTGCATTGTGCCCAGCTGCTTTGGCTATCTCTTGGAATGATTTGAACCATTGTTTAGGTGGCTCCTCGCCCCAAAATTTGTCGTTAGCAGAATAAAGCCACAGACTTGGAACAATAGTTGTTTTAGCTGCGTTACTAAGAACCTCACTAATACGTTCAGGCTTGCAGGATTTTCCTGGGGATGCCGTGGGATTGCCTCCCGCACCACCAACAAAATTAATACACCCAATCACTCCTGACCAGTTTAATCCGCAAGCGTTGACCGTTGCAAATCCACCGACAGATTGTCCAACTAACAATAGTCGATCTCTTTTTACCCATTCCTGAGATGTAAGCCATGTGTGAACAGACTTATCTGCATGATTTGCAGCACTGGCAGTTTTTTGAAAATCCGCCTCGCCAGAACAAGTATCTCCTGTCCACTTTATTCCGTGGTCTTCTGGATCTATAGAACTGTTATCTCCATAGCCCGGCCGAATAGCTGCAACAACTGAGTAACCATGGCTGTGCCAGTAGCGAACAATATTTGGATTCACTGGATTTTTTTGTGCGGCTCTTTCAGCTATTGTTCCACTACGACCATGTGAAAAAATTACAACTGGACTTGCTTCTTTTGACTGTGAATTTATAACTTGAGGAAGCTTGTAAACAAGTACAGAGATTCCAATATCACTCGCGGAGTACTGTGACGCTTTCACGGTGACGGTCACAATTTCTGGCTGCAAAGCATCTGATGCAACACCTTGCGATAGAACACTTTTAAAGAAAAAAACAGTTAAAAGGCAAATAAAAATTTGAATAGTTTTGCTCATACTCGTGGGTTCCTTAAAACTGTTAAATAAAACACTCAAGGGCAATAAGTTTAATTAACACTCTTTTCACAATTAATTACAACTAAGGTTTTTACCTACAAATTTCAACCTAAGTCAGTTTTTCAGTGTCAGCTTGCTTTATAAGGACAACACTAGACACCAACTGTCGCGTAAAACGACACTAGATGACACGAGAAGCCGACAGCACTTATCAAGCCCGAACAAGCAATTCATACGCACAGCTCGAAAACGATAAAAGCAAATTTTCAGCTTGATTGCGGTCTGATGAATTTGAAAATCAGGATGGCTGTTACTTAGAGCTTGTATAAATTATCTGATTTGTGACAATTTATCTGCCTTGGCACGCTCAATGTTTCGCTCGGCATCTTCAGGCAATAGAAGTCGTTCTTTGACAAACCTTTGCGCTGCTGTTTTCACAGCTTCAACATAAGCATCTTGATTGGTATAGCGCTCTTCCAAAGATAATCTTGGATCTTGGGCAGAAGCCCTCTCTGCCTTGGTGAGCGCAAATGGCGACATAGCACCTTGCAGCGGAAACAAGTTACCTGGACCAAATCCAACTGCACGAGGATTCCAAGCCGTGTATGAGGCTTTAGGCACTGCCAAGGGCATTGAGCGAATACCTGCTATAGCTACGCCATCAGCATCGGCAAGTGGAACAAGAACCTCATACCTGCCCAACACCTTGGGCGGTAACTGGGTGTGATCAGACACATATGCACTTGTGTACAGCTCTTGATAAGGCAAAGTAGGGATGTTTTTGGGGGCAGCTACATCAGCAGGCACAAGTGTGCCGTGCGCCCTCATCGGAACTCTGCTTGCTGGGGGCTCAGTACCAACCGAAATCCATTCATTTAAGGCTGTGAGTAGTGCACGCATGGGTTGACCTGCATGCATCGGATTTACTGGAAGCGACATGGTTTTGGCCTGATTCATCACTGTTCCAGGCTCTGCAAAATGAGGTGTTCCAGCAATCATGTAGGCCTTCACATTGGGTGGAAGATCAATGTGATTGCCAGATGGGTCAGTGACCAATAGCGATGCTCGAGAAGCCCACCATTCATGCTCACTGTCAGTTTGCATCACTTTGGGGCAAGTCTGTGTTTGACGGCATTTCACCAACAAGCCGTCTTTCTGGCCTGTAAATGGATCTGTCATCGCATCATAGGTGAAAGGAAAAAGATCAATTTGCCAAGCAGGATCTTGAGGATGCCTTGAATTTCGGCTGGGTTGTCCAAACCTGTAATTGGTGGCCATTCTTCGCGCG
>Ga0114969_10005413_pt1 | contig 10012 bp, 7 predicted proteins | sample M_130807_MF_Meta_FD_87316 | JGI IMG/M metagenome (GOLD analysis project Ga0114969, IMG submission 87316) | Freshwater microbial communities from Lake Montjoie, Canada to study carbon cycling - M_130807_MF_MetaG | ecosystem: Environmental > Aquatic > Freshwater > Lake | place: Lake Montjoie...
CCTCCTCGCCGTCGCCGGCGACATCCACGTCGAAGCCCCAGCTGCGGATCAGCTGCTGCAGGCCGACACGTGCCGCCGGGTTGTCTTCTGCGATCAGGATCGAGTCGGGCATCTGGCGATCATCGTATCTGGCTATGTCCGATCTGGTCAGCTGGATATTTCCATTCACTTATCGGGTCATTGCTTGCGTCAGCGGATCTTCACGTCCATGATCTTGTCGAGTTTCGGGTACAGGCGGTCGATGTAGGCGTTGCCGCCGTCGAACAGTGGGTCCTGTTTGCCGGCCCGGATGCCGCCGCCGGAGTTGCCGCCGTACTCGGAGTAGAGGGCGTCGGCGACGTCCATGCCCCGCAACACGCGGCCGAACGGCACGAAGGGCTCGATGTCGTGGGTCGGTGAGTTGTCGCGGAGGTTGATGAAGACTTGGGTGGTGAGCGCCGCCGGGTCTTTGAACGCAAACGCCACGGTGCCGCGGACGTTGGAATGCGCGGGGATGAACGGATCGTTGCGAAATTCCGCAGCGCGCCACGCCTTCGCAATCGCGGGCACGCCGTTGATGCCAAACTGCGCCCACTGACCGGCGTCCACGCGATGGATGCGCATGTCGGTGTAGTAACCGAGGCGCGCGAGGTTATAGAAACGATCGGCGCAACGGGGCGCCCAGTCGCGTGTGACTTCGATCTCGATCTCGCCTTTGCTCGTCACCAGCGTGACGACCGAGCGCGGCGGAGCCGGGCGAGTGAATTCGGGATTCTCTGGATGTTCGAGTAATGTGCCGGTCACTTGGCCGAGCAGGTTGAGGCACAGCACGGCAACGAGTCGTCGCATGAGGAGACGTTACATGAAAAAGACTTTGATTCTGTCGGTGATCGCTGCGGGTGTACTCGGACTGACGACGTATGTCGGCGCGCAGGTGCCCGCGGGTGCCGATGGCGTCGCGGCGGACTACGAGCGCGCGAGAACGCTGACCACGCGCACCGCCGGCAAGGTCTATCACCAGGCTGAAGCGCCGAACTGGATCGCCGGCTCGTCGAAGCTGTGGTACCGCGTCAGCGTGAAGGGCGGCAACGAGTTCGTGTTGGTCGATGCGGCTGCGGCGACGAAGGCCCCGGCGTTTGACCATGCGAAGCTGGCGACGAGCGTCAACACGCTGCTTGGCGGCACTGCCACCGCGATCACTCTGCCGTTTACGACGTTCACGTTCACCGACAACATGACGGCGATTGAGTTTGCGCCAGGCGGCGGCCGCGCCGGTGGTGGCGCAGCGGCCGCGCCGGTCGCACCAGGTGCGGCGGCTGCGGCGCAGCGCGTGCGCTGCACGCTGACCGACTACACGTGCACGCGCATGGCTGCGACGGCGCCGCAGGCGGGCGCGGGTCGCGGCGGTCGCGCCGGAGCGCCGGGCGCAGCCGGTGCGGCGGCGGATGTCCCACAGTTCAAGGCGTCGCCCGACGGCAAGTCTGAAGCCTTCATCCAGAACTTCAACGTGTTCGTCCGGCCGACCGGCAAGGCGAATGAGGCCACGGCACTCAGCTGGGAAGGTAGCGAAGGCAACTACTACACGTACCAGTCGATCCAGTGGGCGCCCGACTCGAAGAAGATCGCGGCGTACCGCCGAGTGCCGGGCTACAACCGGCAGGTGAGCTACGTGCAGTCGTCACCGACCGACCAGCTGCAGCCGAAGACGTCATCGCGCTTCTATCGCAAGCCCGGTGACACCGTCGACATCGACACACCGGTGATCTTCAGCCTCGACGCAAAGAAACAGACCATCGTCGAGAACACGCTCTTCCCGAATCCGTACTCGAATCAGCGCATCGAATGGCGCAAAGACAGCCGCGCGTTCACGTTCGAGTACAACCAGCGCGGTCATCAGGTGTATCGCGTGATCGAAGTCGACGCGGCGACGGGCAAGCCGCGCACGGTGATCGAGGAAACGAGCAAGACGTTCATCGACTATCGGCGCACCGCAGCTGGCCTCACCGACTCGTCACGGATGGAGCGTTTTGACATCGCGGACGGCAAAGAGATTGTCTGGATGTCTGAACGCGACGGATGGGCGCATCTGTATCTCTATGATGGCGTCACCGGGAAAGTGAAGAGCCAGATCACGTCCGGACAGTTCGCCGTGCATCACGTCGAGAAGGTGGACGAAGCCACGCGGCAGGTGTGGTTCACGGCGAATGGCACGGTCATCCCGTCGCAGGCCGGGAACGATCCCTACTTCCTCAACTGGTACCGCATCAACCTTGATGGCACGGGCCTGACGCAGTTCACGTCGGCCAACGCGATGCACAGCGTGACGTGGTCGCCCGATCAGCTGTACTACGTCGACACCTACTCGCGCGTGGATCAGGCACCGGTCACCGAACTGCGTCGCACGAGCGATCAACAGCTCGTGCTCGCGCTCGAGAAGGCGGACACGACTGATCTGATTGCGACGGGTTGGAAGGCGCCCGAAGTGTTCGTGTCGAAGGCCCGCGATGGCAAGACCGACATCTGGGGCATCATCATTCGGCCCACCAACTTCGATCCGTCGAAGAAGTATCCGGTCATCGAGAACATCTACGCCGGGCCGCAGGGCTCGTTCGTTCCGAAGACGTTCAGTACCCAGGCCGGCATGCAGACGCTGGCCGAACTCGGCTTCATCGTCGTGCAGGTTGACGGCATGGGCACGGCGAATCGCTCGAAGGCGTTTCACGACGTCGCCTGGAAGGACCTCGGCGACGCCGGCTTCCCCGATCGCATCCTCTGGCACAAGGCGATTGCCGCGAAGTACCCGTCGTACGACATCACGCGCGTCGGGATCTACGGCACGTCAGCGGGTGGGCAGAACGCTGCCGGCGGCATGTTGTTTCATCCGGAGTTCTACAAGGTCGCCGTGTCTAACTCCGGCTGCCACGACAACCGGATGGACAAGATCTGGTGGAACGAGCAGTGGATGGGCTGGCCGATCGGGCCAGAGTACGCCGCGTCTTCAAATGTGGACCACGCCGCAAAGCTGCAGGGGCGTTTGATGCTGGTCGTTCCGGAGCTCGACACCAACGTGGATCCATCAAGCACGATGCAGGTCGTGAATGCCCTCGCACGCGCGTCCAAGGAGTTTGAGCTCGTCGTCATTCCTGGTGCCGATCACGGCGCAGGCAGCCCGATCACGGTCCGCAAGCGCAACGACTTCTTCGTGCGCTACCTGCGCGGCATCGAGCCGCCGAACTGGAACCTCGTGGCGGCCTCGGCGCAAGCGCCGGGTGGGTCGATGGGTATGGACCCGCTCGACGAAGAGGCCATGCCGTGGGTGGCGTCGGAGGACTGGGACATTCGCTGACGCTTTCATCGTCGCCGCCCAGAAAGAAGGGCTACGGCCCCGTGGGTTTGCGAGGCGCGGGTGCCTCGTCCGATCCAGACTGATTCATCCAGTCTTCGAGATTCTGCAGCTCGTCTTTCGCGGCGTCTTCCGAGATGCCGTGCGTGATCGAGATGTTGAGGCGTTTGTCGAGGAACTCCTCGAAGCGCACCCACTTGCCTTCATCGAGGACGCGCTGCGTCCAGGCGCACACGGTGACGAGGTTGTTTTGCAGCGTGCTGAGCGCATCGAGTGACGTGCGGAGGTTTGCCAGCAGCTCTTCGCGTTCCTCTTCGGCGGCGCGCTGTTCGGCTTCGCGTCGCTTGAAGATGAGGCCGATCCAGAGCACCAGGCCAATGATGATGACGCTCGTCACACCGAGGTTCAGTGCGAGCCCCACTTCGCGACCGAACCACCCGACCGTCTGTCCGTGATTGAGCAGGCCGCCGACGGCCAGCGGGAACAACACCGCGGCGGGCAGCAGCACACGCATCAGCGTGCCGCCCTCGGACCGGGCGGCAAACAGCGCAACGAAACCGTGATCGGGAAACAGACCCATGATCCCGACGCTGATCGCGAAGAGGGCCACGGCCGTGACCACTGACATGCCGGTCGTCGGATCACCCGGCACGGCGAAGAACATCGGCATGGTCGTGACATACCCGAGCAGCGCAAGCCACGTGATGATCGCGCCCGTCAATGCGCACACATTCGCGAGTCGTCGGCGCAGACCGTCCGCGCGCACCGACAACAGCACGCCGAGACCGAGCAACACCATGGCCGACACGGTGTGCGGCGAGCTCGCGCGCTGCGCCGCACCGGTACCGAAGTAGAGACTGTTCAACAGGCGCAGCGCGAGCGCACCCGCGCCCGTCAGCGCAATGGCGATGAGCCAGCGCGACGCGCCGACAAAGCGGCCGGCGCTGTATCGGCGCGCGGCGATCAGACCGAGGCTCAGTGCGAGGAGGCACGCGCCCGTGACAGGGCGAATGCCGGGGCCATTCGCGACGGCGTGTCCGAGCCACCAGAGCTGACCCGACCAGCCAAGCAGGGCTGCGAGGCCGATCGCGCCGGCGAAGAGGCCACACGCGTCCGACAGAGCATTCGCTGGGGAGCGAGAGTGCACGAGCGAATTCTATAGCGTGATGCTGACGGGTGCGCCCGCCACTTTCAGGGGCTTCACCACATCGGTACCGGCGAGGCGCACGGCGAACGTGCGCGGTGACGCCGCGCTGCCGCCGCTCACGGTCAACCGCTTCGTGGTGTTGTTCCACGCAAACGCAAAGCGCGTGATCCCGCTGTTCTTCTGATAATTCAGCGTCGCGCCGTCGTCTTCATAGAGTGACGACGTGCCGTTGGCGCCGGGATACACCACGAGCGTGATCGGATCAGCCGACGGCTCGGCCGTGTATTGCTTGATCGGGCCGACGGGGACGACGGCGCCGCCGCGGACGTAGAGAGGCATCGTCGAGAGATCGACGGCGCGAACAATCTCGCGTCCGCCGGTCACGGCCTGCTCGGTCCAGAAATCGATCCATGGTCCGCTCGGTAGATACACGGATCGCGACGTCGCGCCCTTCTCAACGACCGGCGCGACGAGCATGTCACGGCCCCACATGTACTGATCGCCCCGTGCGGACGCCGTCGCATCGTCCGGATAGTGCAGCCACATGGCGCGGATGATCGGCATGCCGGTGTCGTGGCACTCGCGCACCGCCGTGTAGAGATAGGGCATCAGGCGATAGCGCAGCTCGAGGAATTTCTTGCAGATCGGCTCGACCGCAGGGTTGTGCAGTTCACTGGCCGGTGGATCCTGCGCGCCGTTCGTGTAGCCCGACACTTCGCTGAAGCCGAACTCGCCCGTGTTCCATCCCCACGGCAGCCGCAGCTTCCACGTGCGTCCATGCGATCTGAAGAGCGGGTTGAACGCGCCGAACTGGAACCAGCGCACGTAGAGTTCACCCGTGAAGTCTGCCGTCGGCACGAAGCCGCCGATGTCGGTGCCCCAGTAGGGAATGCCCGACAGGCTGGTGTTGACCGCGTTGGGCACGTGCGTCTTCAGCGTCTCCCACAGCGAGTAGACGTCGCCCGACCACAGAAACGCCGCGCGACGCGCCATGCCGACGTAGCCGTTGCGATGCAGCGCATATGGGCGTTCGTTCGGTCGATACATCAGCGAGCCGTCGTAATACATGACGTTGCGCGCCAATCGCGACGGGCCGTCGAGGCCATCGCCCTGATCGGGCCACCAGCCGTCGATGCCGAGATCGAAGAGCGGTTTGTGCGCCGGCCAGTAGCAACTGACCTGGCGATCAGGCGGCCAGTCACCGGCCGACCCCTTGATCGACGCCGGCACACGACCCGTCGGCAGCGGCGCGGCGGTGCAGGGATCCGTCACTTTACCGGTGAGCGTCTTGCCCTCGAGCACGATGTGGAGCACGACCTTGAAGTGCTCGGCGTGCAGATCATCGATCATCTTCTTGGGATCAGGGAACACATCGGCTTTCCACGCGAACTCGCCGTTGTGCGTGTTCCAGCCTGAAGGACAGAAGTCCGTGCCGAGATAAATGAGCGCGTCACACGGCAGCTTCTTCTCGCGGAATGTCTTAGCCACGCCCATGATTTCGTCAGGCCCGGCCAGCGTGCGATGCGATTGCTGATAGCCGAGTGACCAGAGCGGCGGCATCTCCGGAAAGCCCGTCATCTGCGAGAACGATTTGACGAGCTCCGCAGGCGTACCGGCGGCGATGACCACTTCGAAACGATCCAGCACTGCCGGTACTTCCGGCGGGCGATTCACGAGATTCCCCGTTGCGGCGGTGGCCGCCATCGGCGTGAACACGCCTTCGGCGCCCGTGAGATCAAACGAGCCGAGCGGCTGATGCACGAAGAGTCCCCAGCCCGACGTCGTGCCGAGCAGCCACTGGATCGGCACGCGTCCGCCGTGTGTTTGCAGGCGATAGCCGCCCTGCCCACTGCGATTGGTGTAGGTCTGTCCCTTGCGATCGAACTGCGGCCCGCCTTCACCGAAGCCGAGGAGGGGCCCGGTCGGCAACAGGAACTTGATGGTCGGCTGCACGGCATCGAACGTCAGTTGCTGCAGCGGCTTGCCCGCCTTGTCGATATGCAGCGTCGGTGGATTCGCGGTGAAGCGCACGCCGAGCCCGCTCTTCATTGTGACGCGCGCGAGCGAGGCGGCCGTCATGCCGCTGCCTACTCGCGCGTTCAACGGCGCCGCCAGCGCGCCATCGTCAGCAATCCAGCTCGCGCCGGTCATCGATGTGCGTCGCGCCCGGATGTAGACGCCCATCGGCGCATCGCCGATCTCGAACTGCATTGGCTGGCCGTTGATGACGATGTTGCCGGCCTGTCCGAAGACCACGATGGGGGCCAGCATCGCGCCGGCGCCCGCGACGCTGATGGACCGCAGAGCCTGACGTCGGGAGACTTTCGGTGACATAGGGGACCTCAGCGTTTGGCGCGTTTGGGCGCGAACTGTGCCGGTGCGCCGATCGTGCGCGCGCGTGACGATGCGTTGGCGGATTCCCAGTTGAAGCTGCGGACGAGTTTGATCAGTTCGGCGGCCGGCTTCGACAGATAGCCGTCTTCGCGGTAGACCATCAATGTGCGACGCGGCATCGCCAGTTCGCGGAGGGGGATGCGGACGAGCGAGCCATCGCGCAGTTCCTGCTTCACGGTGACGCCCGGCACGATCGCGATGCCGACACCTTCGTGCACGAAGTTCTTGACGTTCTCGAAACTCCACAGCTCGGCCACGATGCGGCAGCGCGTGGCGTGTTGATCAAAAAGGCGCAGGATCATGTCGGCCGTGGCGATGCAGCCGTGATGCAGGATGAACGGCTCGTCGGCCAGGTCTTTCACGCTGACGTCGGTGCGTGACACGAGCGCGTGCTTCGGTGACGCGACGAGCATCATCTCGTCGGTGTGCACTTCCACAAATTGCAGTTCATGAAACGCCGGTTCGTCCTTCACGAAGCCAAGGTCCACTTCGCGATCCATGACGCGTCGCGGAATCTCAGCGAGGCTCGTGCGCTGAATGCCGACTTTGATATCGGGGTACTGCTGCAGGTAGGCGCGCAGTGGCGCCGGCAGCAGATAGACCGCCGCCGACTCGTGCGCGGCGAGCTTCAGCGTGCCGGCTTTCATCGCTTTCAGCTCAGACACCTGGCGCATCGCCTCGTCGCGCAGGTGCACCATGCGTCGCGCGTAGTCGGCGAGCACGCGGCCAGCTTCGGTGAGCGTGACTTCGTGCACATCGCGCGCAAACAGCGGCGCGCCGATCTCGTCTTCGAGCTTCTTGATGCTTTGGCTGACGGCCGGCTGCGTGCGGCTCACGCGCTCGGCGGCACGGGTAAAGGTGCGCTCTTCAACGATGGCCAGGAAGTGTTCGAGCTGCAGCAGATCCATGCGGCGAATAATACGACTATTTCGCTGCCAGGCGCGCCATGCGAATCCCCCGTTTTGTCCCCATCGTCCTGGCCCTGTTCGCGGTCGCGGCGGTCGGCCTTCGCGCGAACACCGAACGAAGCCTGGGTCGCCTGACCGCAGGCTCTTGGGGCCTTCAGCCATCGCTGCGCTAAAACGCACATCCGGGCGGGCGTTCCGCTTGGTACACTGAAGCGCGAATGACACTGGTGATCATGGCCGCGGGGCTGGCGTCCCGTTACGGCAGCACAAAACAGCTTGAAGGCGTTGGACCGAACGGCGAGCTGCTGCTCGAATATTCGATTTGCGATGCGCGCCGCGCCGGATTCACGCGCGTTGTCTTCATCATTCGTCAGGCCATCGAAGCCGAGATGCGCGATTTTGCGAAGCGTCTGCCGGCGGATCTGAAAATCGAGTTTGCCATCCAGGATCTGACTCAGGTGCCGGCCTGGTTCACACCGCCGGCGGGGCGGACCAAGCCGTGGGGCACCGTGCATGCACTCCTCGCTGCCGAACATCTCATGGATCATGCGTTTGCGGCGCTGAATGCCGACGATTTCTACGGGCCCGCCGCCTTCGTCGAGGCCCGTGCGGCGTGCGACGTGGCCGCGTCGGTGGGCACGGCGGCCGCCATCATGTTTCCGCTCAGCGCCACGCTCTCTCCGCATGGATCAGTGATTCGCGGTCTCGGACGCGTCGAGCACGGCCAATTGGTCGAACTCGACGAGGTGCGCGACATCGTGCGCGACGCGTCGGGCCTGCACGGCCGGTTTGGCTCGGACGTTCGCGCACTCACGGGCGACGAACTGGCCTCGATGAACTTCTGGGTCTTTTCGAAGAAATCCCTCAGCGACCTGCGCGACGTGTTCGAGGCGTTCCTCAAGACGGGCGGACAGGCGCCGACCTCTGAATCGATACTCCCCGAAGCGGTCGGCACGTTGCTCGCCGACGGTCGGATGACTGTGCGCGCGCTCTCAGCGCCCGGTCCCTGGTTTGGTCTCACGTATGTTGCCGATCGCGAAGGCGTGCGGCGCGGATTGCAGGAACTGACTGCGCAGGGTGTGTATTCGTCGCCGCTGTGGAAATGAGATCGGGACTCAATTCAACGAATTGAGTCCCGATCTCATTTCAATTTTGTCAGTCCGCCGGTGGATGTCCTGTCGTGAGAATCGCCTGAGCACGCCGGACGTCGAGCGCACCCTCCCATTTCGAGATGACCAGCGTGGCGACGGCATTGCCGATCAGGTTTGTGATCGAGCGCGCCTCAGACATGAAGCGGTCGACGCCGACGAGCAGTGTGAGGCCGGCGAGCGGGATGGACGGAAACACCGCGAGCGTGGCCGCCAACGTCACAAAGCCACTGCCCGTGACGGCCGCCGCGCCCTTTGACGTGAGCAACAGCACCCCAAGCAACGTGAGCTGCTGACCGAGCGTGAGATGCACGCCGCTGACCTGTGCCACAAAGATCGCGGCCATCGTCATATAGATCGACGTCCCGTCCAGGTTGAACGAGTACCCCGTCGGCACCACCATGCCGACGACCGCGCGGGCACAGCCGAGATGCTCCATCTTGTCCATCAGCCGCGGCAGCGCGGATTCTGATGACGAGGTGCCGAGCACGATCAGGATTTCCTCGGCGATGTACTTGAGGAACTTGAACATGTTGAAGCCGGCCGCTGCGACGATGGCGGCGAGTACGATGAAGATGAACGCGGCGCAGGTGACATAGACGCCGGCCATGAGTTTGCCGAGCGTCAAGAGCGCGCCGATGCCGTACTTGCCGACGGTGAAGGCCATCGCGCCGAACGCGCCGACGGGAGCCAGCTTCATGATCATTGCCACGAGGCCGAAGAGTGCTTTCGAGATGGTGTCGATGAGTGCGATCACCGGCCGGCCGACGGTCTCGAGTTTCAGGAGCACGAGGCCGAAGAGCACCGAGAAGAGCAGAACCTGCAGCACATTGCCCGTCGCGAACGCGCCGACGACGCTGTCGGGGATCACGTTCATCAGGAAGTCGACGGTCGACAGTTGTTGCGATGCGGACGTGTAGGTCGCAACCGACTTCATGTCGACACCGGCCGGATCAAACGCCAATCCGCTGCCCGGATGGAGCACGTTGACCACGATCAGGCCGATCACCAGGGCGATGGTCGAGACCACTTCAAAGTAGATAATCGCGCGCAGGCCAATACGGCCGACGTCTTTCACCGCGCCGGCCTGCGA
>Ga0114969_10005414_pt1 | contig 10011 bp, 8 predicted proteins | sample M_130807_MF_Meta_FD_87316 | JGI IMG/M metagenome (GOLD analysis project Ga0114969, IMG submission 87316) | Freshwater microbial communities from Lake Montjoie, Canada to study carbon cycling - M_130807_MF_MetaG | ecosystem: Environmental > Aquatic > Freshwater > Lake | place: Lake Montjoie...
CAACAAGCACAAATTCCAAAAAGACAAGACGCAGACCTGCGGGAGGTGGTGTGCCCTCGTGTGCACCCTGGCGGCCGTCGGGTACGAGGGACCTGAGATCGTGGAGTACTTAGTCAAGCACAAGGTGACCGACGCGAACATTTGCGAATTCGTCAACACGCGGCCAAGGACCAATTACTTCACCTCGAAGGGTCAGGCGAATTTCTAGGCAGTAAAACTACCCTGGTTGCCAAGCCACACGAGTTGCAGGGGCTGGGCCATGACCGAGAGAAGGTTGGTTCCACTGTACGAAGTCATTCCGGAGGTGATCGTCGAAATGGACCAGGCGTTGACCCCTCCATCGCGGGTCTGTATAAGGATTTCGAAGTAGGCCGTGCCCCCATCTGTGCAGCAAATAGGTACACACCCGTCCGTAGTCGCGACAGCAGTTTCGGCATTGTAGGCTGTCGCGTTCGGGTAGTACCGAGTGGCTGGTGGGGATGCGTTAGAGATGGTCGCCGTGTTCTCAATGACCCGGAGGCTAATGTACTGTATGGTGTCACTTGTCGAGTCACTCTGGCGTTCGATGAGCAGGTTGTAGTTCAGCAAGTAGTTCCCTGGTTGGAGAGTCATGGTCCATAGGTTTTGCCAAGTTGCACTGTTCTTCGCAGTGCTCACGGATTTTGTCACGAACGACCCGAACTGACCCCCCGCATCGGTCGTCATGTTGTCGTACAAGGTATTGATGTCATCATCAACCGCATCTTGGTCGTCCTGGGCAGCCTGGACTTGCGTAGAAAGCCCACCGATGTCGTCGTCTAAGGTCGAGAGGCCCTGGTTATACACGCTCATATACAGTAGGCAAAGAGAAAAAAAAAGACCACCCGCGTCGACACCCGCTGTTCGCGCTTTGAAAGAATTAAATAAATAAGGTATCAAAAAATAAAAATGTAGACATAGTACACAAATGAACAGTCCTGACATCATCTATGCCGATCTGCTCGTCGCTAATGCCGCCTCCACGACCACAAGTCCACCACAACTGAAGTTCTCTGAAACGAGGTCGAGTCCCATACTGACCCGGAGTGAGGACTACGAGTTGTCTGTGGTTCGGTTTACAGTCGATTCCACACAGGCTACTGTACCGGTCCTCATCCCTCTCATACAGGTCGGCCAGTCGGACCCAGACCTCACGGTTTACAGTGTCACGTTGCAGTACACATACAACGGGTTTGACTATATTTCCCAGAGTTTCGTGCAGTGGTCTGCTCAAGATGCGAGCGCGCCAACCCCCCTCGGCCCATCCCAGACTGGCTCTGGTTTACAAGATATATTCTCCTCGGCATATTACTACTGTTTTTCATACAATTACTTCACCTATCTGGTCTTTATCGCGATCCGGACGGCCTACACGGACCTCGTGGGGCAAGTCACTGCAGCGGGTGGCTCATTGCCGACGGCCGACAACTGCCCGTTCATCACGTGGGACAGCACAGCAAATGGTCCGGTCCTCTTCAGCCCGTACCCATATTACGACCTTGGCGAGGGTGGGGGAGGCAATCCAATCCTTATGTTCATGAACGCCGAACTCTATGCATTGATGCAGTTCCCCGCGAGGCACAACGGGTACAACGTCACGTACGGGAGACAGTTTCAAATGCTTACAGCAGCCGTAGGGTCGACGAACACGATACCACTATACGAGGCAGACGACCCGACCCACGTGGGGGAGGCTACGTCGTACATCCAGACGTACCCTGAATTTAGCCCAATCTCTGCGTGGTCTCCCTTTGTGGCCATCGTCTTCACCTCGGCCCATTTACCGGTCGTGCCGTCCCTCCAGTCGCAGCCAAGTGTATTCATAAACCAACAGTTAATCACTTCGGGGCAACCGAACAACACGGCCAGCGTCATAACCGACCTCTCAACGGCAGACCAGACCTTTTCACCGTTCATCAACTACACCCCGACGTCGGAGTATAGGATGATAAGCCTCACAGGCAGCAACCCGCTGTTCACGATTGACGTGTCCGTCTCCTGGCGTTTGAAGACGGGCGCGATCATCCCCATGTACTTGCCCGCGGTGGGCTCCTGTTCCCTGAAGATTATGTTTCGAAAGAAAAAGAAGTAAATTTTTGATATATTGGCTTCAAAATAAATTTCTTTGTACTAGTGTATAATGTCCTCGCCTGCTGATCTCATCTCCTGTGTCAACGATGTAGACCCTCAAATCGGCGATATCACAAGCCAACTCGTGTACAGTGTTCAAACTGGTGCGGCCTCGACTACCTTCCAGCAAATACCTGCTGCATCCCCCTCAAATTCAAGTTGCACATTCACGATTCAGGCCCCGTCGGAGAACACTTGTATCTCTCGCGAGATGATGGTGCAGTACTCCGTGTCCTTCACTGCGACAGCCATCGCTGTCACGGCAAACAACGGTTATGCGGCCATGCAGTTCGGCGTTAACACGGCGTGGGCACCGTTCCCGCTCATGCAGGCATGCCAGACCGTCCAAGTGTCGCTGAACAACAGCACCCTCACGACCAATCTTCAGGACGTGATCCAACCCCTGCTTAAGTTGACCCCGATCGCGGACCTGGCTTCGTACGACGGTGGGTGCCCGTCTCAAATCGACTCGGTGTACGCTGACTACGCTGGCCCGGTGACGGCTGGTTCGAACAACAACCCCCTCTCTGACATCTCGACGGGCGAGATTACCGGTCGCTACGCAGGGCGTGGTGCCTTCCCCACCAGCGTGTACTACGACTGGGTGGACGCTGGTGGTGCATTAGTTCTTGCAGACAGCATTCAAAACACCTCGGGCGGCAATGCCTACTCCCGGGTGACCATCAGCGCGACCATCACCGAGCCGCTCATGCAGTCCCCTTTCATGTGGGCCAAGCACTCGGACCACAAGGGTGCCCTTGCTGGGATCCAGAACGCCAGCGTGACTCTGAATCTCTCCCCGACCCCTTGGAACTACATGCTCAAGATGCCTGCAGCGACGTATGCCGCGTACAATTTCACGTGGGGCAACACCCTTGCGGGGAACAACTCGATGTGGCAGGCAAGCAACTATGGGGCCGATACCATCAGCCAGCCTCAGTTGTCGGCCCCGCGCCTTCTTATCAAGTTCATGAGTGTTCAACCGACTCAGGTCATCTCGTCGCGCATCGTGACGCCCCTGCAGGATTTCCCTAGGTACGTAACACAGCAGCAGGGTGACCTCCTCGTAGATGCCACGACCACTTACGTGTCCTCGAACCTTCAACTGGCCCAACTGCCGGATCTCTTCCTCATCTTTGCTCGGAAGCGCATCACGAGCCAGAACTGCGGCGACGCGAACCGCTTCTTGACCATTAACTCGGTCAATGTGAATCTGAATAACTCGTCCGGTCTTTTGAGTTCGGCGACCCAACACGACCTGTGGCGGCTTTCGGTACAGAACGGTTCCAATCAATCCTTTCTTGAGTTCTGCGGCCAGGCGACGTCTGCTGCTGTCAACGTGGCCGCCGCGGGTATCGGGTCCATCGGCAGTGTGCTTTGTTTGAGCCCTACAGACCTCTCTATCCCCTCATTCTTGAGCCCCGGGTCGCAGGGTAGTTTTAACTTCTCTGTGACGGTCAACGTCACGAACTTCGGTCCTTCCATCACGGCTGCCGCTGGTGGCGTGGAACTGGTGGTTCTCTGCGTCAACTCGGGCGTGCTGGTCACGAGCCAGGGCAACTCGAGCACTTATTCGGGTATGCTCACCCGCAGTGTGGTGCTCGACACTGCTGCGAAGCCAGACATGGGCGACGATGCTCGTCGGTTCGTGGGAGGTGGCATGATCCGGCACTCGATGCGCCGCGGGGTCCGGTCTCCGATGATGGGGGCGGCCATGTCGGGTGGGGTGATGTCGGGAGGTGTGATGTCGGGCGGTCGCCGTGGTGCTCTTTCGGGACTATACTGAACAACAAAATCCTTTGAAAACAAAAAAAAACAAATTGCGGGCAATAGACGGCACACTGCGCTGGAAAGCCTTGGCTAATCACGGGTTCAAGTCCCGTTGCTCGTATCGACTGAATTGGTTGGAGGACTGAAGGAAAGAAGTTATCAATTTTACTATTGTACAGAATTTTGAAATTCAATAATTTCAGGTACGTCAAAAACAAGACCTACCCGGAGTCGGCCTACGGTCTGTCTCGAGGACTCAACGAAAGAAGTTATCAATTGCTCTATTTTTCTATTTGAAAACTAAATTTTGGCTGTGACCGACTACCGACTATCGACTATCGACCGACTACCGACTGACTAGTCCGAACGACTAGTCCGACCACCAAGCCTGTTTAGTTTTTTTTCTTCATTTAGTGTATAGATGCCTTATGTCATGAGAAAGGTTCGGGGGGAAGACTCGTACAGCGTCAAAAACGACCTGACCGGTAAAGTCCATGCCAAGCATACCACCCGCAAACTGGCCATGGCCCAACTACGGCTGCTCAACTCGCTCGAGGGCGGAGCGCTCTCTTCGGTAGAAGTGGCTAAATTTGTAAAGGCTTCTTACAAACCAAAGTCGGAGGCCAAGACCGTCGGCGACTACAAACTAGACAAATCTCTCTCTTCAAAAAAAAATAAGGTGTATGTTGACCCCTCGGGCAAGGTAGTCGTTTCGAACGCGGGGACGTCTTCCATGTCAGACTGGGCAAACAATCCCTCGATCTTTGTAGGCAAATACAAAGACACTAAGCGCTACAAGCAGGCTGAAAAGACCCAAAAAAAAGCCATCGCCAAGTACGGGGTTGAAAACATCACAAACGTGGCGCACTCTCAATCTGGCGAGACTGCTCGAATCTTGGCAAAAAAAGGTCTTACTCAGAATGCTGTAGCAGTGAATCCCGCAATTATTGGTCGCGCCGCGGGCAAAAATGTGGACGTCGTCCGGTCGTCGGGTGATCTAGTCTCGGCATTCACCCGTGGAAAGAGGAAGACCATCAAAGCGGTCTCTTTCAACCCATTGAAGGAACATAGTGGGAACATTTTGAAGAGAACCGACCAGATGTTCGGGAGTGGCTCCAGTGCGCAATACGTGGGCGCGACGAGCGCACAGTACGTAGGTGGCTCTTTTTTGGACAGCAACAAATCACAAGTCATGTCTGGGTACAACATCCCGCGCATCGAGCAACCGCCCGCGCCCCAAGGCGACTTTCTGCACCCGACCAATGTGTTTACACCAGCATACAGGCCTTGGTATTAGATTATTACCAAATCAAATTTAAATAGAGTTCAATAGACCTCGATATGCCCCGAAACACAGATTATTCTAAGTGCGTGATGTACGTGATCCGGCACCCCGAACTAGGTCTCGAGTACGTGGGACACACGACGAACTTCAACGCACGTAAGGGGAACCACAAAGCATGTGCATCAATGCCAAATCCGACCAAGCGGGTATACCAATCAATTCAGGCAAACGGAGGTTGGTCTGCCTGGGAGATGGTGAAAATCGCAGAGTTCCCATGTAAGACGATACAGGAGGCAGTCATTGAGGAGGAACGGTATCGAGTAGAGCGTGGGTCCAGTTTGAACATGATTCGTGCCCATAGGACCCAGGAGCAACTACGTGAGTGGCACGCCAAGTACAGGAATGAGCAGGGTGAAAAAATTCGTGAGTACTTCGCCACGTACCGTAATGAGCACGTCGAGCAAGTACGGCAGTCCCATGCCAAGTACCGTGCCAAGCACCGCGAGCAATTAAAAGAGCAAAAAGCCAAGTACCGTGCCGAGCACAAAGACGAAATCAACGCAAGAAGGCGTGCCGCTCGTGCCAAAAAGCGTTCTGAGAAAGCGGCAAAATAATTTCTACAGGTAGTTTATAATGTCCGGTTCATACCAATCGGTTTTACGATTTGCGATCAACGCTGGGGGTCAGCGCGGAGGTGGGGGTGACACGACGCTTGAACAAGCGATCGTTAATGGGAGTCAGTATGCGACTTCTTCTTTTCAAATCCGACAAGCAGAAACCCCAAACTACACGGAGATGGCGGACAATGGATTCGTCGCTTACAATGTTGATAATGGGTCTCTTTTGCCTCCTATTCCTATCACAACGACAAGCACACTTTCCTCTGATACTTTGGTCTATAATTACGCGATAAGTGGAGGCGATACCTTGACGACCACCTTCGGTGTCAATACGGTGTCTTATAGGACCTCCGGCAACCTCTACGAAGCAGAATACGAGGAAGACCATTTGAGAATATGGGACGCAGGTAAGGGGTCTCCAAAATACACAACTGTCTATCCCAATGAAATTACTCTTTACAATAATGCTGTGGATACACAAGGTTTAATAATAGAGCGAAACAAGTTTCAAATTGGATCAGACTCCGGGGCGGCCGGACAAGTCATCGGTAAAGATGTGAATGGCGACCTTGCTTGGATTGCTGGTGGAGGCGGAGGTTCGCAATCTCTCGCCGATGTTCTTAATGTAAGCCCTGCTGGAGTTGCTAATTTGGGGCAGAGCATTAGCATTCCTAATGAAGATTTTCTTGATTACAAAGCACCGACTGCTTATTTTGGAGGAGACGGCTTTAGTGTATCTGCTAACGAAACCGAAACTGGAGGTGAAATTTTTGATTCTACTGGGTTTAATATTCAAAGCCTTCACACATCGAGGACAGATAATATAAGCGATCCCAAAACACAGGTTTCAACTTATATATATCCTGCTTTAACGACCATTACTGATATAAGTGGTGATTTGGAGACAACGGCAACACAATTGACCAATACGACAAGTGCGTCAAGTATTCTATTAAAAAATGAGTCGGTGGCCGCTCTTGAACCCACTACGAATTCGTCGGTAGAAATGACAAATTCTTCAATCACTCTTACTGCTCTTACGGATACATTAGTCATAGAAAACAACAAGATCACCATCAACGGAAGTTATGGGAATGAAGGAGATGTTCTGACTGCGGGTGTAGATGGTGCTTTATCTTGGGCATCCCCTGTAGTAGCACCCCTTGCAAGTGTTCTTTCCATCAGTCCCATGGGAGTCGCGGCCGATAATCAAACAATAACTCTGACGAATGGAACAGACACCCTTGAGTTCGCAAGTAATACGATAAGCATCAACGGGCAGGTTGGTGAGGTGGGTCAATTGCTAACAAGTGGGGCATCGGGAACACTTACTTGGGGAGGTAAGTTGGCGGATTACTTGACAACGGCGACCGCATCTTCTACTTATCAAACACTTGCAGGGATGAGTTCTTACTTGACATCAGCAACCGCGTCTTCTACTTATCAAACACTTGCAGGGATGAGTTCTTACTTGACATCAGCAACCGCTTCCAGCACTTATCAAACCATTTCAGGATTAGGATCAGCATTATCAACCATTTCAGCCATTACTATAGGGACGAACGCAGGAAGTGCGAACACGGTCGTGATAGGCAATAACACAGCCCCGACCGCTAATTACCCCTTGGTAAATATAAAGGGCAAGTTCAGTATCAACGACGTCCTCTTTTCGGGTGGAGATGGTGGCAGTCCTCAATTGGGTGTGGCGACTTACACCATACCACAAGATGCTCTGCGAAACTCGCTTTACACCCTCATTATAGCAGGGACGGCAACCCCAACCCCTCTTAACTTTCCTACGAACGACACGGGAGGTAAATACATCACCATTTATAATGCGGGGGCACAAAGTATTAGATGTCTTTGCTCTGCCTCCCCCGCAAGAAATTTCTTCGGCGGGAATAACGGATTGGGGGGTGGTAGTGAATACGCCATTCGGGCAAACCAAGTCGTTCAATTTCTGTCAGCAGGGTCGCAAGGGTTTTTAGTGTTCGCTCAATCCAATCCTAACTCCAATCAGGGAGCGTATCCTTTCCCCGTTCAATGTCTTACAACCAATCAAAAGGTATTAGCAACAAGGATTACAGGAGCAAGTGTGAATGGGACATTTTCTTATGGGTCGTTCCCTTTTGCTGCCGTTCCATCCGTTGTCTTGACGGCAGAAGATGCGACGGGGAATCATACGATGACCTTGCGAACAAGCACCACAACAGGCTTTACTTATGTATCTTCTTCGGGGTCTTTTCCTACTGCTTTGAGCATCTTCGCACAAGGGACAGCATAAAATCTCTGTCTAAATGTAAATGTCAGACTCCGACGATACTAGCAGCACATGGGACAACATCGATGAACCTCTTGATGATATCCTGTACAACACGAAAGAGATCCAGGACCACTCGAGGAAGCACATCGGCTATCTGCAGTACCGGATTCTCATCTTCAAAATTCCAACAATAATTCTTTCGGGGGTCAACGCCGTCTTCTCGGTCGGACTGGCCACCTACGTGAAGCAAGAGACCGTGTCGACCGTCAACTGCATCATCAGCCTCTTGACAGGCATTATTACCGGGGTGGAACTCTTTCTCCAAAGTCAAAAACAATTAGAACAACGCATCTCGACCTACCACATGGCGGCCGACCTCTCCATCAAGATCGCAAGTGTTCGAAAGATTGACAGGGCTCAACGCAAGGGAGATGGAGGCATGTTCTACTCCGAAGTCGTGAGCGACTACAAGGCACTCGTCGACACCGGGCTCATCCCAAAGAGGCGGCTCCTTGACGATAGGTTTGCCGCGTTGGAAAAGAAGAGTCCTCTGCTACAGGTTATTAGTCCACGCGGTTCGGGTGGCATGTAGGGGCCGACTACCGACCGACTATCATACGGACTATCATACCGACTACCGACCGACTACCGACCGACTACCGACCGACTACCGACCGACTACCGACCGACTATCAATCGACTACCGACCGACTATCAATCGACTACCGACCGACTATCAATCGACTATCAATCGACTATCAATCGACTATCAATCGACTATCATACCGACTATCAATCGACTATCATACCGACTATCATACCGACTATCAACCGACTACGTGCAAGGGAGAGCACTTCGCCACTATTGGCACGGTACACAAGCCTTTTTTTTTTGAAGCAAAGAACTTATCGATTTATCTATTTTTCACCGGAAAAAAAGAGTGAAATTCCTAAAGCCGCCAGCCTTTTATAGAAATTTTATAGATCGGGACCGCCAAAATTCACTTTGCCAAATTCTACTTCTTTTTGAGGGGAAAAATAGATAAAGTGATAAACTTGATTTGCACTATCATTCTACTATCATTCCACTATCATTCTACTATCATGCTCTTGAATTTGAACTTGCAAAAATTTATAAGAATGTCCCTATCGGACGGGTACACGTCGCAGTTCTCGAGAATACACGTCAGGTTAAAGCACACAGCCTCCCAGTCCAGGTTCGTGTCGACGTACTGGTCGAGTGTGGCCCGTTCCCACCATGTCACGTAAAGGTCCCCCGCGATCAGCCTCATACAAAAAGATTTGATAAATTTGGGAGCGAAGAATTTTATAACGCTCTTTGTATATGTCGAAATCTAAGAAGCTAGATAGCAGGGCCTTCGTGCGGCCAGAGGACAACTTTTTGAACAACGGGGAGTACGGTGATGACCCTGCCAAGTTAGCCGAGTACATGCGCAAAATCTACGCCTCTTCTGTCCCCGATGAGCCCGTCGCCCAACCTCGGGAGGCCGCACAGTCGCTGGCTGGTCTGAACAAGTCAATTGACCTCCTCTATGGTCGTCTCCTTCAAGTGAACGAAGACGTGATAAACTCACGGCAGTTTGACGTGTCCCCCATCTTCGGGTTGATCTCGGATGTAAAACGGGAGGCAACCCAAATTAAAAACCCTTCTGACTTTGACGCGTCGGCCATCGGGAACCGTGCCTCGGAACTGGCCGACTTGGCAGACGCCATCTCCATGGCGGGCCCTGCAGTAGTGCAACCCAACTCGAAGATCATGAAGGAACTCAGGTCTGCTCTGGCAGCCCTTAACCAAGTCACTTTTACTAGGACCATGGCAAGCAACAGGACCCGCCCGACCCCTCCTCCCCCGAAGCCCACTGCAGGAGCCCGAGCCCCCCCTCCGCTCCCTACGGCAGACATTC
>Ga0114969_10005415_pt1 | contig 10010 bp, 9 predicted proteins | sample M_130807_MF_Meta_FD_87316 | JGI IMG/M metagenome (GOLD analysis project Ga0114969, IMG submission 87316) | Freshwater microbial communities from Lake Montjoie, Canada to study carbon cycling - M_130807_MF_MetaG | ecosystem: Environmental > Aquatic > Freshwater > Lake | place: Lake Montjoie...
AGAACAATCTCCTGCACTCCAAAAATATTCATAACCTCCATGGATCATGGTGGTTTAACGTATTGATGTTCCTGCTTGTCGGAGGGGTATTCGCCTTCTTTCTCCAGACGCAGTATACATCTACTAAATATATCATCGAAGCGGAAGCGACTCGTAAGGATATTCCGTTCAAAGAGAATTCGTTCCACAACGCCGTGCGAAATCGTATTGATATGTAATAACAAATGACTCGTCGTGCTGATCTTCTAAAACTGAAATTTGAGATGGCGTATCGTGGTATGCCGAAAGACAAGGCAGAAGCTCGGTTCACGGAAATTGTAGCCCCCGTCCCTGCCCCGGCTCCTTCACCTGCACCCGCTCCTGCTCCGGCACCAGCAAAGTAATAATACAAAACGGATTGGTTGGACTTCAGAGTGGAATCAACTCATCCAACTCCAAATGAATATCTTCTTCCTCCACTGGAATCCCCGCAAATGCGCCAAATATCACTGCGACAAACATGTAGTAAAAATGATCGTAGAATCCTGTCAACTTCTATATACCTGTCACTGGGTTCACTCGGAGTCTCCGCCCTATCTTGATTGTGCTCCAAACGGAGGATACAAACCGACACACCGTAAACATCCTTGTGCAATCTGGCTGTGTGAATCACTCGATAATTATCGGTGGCTCGTTGAGCTTACGCACGCACTTCTCGCAGAGTATCAATTCCGCTACGGTGATCGCATCCACGCATGCGAGAAGCATCTGGACTGGCTGAGCGCAGTGTATCCTGTGGGCCTTGTATCCCATGGGATGACCTCGCCCCGATGTGCGATGCCCGAGGAGTACAAAGCAGTAGGCGATGCAGTGGAGTGTTACCGGGCATACTACATCGGCACAAAGCTTGGTTTCGCAACCTACCGAAAACGCCACCGACCTCATTTCTTGCCCAAGTATAATGAGTGAAGGCGGTGCTAAAATATCCGTAACCGCTGCAGCAGCTTCTCAAAATCTTGGTATGCGAGCAAAACGTGCTAAGAAAACGGTAGCTTCACGTCGCAATTCTGAGTCGGATGTATCCAAGGCTCTTCCCGCTACGGGAGCCAAGGGCATTGAGAATCTGAAGGCTCGTGCTGAGAAGGCGAAGGGAACTGTCGCTGCGAAATCGGATGTATCCGCCACAACTCCTGCTGCAGTGTCTGATGACGCTGTGTGCTCACCATCGGATAATCCAGCAAAGATACCTCTACCGGCTGGATGGGACTCAACGATCGACCCTGCTACAGGTGCTCCGTATTTTTACAAAGAGGGCGAGCCTGTAAAGACCGGGTGTGGAGCAACGTGGGAAGTTCCTACTCAACCTGCGTCGGCAGTCGTATCGACACCCTCGCCAGACGCAAGTCTGATTGAGAAGGCCGTTGCCGGAGAGACGGGTCTGGATACACAGGCAGCCGATACGATGACCGATGTGGCCAAGCTAGAGTTCCCCCCTGAACTCACCGGGTGGTCCCGTGTAAACGTTCCACCCACCGATTTTGACTGCCTAGTCCACTCGATGCTCATTGCAGTGAGCCCTACCTTCCGCAAGCAGCCCCTCGCCGTGCGTAATACGATTGCCAGCAAGTTCCGTCGTGACGGTCTTTTTTCCAAGACCGAGGGGCTTACGGATGACGAGGCCAAGCGTATTGCGGCCAACCAAACGTATCTCCAGACCCCAGAGCTAGAGAAGTTTGCCAAGCAGCACGGTCTCAACTTTTTGATTGTGGCCAAGACGTCGGGAGCCGTTCAGGCAGGTATTCTGAAGACCAAAGAGAAACTTCCGGGGCAGAAGGAGGCAAGTGTTCTGGAAGGAAAGGCAGGGGCGCCTGTATACGTGATCTACAACGAGAACCAGAACCACTTTGAAGCCGTGCACGGACCGTCGGGGGAGTATTCCATGCCGTATGATGAAGCCATCAAGATCGCTAAGAATTTCCATAAGGACGAACCGAAACCGTCTGAGGCAGTGCCTCCGCCCATGGCTCTAGATTCTGCCCCTGCTCCGGCTCCAGCTCCTGCCCCCGCCACTGTCCCTGCCACTGTCCCTGCCACTGTCCCTGCCACTGTTCAAGCCCCTGCCGTGGATGGTCCTCCTCCGAAAACAGACGATTTTGGATTTATCAAACTCACGGATAGTGTAGATCCCCCGGATGTGATTGTCCATAATTTTAAACTCAATCGTGATGGAGACACTCTGAAACCCTCTATGCAACTGATGGGATCTGACCCCGCCACCCCGAAAATTGAATCGCTGAAAACAGAGACTCGGGAACGCACTCGTGCAGAAAAGAAGGTCTTGAAGCGTGGAGATGGAACAATCGTTCCTGCCGACAGTGTGATTTTAGGAGCGTATACGGATATGGAAATTCCTCTATTCCATTTCGCAACCGATGTAGAAAAGTTCCTAGACGATCCGAAGGTTGTTTCCTCTACTTCCCAAACAATTCTCCCACCAGCAAGTCCACTCTTGAAAGGGTTTGTTGTTGACTCTACAGGTGCGATCACCTTCAATCTCAAGAGTCCGATCTCCGAAATCACGTTTTCTCCTACATCTGCCCAGTTCAATAATTTTTCAGTAGGTCCAGTCGGCAACAAAGATCACCGTGCGGCACTACACGGATTCCTAGTGACTCCTGTCACGGTAACCATTAAGGGACGTGGACCTGTGCAACTCAAATCAGGATTCGAAATGGTATCTGTTCTCACGGGGACGCTAGGAACAGCACCTCCAGGCGGCCCTGAGGTAAAACCGACCGTTCCAACAACGCCACTTCTTGAAGCTGCTGCTCCGCCCACGGCTACGGCTGCTCCTGCGCCCGCTGCTCCGCCCACGGCTGCGGCTGCTCCGCCAACGCCTGCGGCTGCTCCGCCCACGGCTACGACTACTGCTGCTCCGCCCACGGCTACGACTACTGCTGCTCCGCCCACGGCTTCGGCTGCTGCGCCCACGGCTGCGGCTGCTGCGCCCACGGCTGCGGCTGCTGCGCCCACAGCTGCAGCCACGGCTGCGGCTACATCTGCGGCTGCTGCGGTGACTGACTTGTCACCAAGCGATAAAAACAAGCAGTTGGTACAGGATATCTCCGAGCAGGCATCCGATCTTATCAGGATGGAGGCCGCACGTGATAAGGCCGAGGCGGATATTGCTGCGGCAGGCGATGTGTCTCCCCAGCGGCGGCTACAGCTTATCAATGAAGCCCAACAAATGAAGAAGCTTGCCGCAGAGGCCAAGAAGAAGTGGGAAGCTGCCGGGAAGAAGGTAGTGGCTGCAGCCGAGAAGGAGCACGAGCGTGTGAAGAAGGCACATGCCGAATACATGGCCACATTAAAGAAGATGAAGGATGCGGCAAAGGCAGCGAATGATAAGCTTGCGAAACTGGAGAAGGAGGCGGAGGCGGCTAAAAATGTTCTGGACAAGGAAGTTGCCAAGGGAGATAAGTCTACCAATAAGCGCAAGGAAGCTCTGGCTAAGACTTCTGTTCAGATAGCCAAGGATATTGTGAAAGCCAAGGCAGATGCCGCAGAAGCAGATGCAGATGCCGCACTCTGGTCAAAGGACGAGCAGACTGTAGAAGGCGGTCTTGCGAATTCTGCGGCGAATCTAGAGGATGTCCGTAAGGCGGCAAAGGATCCTCGTTACGTCTCACCAAAGACTGCGACGGCAGCTCCTGGGGCAGTCAGTGCAATGGCTCAGCAGGCAGCAGCCCCCGCAAATGCCGTTCAGCGTCCAGTGAATACCGCTCTCCAGCATCAGCCTGCCAGTCGTGGACTAGTGACTCCTGCCGCCTCCAACCCAATGCGGGATGCCCCAGAAGGCCAACGTCTACCTGATCCTGCTGCCGACACTCGGAGCCTCATGCAACGGCATATTGACAAGGGACTATCACCAGCTATGCGTGCTGCCCAAGGCCTAGCCCCGGCTCCAGCCCCTGCTCCGGCTCCGGCCCCGGCTCCTCTACGCCTCGTGAACCCTCTTGCGCCCACCCCGGAAGGCCTAGCTGCTCGTGCCGCTGCTGAGGAACGTCTAGGGCTGGGTGACCGTGGAACCCTTGGATCTCCCATTACTCCTCAAGTGAACACTCCACTAACCCAAGGGGAGGTTGTCCCCCCGGTTGCTCCCTCCATTGCTCCCGAGGTCGCTGCGTCTCTAGACGCCTTCAATCCCAACGCAGCCCCTGCTCCAGCTCCTGCCCCAGCTCCTGCCCAAGCTCCAGCTACAACTGGAACATCCGTCCCCGCACCTACGGTATCGATTGATTCGGGCGTCATGACGTCTCTTGACGCATTCGCTCCTCGTCGCCCAAGGTATACTGCTCCCATCACTGAACCTGCTACTCCTCCCGCGACCCCCACTCCCACGAATATCACCGGAACCATAGACGAGAACTTTGATAAGACATTCCGTGAAGCAGTCATACAATTTATGAAGAGTGTGGATTCAGATCTGAATCTCAAACTCATCAACGATGAGAATGTAGATGAGGCATTCAAGGACAAGCGTCTATCCTCGTATATCGCCGATGTCAAGAAGAACCACCGGGGGCAGACGTTTACGCTACAGTTCCCTGATCGTGAATTTGTGAAGTCCAGTGCCGCCAAGGGAACCGGATGGAATGCTGGGGGCGGAGATTGGGAGATCCCAGCCGAACGCAAGATGGGTGGAGATACGGTGTTTATCTCCATCGACAAGTTCAAGTATGGATCCACGCTCGTCAAGGAGAAGAAGACTGGCGGAGTTCGCCCGACGGGTCCAACATTCCGCTTTGAGTTTGAGCTGAATTACCCGCAAGAGAAGGTCGGTGGTCGGCGGCGTTCACTGAAGCGGCGTCGAAATCCGACTGCTCAGAAGACGATGCGTCGTTAAGATATACCCAGTCACATACGGAACAAACAAGAGAGTAAACCAAGTGACATAGGAAGGTAGCTTATAGAGAACCAAGGCTCCTAGTGTGGTGAGAATCATATAGAGAGCATCCACGACCAAAACCCATCCACTTCCCTTCATTGTCGTATACGATTTCATGAGGTCCATGATATCGTTTTCGCCTTCCGGGACGAGAGGAACTAGAAACAGTCCAAACAGAATATCGTGAACCATCTGCACCGCCACAACGACAATGAGGAAAAAGAGGAGATTGTAAGACCCTCCGATGGCATATGTGATGAGCTGGGCGAGAACGAAGCCTACGACGACAGACGATACGTCGAGGACATACGCAATCACTCCAAACTTGTCATACCAGGTATTGATAGGACCATCTCGGTCCGCAGTATACCTCCACACAAACAGTCCAGCGGTATCAACGACCGCCGCCGATGCAAGAGCTGCCAGGAGAAGCTTACCGTCCCAAAATTTACGAAGATCCATTGTGTTATAGACACAAGAGATGTTCGTGGTCCTTGTTGGAGGAAACATAAATCAACGTAATAAGTTTTATCAAGATGTCATGGCAAGTTGGACGATGCCGCATATCGTATGGGCGAATGATCGTCGATCGTTTTATTATATTGCCGATCTCTTCGTGCATTTCGGGGGGAGTATAAAAATTCCACAGGGCAAGCGGTTCATCACATGGAGCGGAGACAATCAGGAAACCGTTCGGCGTGTCTATAAAACTCTTGGTCTAGAATAATGTTCAACATCCTCTGGGTCTTTGGAGGATTTCTGGTCGGCATGACCGTGACCACAATATTCGTGCCGCCACAGACAAAGAAGAAGATGGTGCCCGATGTCCGCAATCCCGCTATCGTTTTCCGCAATCCTGATATTGAGAACGGATGTTTCCGTGCGGTGGCCTACCCTGTCCAATGTACAGATAGCATTGATTTTCTGAACATGTAACAAGCAATAGAATGAATCTAGCCCAGGTTCTCAAGAAACCGGAAGCCAACTACTTCTTTTCCTTCGTTGTCGGCTTGGGACTCGCTGTCCTGATGTTCCATCGACCGCAGACGGAAGTAGAAGTATCTGCCATTCCTCCCTCAGAAATCAGGGACATGGTGACTAGAGTCGATGGAAAGTGTTATCGCTTCCAAGTGGAGGATGCGTCGTGCCCGGCGGCGAGAGTTTCGCTCTAATAGATATACAAATGGACGCCACCCCCCTTGATCAGCTGATGCCCACAGGAGGATCTCAGCAACCTGCTATGTCCTTACCTGCCGCCACCACCTACCCGCAAATGGTCACGCCAGGAACCTCTTCGGCTATCTATACTCCTCCTCCCCCCACCCAGGTGAATCAGTTTAACCCGGGTGCCGCAATCACCGTCCTTAAATCCATCATGACGTATGTCTCCATCTTTGCCGCCATCTTCCTCATTTCGCTGACGCCGGTGCAGTCTCTGTTCCTTCGCTACATCCCGAATGCCTATGGCGGTTCGGGTGTAGTCTCGCTAACAGGTGCGGCGTGCCTTGGTGGGCTTGGTGTAGTGCTAGTCTATATTCTCCAGATGGTCCTGCAGCCCCTCGTCTAGTATAAATCGGATCTCTTATTCTGTTGAACTACAGTAAGCATGTTGCAACCAATTCTTGACAAGAACCGGAGTCGGTCTAGAGGACCAGAATACGATCCAATCGCAGCCGTGTTTGATCGCATTCTTCTTGGTCCCGGGTTTCATTTAAATCCAACCTTTGTGCGGAGACACAATGTCACACATATCGTAAACTGTGCGGAGAAATCGGCTTGCCCTGCGTGGGCGTCTACACATGTCGGACCGAGCGCATACATTGCTCTGGGTGCTGAAGATTCATTCGGGTTTCCGCTCATTAAAGATTACTATCCTACATTTGAAAAAGTTATGGATATGTTCCTGCGTGAACCGACATGCAAGTGCGTGTATGTCCACTGTATGGCAGGGATGAACCGTTCGGCAACACTCTTGGCGGCGTATCTCCACAGAAGGTTCGGGATTCCGATGGAGAAGGTCGTGGAAGTCATGGCCAAGCAGCGACCGTGCGTGATGACGAACCCTTCCTTCGTAGAACAACTGGAAGAATTTGCCCGTAAGTAAGTAAGAAGTAATGTGGAAAAGCGTTCAATCCTCACTCGTATCGGCGGGCGATAATCCTGTCGCTGCCGGAAATGCTATTCTAGACAAAGCGCTTGGTCCGTCCTATGATTATCTCCAGACGATCAAGTCTCCGGAAGATAAGCGTGTAGGCACCGATGGAACGTTGTCTCAGGTGGGGACCAACGCCACTGCTATTTTTAGCTATGTAGACAATTTGATCGTAGGACCGAAAGTCGGAAATCAATTTTTCAAGGATACGGGTGGAATGTGCCGTCTACCGGGAACAAAGGACAAGGAGGGTAAAGACAAAGGCGACGGCGAAGTTGTTCCTCGGTCCTCCTACACGAACAACAAATTGGGAGGAGACGATGCTGCGGCGGTTCTAGGTGAGAGTTTTCAGAAAGCGGTGAAAGGCAACGGGTTTGACGGTATTATTCCGGGAGCAGGTGGCGACTTGGCGGCTATGAATCCCCTGAAAATCATGAACGGACTTGTATTGGACGGAATTCCGCCCTGCCAGCCTTGGACGTGTCCCGTAACCGATATTCAAACAGGTGTACCTCAGGGCAATCAAACAAAGTTCTTAGCCACCTCATTGGAATTCAATATGAGTCCGTGCACGGCTTCCACTGCCTCTGAAACGGCCAATCTTTTGGCGATCATCAGAGCCGAGAAGAAGGCGGCCGAGAAAGTAGCCAAGGATGCAGCAGATGCGGAAGCCGCTAAAGAGAAAGCGGAAACCGCCGCAAAGGCAAAGAAGAACGCAAAAGGACTCAACCCCGGAGAGAAGTATGCGAACTTCCAGGAAAATTTGTATCAGGCACCTGTTGAAATAGACTATATTGACTCTGGGTCCGCTGCCACACTTGCTGTTGCCTTTGCGATTTTTATAGGATACGTTCTTTTGAAGAATGATTGAATGAACAGACTTACAGGTGAAACTCCAAGCACATCAAATAATGTCCTCGGACGTTTTCAAGGTTAAGAAATCTCGGGATGGAGCAGCAAAGGGACGGGAAATCGGAACCCTGGATTCCCTGCATGAACGGTATGTAGACGAACTCCAACAGGGTTCGTCAGATGAATCGGTGCGGGCTCTGGAAACTAGACACGCAGAACTTACCCAAGAACTCTCCGGAAAATTCAGTCCTTTCGTGTTTGAAGATGTCATGCGGCAATCTAGGTTACAGGCAGAACACGATGCGCTTGTACAAACCATTTCGGATGCTAGGGAGAAGTGCGATATCCAAAAATATTATCTGGAAAGCGGAGACCTGATGCTGGATTACTATGCACCCCCTGGAAAGAAGACAACGTCCAAGGTAGATTTTGGATCCAGGATCCCCGGGACATTCGATAAACTGTTTTCCGTGACAGAGATGTCAGCGGGTCCGTCCAAGAAAAAGATGTTTGACGAATACCTTTCCCGTCGTGGTCTGTCCAACGGCTTGAACATCGCCGAGAACGCCGACAATATCAAGAAGATGGCCGAGCACTGTGCACCGTGTAATATTCCCAGGGAAGAGATCACATCCGAAGGTATTCTCGTATGCCCCAAGTGCGGATCGGAAGAGTATGCCCTCGTTGTCTCTGATTTTCCCAGTTTCCGTGATCCGCCGAAGGAGCGCAACAATTATGCATACAAGAAGCAGAACCATCTCAACGAGATCCTGAACCAGTTCCAGGCGAAGGAAAGCACGGAGATCCCAGAAGATGTGATGAATGAAGTCATTTGCGAGATCAGGAAGCGCCGAATCGACAATATCGCTCTCTTGACCGAACAGAATATCCGTGAAATCCTCAAAAAGCTCGGGAGGAACAGGTATTATGAACATGCGGCTCATATCCTATCCCGCCTGAATGGTAACCCCCCACCCACGATTACACCAGAGATCGAGGACAAAATCCGGGCCATGTTCCAGGAAGTGCAGGCACCCTACCTACTCTACTGCCCCGACGAACGCCGGAATTTCCTGTCGTATTCCTACATTATTTATAAATTCCTGGAGCTGCTGGAGCTGGACGAGTATAAGGTCCACTTCCCGCTTCTCAAGTCCCGTGATCGGCTGATTCAGCACGATACGATCTGGAAGAAGATTTGTGAGTATCTACAGTGGGAGTTTATTCAGTCAATTTGAGGAGATGCGACTCCGATGAATACCATCCGTTCGCCCCGTTATGAATATCCATAATTGACTTGAACGCATACTCATACTTCCTCGCTACATTGAACATGTCGTACAAACGCACGGCACGTTCACGAATGTAGGCCCGATCAAACTTTCCGTCCACGGCCATCTGGATTCCCACGCAGTAATCCTGTAGCGTATGACAGATCACCCCTGTCTTGAACGGTTCCACTGTTTCCGTCTGTGCCCCGTAATCAGGTGTGATAGCAGGGGTTCCGCACAATTGGGATTCTACTGCAACTCCACAAAAGGGTTCAATGAACAATGTGGGAGCCACGAGAGCTTGGAGAGATCCCAGATACTCCCCACGTTCAAGACCACTGATAGGCGGTTTGTAGACGATATTGGGACATACGAGGAACTGTGTAGGGTTGCCCTGTCCGCAAAGAATGAAACGAACATGGGGCATTCGTCGGGCAATTTCTACGACAATGTGACACCCCTTGCCGTCATAGATACGACCAAGGAACCCGACCGTATTGATATGAGGAGTCAGAGACAAGGGCCATTCGACCGAATCAAAGTAGTTGGGGACCACAAACCAGTAATTCTGCCCCCACTTCTTTTCAACACCGAGAACTTGGTGTAGCCACGCATAACTTTCAAAGATCCTGTAATTACGCTTAGAATCATTGTATCCGATCCCGCTCTCACATACAATCATATCGAGCCCATCAAGGGCGGCATCGTGAGATGCTCCGAACGGAATGCAGACAATATCGGTCTTGGTGCTACGATAATTTTCTTGGAGCAGGGGGCGAAGACGGGCGTTGAATTCCCTGTAAAGAGG
>Ga0114969_10005418_pt1 | contig 10006 bp, 13 predicted proteins | sample M_130807_MF_Meta_FD_87316 | JGI IMG/M metagenome (GOLD analysis project Ga0114969, IMG submission 87316) | Freshwater microbial communities from Lake Montjoie, Canada to study carbon cycling - M_130807_MF_MetaG | ecosystem: Environmental > Aquatic > Freshwater > Lake | place: Lake Montjoie...
ATATAAAAAATATAAAAAATATAAAAAATATAAAAAATATAAAAAATATAAAAAATATAAAAAATATAAAAAATATAAAAAATATAAAAAAGAAAAAAAGAAAAAAATATAAAATAAAAAAATAAAAGGGAAGGGGTCATAGGGGAAACCGTAGGTTTCCCCTACTTGAAGTCCAATATCTCTCCTTTTTTTTCGGTTGGAAACTCCTTTTGACCATAGACATCTTGCAACAACAACCACTCAAACATTCCACCCAAATAGATAAATATATTTTTGAACCCGAGAGAAGCCAATTGTTTCTGTTTTTTTAACAAGTTTGCATATTCGTGGCAATTTCTCCCATAAATGATTATGTCTTTTTCATAATCATTTTTAGACAACATCTTGTTTATCTTTTCGGATTCTTTCTCTGCAACTACTGTTCCAAAAATCAAAACTTTTTCGTTTTCATCCATTATGTGAATAATTGTGGCACCATCTTTCTGCATTTCTTTTAATAATTCAAAATTAACTAGATTAGATATACCGTTTCCCATTGTGTAATCTGGAGAGAAGACTTTATATTTTTTCTCTCGTTTTTGTTTGTTTACGCATTCCACCTCGTTTTTTTCGCCGAGTGTTTGTTTTTGGAACTGGCGTCAATCCATCATCAAATGTCTGACCAATACTTGCAACCGGTGTTTTCTCTCCACTAATATAAAAACGAGTCATATACTTTTTGGGTATCTTACCACTTGACAACAAACTTCTGCAAATAACCTGCAATTTTTCAAACATATGTGCGTCCCTTTTATTTGGTTTACCTTCAAATGACTCCACAATAATTCCATTGTGTATATTCTTTCGGTGAATCACATTCGCAGGCCGATTATCAACCAAAAATGTATTGGCTTTGGTAATTCCAAGTCCACTGTGTTTGTCAACAATAAAATCCAGCTCCTTATCAAGCATGCCCGGTGACATGTTCTCTCTGGAATATACAAATTTAAACAGCGGTTCCAAATTGTTATATTTTTTCGAAATCCGTTCCGCCACTTTTTCGGCATATTCTTTGGTTCCATATGTCCAAATACCCAAAATGATTTTCTCTCCATTTGATTTTGCAAAATCTATAAATTTTTTAAGCCCTGGTCGAATAACCATTCTGTCTCGTTCAAAAAGGTTTTCTTCGTATTCAAATTTATTGGGCAAATAATCGTCGGGTCCATAATGCAAAATTGTCTCATCAATGTCAAAAACTAAACAAATTTTATCCATAATTGATTTAAAAGTTATTATACTTTACTACTAGATAAATGTCTTGTGATGTATGTTGTGCAAACTATAATAAATCTCTCCATTGCGAGGTAAAATGCTACTTTCCAAATTGTGGCTACAGTGCCTGCAAAGAATGTGTGCGAACCTATTTGACTGGAATCGCGTCAGAACCTCACTGCATGAAGTGTCGCAACCGATGGAGCTTGGAATTCACAAAAACTTCTCTAAATGCTTCTTTCATGGATACCGACTACAAAAGTCATAGACGCACCATTTTGGCTGACCGGGTTATTGCGCAAATACCCGAATTCTACGAAAGGGCATTGCGTTATGGTAAATTGACGGACGGCGACATAAAACTCAAAGAAATTATGCAACAAATCACTGACCACCGAACAATCATTGGAGAACTTTATATAGAATATGACCGCGTCCGCAGAGAAATGGACAATAAGGCTCCATCCGAATCAAAGAAATTTGTGATGCAATGTCAGAATTCGGGTTGTCGTGGTATGCTGTCGACCCAATATAAGTGCGGCATATGCACCAAACACACATGTCCCAAATGTTATTTGTTAATTGAAGACGACCATGTATGCAAACAAGAAGATATGGACACGGTGGAAGAATTGCGGAAGAATACGCGACCCTGTCCCAATTGCGGACTACGCATTTCCAAAATAGACGGGTGCGACCAGATGTGGTGTATCGAATGCAAGACCGCGTTCAGTTGGTCGAAGGGAACCGTAGAGAAAGGGGTTGTCCACAATCCGCACTATTATCAGTGGATGCGGCAAAACGGCGCAGTGCCGCGCAACCCAAACGAACACAATGAAGGATGCGGAAATATTTTTGTAAACGGGTCGCGAAAAATGAATACAATTGTGAGTGATTGCTTAGATTCCAAAAAATATTATTTCAAATACTGCGACTATGCTCCTCATGTATCCAATAAGTTGTATACGGATTCAAAAGCGATGGTTGAAAACACTGCAAAAATACACGAAGAAATCCGGGTTTTCGGCAAATATTTTTCGGGATTTCACCGGTACATTACACATATGGAATATACCGAACTTCGACCCTTGCACAATAATATTCGTCATAGAGAAGAAAATCGCGAGCCGGTTTATCGATATATATTGAACATGATTAATAAGGACGAATTGTCGGATGAGCTCATTAAGGCGGACAATTTGAATATGAAGGAACGTGCACACTGTGATATATTGGAGGCGTTGGTTATAGTGGGTAAACAATTGTTCATTGACTGTTTGAAAGAGTTGGAAGATGTTGTCAAGGAGTTTCAATTTTCTTCGTATATTAATTCAAAAATGGATGCTGACAATAATGTATCAACTAAATATTTTGTGAAAACATTTGAAACCCATCACATCTTTTTTTTACCTTGCGAACTTGAAAGATATCAGAGAAAGATTCACGGGATTTTTGAAAAATACAAAACTGCAATCAGTAAATATTGTGCGTATTCAAATATTGAATCTATCAAATTTTTAATAACATATGGAAGCAAAAAGACGCTGACTATGTGGAATTATTTTGCGGGGGCAGTTGACTATCACCAGTTTAAAACTAAAGGAGAGATGGGTTTTTATATCAAATCGTTTCAGGAATATTATGACACCGTAAACGAAGTGACCAAAAACGAAGTGACCCAAAACGAAGTGACCCAAAACGAAGTGACCAAAAACGAAGTGACCCAAAACGAAGTAACCATAGTTAATGAAAATACATTTGAACCCTCACAAACTGTATAAAGATTATTTACAAAAATCAATAACAAATGTTTTCGTTAGAACAATAGCAAAAAATAATTGTAAAAGATAATCAACTAATTGTGCAAGCATCCACCACAGATGGGTTCGACGGTCAAACTGCAACATCTATTGGGCGACATATAGACATTGGTTTTGATTTGGCAAGTGAAATGCTTGTGGCATATGTTGCACAGATTGTCGGGGGTTGGCAAATGTTAAAATGGGCATTTTGTTAGTTTTGTTAATTGGTTCGTTTCGTTTTGTTTTCTCAAAAAGGTTTTGAAAAAACATCAATTTTCATTTGGTTCATACTTTGCGCGTATATTTCCTTTTTCTGTTTTTGCGTTTCTTGGATTTGCGTTTTCTTTTGCCGCCTTTACTTTCTTCGTTGTTTGCTGTATTGTCTGTCATGTCTTTGCTAGGTCCTGCTACTGCTCCTTCTTTGTGAGAAGTTGTTTCGGGAATTTCGTTAATTTGGTCTTTTAATGTATCAATAATTAAATCTGCACTTTCTGTCGGACATTTTAATTGAAAATAATGACATAGCATGCCAGTTGGATGATGTTCTTTTTCAGTAAATTCTTTTGCGAAAAAAAACCTTATCATTTCTTGAACATCATCTTTGGTTAAATACCAATCTGGAAATTTAATTTTTCTGTATATTAAACAAAATGAAAAAAACAAAAAATTCATAAATATTTTTGCGTGTTTTTTAAACCCCTCAATTTCACTGGTTATTGAAACCATGGGGTCAACGTCCAATAAACTTATCGAATCTATTTCACCTGTAGTTTTGTTATATTTTGCACACATGTTGGCAGGTTTTAAATCCATGTTTGCAGAACCAGTGTCGGAAACCATTTTTTCAGCAAATTCATTGAATTTTTCACCAACTTGCGCTACTTTTAATGGATATTTTTTCAAAAATACGTCAACCCCTTCACCGCACATTTCCACTAAATATGAAACTAAATATTTTTCTGTTTTTGATATTTCTGTTTTTTTAGCACTCAACTCTGTTGGAGGAAAAGGCACACCTTTTTTCACATATTCACCATACACATTCATTTTGTCAATCCGAATCTGATGCAATGCTGGCGCAAGGTCCAATTTGCTTAATTTGTAAAATTCTTCAAGTTCTGTTAAAAATATAAGTGTATTTTTTTTGTTAAAATGTTTATCTTCTTTGGTTTCAAATTTAACCAAACAAAAATCAGCAACATCTTTATCTTGTGGTATTGTGAAATATTCTTTGTTTGATGAGAATGGATTCCATGATAATTCTTTAATTTTTATGCGAAATGCTTTTTTGCTTACTCCATTTCCAAACGCATCTTTCAATTCTTCCACATATTTAATTTTTGGTCCGGATTCGGTTGACTTATTAAATATATTCATTTTTACTATATATTAAGACACCAAATACTTTTGCATCTGCTCAAACTCGGCATCCTCTATGACAATTCTCTTGTACGATTTCAAGAAGCATCGCAGGCAAACTAGCACATCCACAATCGAATTGTGCAAATTCTCGGGAACGCTGTTAAACAGGTGTTGGTGAAATTCGAGGAGCGTTGGCCATTTCTTGTATTTGGCGGGGACTTTTACTGGAATGTTGGGATCTTCCAAAGGAAGTGACGGTTCTTTAGATTCCTTCGATGCCTTCGGTTCTTTCGATACCCTTGAAACCATGATATTACAGATGTTGGTGCTTGCAGTGAAAATTTTGTTTACACATTGGAATTAAATAAACGGTCAATAAGAAATACCAATATATGAAATACCGATATATGAAATAATTATATAAACAATATAAAAATAAATTGTTATATTATATAAAAATGGAATTAACACATGGACAAATCGAAAAATTAGTTTACCGATTTCCCAAATTAGAACTTTCTTATGAAACATTTGCGCATAAGAAAGTTTCATCCAATTACGATATTTGCATTTCTATTCCTAATGGGAAAAAACAGTTTGCATGGTTCACTTATTGCGGCAAGGAAAACGTCTGTTATTTAATGGACATCAACAAGGACCAAAAGGTGACAAAGATGGTGAAAGTTGGAACCAACGTTCAAATAAAGCTAGCACTTGGAACCGTTTTCTACGGCACCGTTGACGAAAAACAGGTCTTTATAATTGAAGACGTTTACGTTTTTTGCGGACTGCCTACACGACAATTCACATTTGGCGAAAAACTTACATATTTTCACACGTTTATGGAACAGTATTCAGCCGATGTCGAGTTTATGTTTGCGCTTCCATACATGTCTTTGGTACAAGGAAACAACGAATTGTTGGAATCGTTGCAATTCTACGAATCAATGGTTACAAAAACCGCATACACAACACACCACGTGCAGTTTCGTTCGTCTGAAACAATTTGCCCTTATTTGAATCACACCTACAAGAAAAAACAAGAACAGGCGGTCATTTATGAACCAGATGTCATTCTTTTTCCAAGAACTGATTTGAATTATACGGCACAATCCACACTTCGCACTGCGGTGTTTCGTGTTACTGCGGACATCCAGAATGATGTGTACCATTTGTTTGCCTATGACGGCAAGACGCACGAATATACATATGTAAATATTGCATACATTGGTTCACGGACATTGAGTGTCTATATGAACAAATTGTTTCGGAACATTCGGGAGAATGACAATGTGGATTATGGCGAAGAAAGTGAAGACGAAGATACTTTTCAAAATGTGAATCCGGATAAATATGTGGATTTGAAGAAGGAATACAAAATGAATTGTGTTTTTCACAATAAATTCAAAAAATGGGTTCCAGTCAGTGTGGTTGATTTAAAGTCCCGATGTGTCAATATCAATGATTTGTTAGCAAGAGCAAATGGTGTAATACCATATAGCAACAATCAAGTAAAACCATATAGCAACAATCAAGTAAGACCATATAGCAACAATCAAGTAAGACCATATGCACCAAAACCACACGGTGAAAGACAATATAATAATAAATATAAAAAATAAAAAAATACAATTTTTTATTTTTTATTCAATGTAAGCATCCTCAGTAAGCTCCTCTGTCATTTCAACATATACTGGTTCCTTCGGTTCCTTGAGCTTTGGCTTCTTCGGCTTCTTATCGCTTGCAACCTTCTTAACTGGTAGTTTCTTCTTTTTTGGCTTGATTTCTTCCTCGCTTTCCACAAGGTCTTCCTCTTCTTCATCTGAACCATTATCATCATCATCTTCTGCATCGGAACTTACGACAAAATCGTCCTTGACATATCCGTGCTTAGTTTTAGGCAAACCTATATCATCCTCATCTTCCTCTTCCTCATCTTCTTCATCACCAATATCAGAATATCCACCATACAAATGGTCAATGATATCCTTGAATTCGCTTGTACCCATGTCGGTCATCTTGTTATTCACATAGAGAACCGCAGCACAACTTCCGAAAAAAAGGACATTGTCAATGGGTGGCGGGAACTCGTATTTGTTCTCGGTATTTGCACGGCCGGTGACCTTGCCGTAAATCTCCATTTTGTATTCGGTGTCGTTGAACTCGACAGACCATGCATGGTTTAGAGAAAACCCTTCTGCGGTCTTAAATCCGCATTTTTTGTATAAATCAACTAGGTCTGTGGTTTTTGCGTTCTTTAGTGAACCCGTTTTCTCGATAATAATGAAAGAAGGCATTTAGAGTAATTAGTAAAAAATTTTTATATCGTTTTCATAAGAAAATTATTTGACTAAAAATTATTTGGAATAAAAATCTTTCTCTGCAATTTTCTTGAATAAATATATAATGCCAACGCAAAGAAGAAATAGACAAAGAAAGAATAAAAGAAGTTCGCAGAGAGGAGGAGGAGAAAAAACGTATAAAGGTCAAAAACTAAAAATATCTAAAGATGGAATTTTGGGAATTTTAGGACATGATGAATTAGATGTAAATGGCAAAAAATATAAAATAATGATTGACGAAAAAACTAAAACAATTACATTTTCAAACGATAAGCCTAATGAATATGACAAATCGTTTACTTACGAAGAAGAGTTATCAATGCCTTCAAAAATATTCTCGATGTTTTCCAATCCATCTGCAACTTCTGCCGAACCTGATGACAAACCTGTTGACAAACCTGTTGTCCAACAAAGTGCCCAACAGATAGCCAATAATAATTTTACAGAAATTGAAAATACTAAATCTGTGTTCGCTGGTGGAAAGCAAAGAAAATCAAATAAAAAGCGTTCTAACAAAAAAAGAAGGTCCAACAAAAAGCGTTAAAGCAAAAATAAATCCATCTAATCCCTGAATATAGAAATGTTAGAATGGTTATTTAATATTTCCATAATTTCTCTACTTATTATTTTAATTTTCCATTATGCATTTGATTTTTTTACACCAAATAAATCAATAGTAGACCTGAAAGTTCAAAAATACAAAAATATTATTGACATAATGGTCCAACAACAAAAAGAAACAGAATTTAAAAAAGCATATCAAGAAGAAACGGGCGATTCATTATTGACGGAAGACGACGGTTTAGAAGATTTGGAACTCTATATAAGGGAACTCGCCGTATCAGCTTAGCTTACGCCCTATGACCCCATGCTAAAAGAAGTTATCATTAAACAATAATAAAATTATTATCAAAATATTTTTGATAATAACATTAAATTCCATTATAGTAGGTTACGTTTAGCATGGGGTCATAGGGGAACGGCGAGTTCCCTATCTATGTTATTGATAAATATCTCCAATGCCTGCACATTATTCGACGCGGAATAGTCTTTGCACAAAAACTCAATCATATCTAGAACCACTTTGATTCTATCACCAGTCCAGAATCCAATTAGGTTTCTCACTGTGCTCTCATCATAAATGGAGGTCATTGCATCTTTTTTGAAAATTTGGTTAAAATTAAATTCCTCTAATGAGTTCTCAATTAATCCAATGTATAAATTTAGGCACAGAACAATCACCGGACATGTCTTATACGTTTCCTTTAATTTATTTAGACCATTGATTGCACAGCTAAATAATTTTTTGATACCCGGTGTCTTGTCTGTAAATCGCGAACACAGAAAATTCTCGCATGCAAAATGGATTGGGTTATACAAATATTGAATTTCCGTTTTGTTGGCACTATAATAAATCCGACAAATGGATTGGAAGTAGCCGGGTTCCTGAAGATACATAACATTGTCCTGAACGCGAAATTTTGTCCCAATTGGTTTATTGCTTAGAATGGCGAGCTTGATTATTATAGAGAGTGGGTCTAAAACAAACAATTTGTAGTTGATGTTTTTAGAATTGTCGGGAATTTCGTTCATTTATACAATGCTGGTAAATTGTTCTTATATTTATTGACACATACAGACATATTTACTTATTGAAATAATTTGTCAATAATCCTTGTAGCAAAGCAAATATGCACATTACTACTACTATTTTTATAAAATCTTTTTTACTTGGTAGTTCAAATTTTGTTTCTTTATTACTAAATCTACCAATATTATAGTGAATCATATTCTCAAAAAGGTTCACGAATATATAGACGAGAAAAGATATGGCAATGATATGGAAGCTTGTACCTGAAATAATATACATTATATAATAGAATGAGTGTTAAATAAAAAAATATCAAAAAAATAAGTCTAAATATTTAACGTCTGGATTTCTTGGACTTTTTAGATTTCTTGGACCTTTTAGATTTCTTGGACTTTTTAGATTTTCTACTGCCTCTACCACTACGATCATTGGGGTCTGGCCCTTCTGCACCAGGATAACCAGACCTATCATAATTAATTGGGTTATTACTCCAGGTGCTCATATCAACAAGCGGAATAAACTGATTCGCTTTGTCTGACAAAGCATTATTGCGGACAATCTTAGTACCGGGTCCACGAACCCCCGCCGTAGTTTCATATACATTCCATACTAATTTATCATTAATTACTTCTTTTTTAAGTGTGTATTTATAACCATGGTATTTAAAAAAATTATCAAAATCGGCTTTACTGTTGATTTCTGATATTGATTTTGACATTGTTATAATATATAAAAACATTTTATTTGAAATTATTTATAATAATGCACATTTGAAATGCCGACTTGTTTGGAGTGTAAAATGTATTTGAAAAAAAAACAAACCAAAAATATCAAAAAAAGGGAAGGTTCATAAGGAAACCGTAGGTTTCCTTAATTAGTTCTGTTTCCAGTGTTTTCCACAATCCAAACACGTAATAAATATAGTGGACGGTTCATCCGCAGACCGGGTCTGCAACTCGTAATAAGTGCACCGCTTCGACTTGCACTTCTTGCATGTAAACATATCGGTCATTGCCTGCACCTCCGTTGAAAACTTATTGGCATCTCGCTTCACCTTCGCCTCAATCATTTCTTTCCAATGCGCAGGATTCATTTCCTGATGGGTCATAAAAGCTAAAGTCTTAGGACTGAGTTCTTCAGAATGCAATAGAGTCAACAACTCCGGACTGGTTTTCAAATTGTTGTAAATGGTTCTTAATCGGTCCATGTAAATGGTGGAGAACGCGGGTATATCCCACTTCTTGATTATTTTTAAATTGCTTGCTTCCTTGATTGCGTAGTTGTAAACACCAATTTCAATATTTGCGAGAATAGATGAATTCATATCCTTTCCAAACTTTTGGATAAGCTTGGAACGAACATTTTCGCGAAATATGGGAGGATTGGCAATTGGGTTAGACGACATTTTATTAGAGACTGTTTTTAGATTTAAAGACTGTTTTATGTTTATGTTATTTCGCTAATAATATAAACTTTTTTTCAATTTTAGGGAGAACCTACGGTTCCCCCAAACCCCCTCCCTTTTGTTTTGTAAAAAATAAAAATTGTTTTGTAAAAAAATAAAAATTGTTTTGTAAAAAAATAAAAATTGTTTTGTAAAAAAATAAAAATTGTTTTGTAAAAAAATAAAAATTGTTTTGTAAAAAAATAAAAAT